>Ga0129307_1001978_pt1 | contig 18496 bp, 1 predicted proteins | sample P1105metagenome_FD_94437 | JGI IMG/M metagenome (GOLD analysis project Ga0129307, IMG submission 94437) | Capybara group fecal microbial communities from Wisconsin, USA - P1105 metagenome | ecosystem: Host-associated > Mammals > Digestive system > Large intestine > Fecal | place: USA: Wisconsin... | reverse complement strand
CTGTCCGCCGCAGGGCTTACGGCTATCCTGATGACGAATACTTCTTCCTCAAGCTGTTCGACTACAGCCGGACGGAGTATGTAGAGAATCCGTCATCCCATAGAATTTGTGACTGAGCCAAAACTTTGGTAAGGAGCTTGACGAATTATGACAACTGCGGCTAAGCTCATACTTAAATCAAGGTTAAGTCTGCACATTTTAACTGCATAATGTAATTTACGCACTGATACGGACGGGCAAAGGCTCGTCTGCGTCGGTGCGTTTATATATATATTTAATCGCCGCACGAATAGGCGGCGTGAAAGGAGCAAAAATGAAAAAGAACGTTTTTTCAAAAGCACTCAGTATGCTTCTGGCGCTCGTAATGGTAGTCGGCATGATACCGGCAACAACCATTGCGGCGTTTGCAGATGGCGTGCCGGAGCAAATGGTCACATCGTTGGCGCAAGTCTACGATGGCGACGAGCAGCGCGCAAGAGCGGATCTCGAAGCGCTCTATGCAGCCGGACTCATAGATGACGAGGGCAACATGATTGACCTAGACATCCGTGAAGACGGCAAGCGCGCTTCACTTTCGACGCTGGCGGAGCGTATCGCAAACGGCGAGACCGTAGGCGAGATTACCGTCAACGGAAAAGCTGTTACGCCTGAGAAGCTCATGCAGCTCCAGCAGGTCAGCAGTATGCTGGAAGTGCTCCGCCTGATCGACGCGGACGTGGAGATCACGGACGCGCACGTTGCCAGCCTGCAATCCCTGCTGGAAGGGATTGCGGACGGCAGTATCGATTTGGGCAGCGCACTGCGAACCGGCAAGCTGAGCATGGCCAAGGGCGCCCGGCTGATGAACGCCGGCGACACGCTGCCTGCCACGGCTACAAACTCGGGCAGCGTGGACACTGCGGACGGCACGTACACAGCGCCCTACATCTCCGGCAGCACGTATGAGCAAAGCCATGCGTTTACACTTTCCGATCCGTCGAACACGCAGTGGTACACAGAAAGCGTCGTGCCGGATACCGGGTCGGAGCCGGTTGTGGAATTCGACGTAACGCCGTGCATAACCTTTGATGCGCTGGCGTCGGCTTGCGTGTATCACGGCGCCTCCGATCTTAATGATGCGAAGAGCTTCCTGTACACAATGACAATCCGGTACGACTCGCAAGGCCGCAGCTTGTTCGCATACGACGAAAGCACAAAAGTTGTTACCTATATCTATGAAGGTGACCTTAACAGCACCAATCTGGGGAGCGGTTATAAAAGCCAGTACCAGCAAATGCGGGACGTATACAAAAATATGCGGCCGACATTCTTCATGGGCACGGCAACGCTGAGCGCCGCTCCGGCGGTTCCGGTCAGCTTCGACTGGGCAGTGGCATCCGACACGATTGATTTTACGGGCGCCACGTCCGGCACGGTTGCGTGGAGCGCAAACGACAAGCAGCTCACGAAAACCTTCAGAATTTACCTTGGCGCCAAGCCGCAAAACAAGTACTGGGTCGGCACGCAGAGCGCTGTCATCAACGCCGGCAACATCAAAAACGCCACGTTCCAGGACGGCAAGACCGCATGGAGCAAGGCACTGCAGGATTCTGCGAATGACAGAGATCAGGTCGACGCCGGCTATCCGGCCAAGGTAACGACTCTGACCGCGAGTCAGTTCACGAAAGGAAGTCATTGGCCGGCTCCGACGCATTCCCAGGCGGACTTGTACTACATGAAGACGAAGGACATTTTTTCGTCGAATGGCAAATTCACGCTGACCTACGAAACCGACCGCAGCAAAAGCGACGGCTACTGTTATGTGTTCTTCGTCGGGCCGGACGTTGCGCTCGGCAACCCCAACTCGCTCGATTCGTTCAAGAAAGATCCGTTTACAGACGTTACGCTGCAAACAGGCACCTTCACAATCAACAATTCCTACGTAGCATCCCACCCGCTGACCCAAGGCAAACGGTCGCTGACAGATGTCGTGAAAAACGACGAAGTTTGGCTTGGCCTTGCCTTTGATCCCGGAGTCAGTCCGCTGACAAAAGTTACGATTTCGATCCCGCAGTTCGTTACGCATAACGAGGTGGTCGGAATAACTGCCCCTGCCGGAACGTATTACAGCGGTCAGGTGATTCCTGTCACTGTGACGATGAAAGATTACGTGATTGCTCCCGCAGGCACGACGCTCACGGTGAACGGCGTGGAATGCCCGCTGCTGAACGCCGATGCGGAAACCAAGACCTTTACGTTCGGCTACACCGTCAAGGAGGAAGACAGCGGCGCGATCGTCGCCACAGCGATGAGCAACACGCTGAAAACCTTGTACGAACAAGCCGTGACACTTGACAGCGCCTTCCCCACGACAAGCATCGGAGCAAACGAAGGCGTGTACATCTCTTCCAAAATCAAGCTCTCCGAACTCGACTGGAACAACGTAAAATACGGTATTGACGACGCCGCATCCGGCAAGCAGACCGTTACCGTTGTGATCCCCTTCAAGGCAGGCGCGAAGAAAACTTGGCTCGCAAACGAAACCGAGGCGATCAATCCGGCGATCTCCATGTCGGTTCCCGGTTATGCCGCTGCCAATGCGGAAAGCTATCTTACGAGCGCCTACTTCTCCACGGACGGCGGCGCGACGCGTTACCCTGTTTACGTCATCGGAGAAAACGCCGACGCGCTGGCGGCGCGCTTTACGCCTGCCATGAACAATACTTCCTTCCTCCGCCGGGATACGCTGTGCTTCTACATCGACAATCTGGTCGGCACGACCGCGGATTACCTCGGCGCATGGGAGGCCAGGAAGACTGATGCCGGCGGCTTCGCCTTTTTTGCCGCGACGAGCAACGACGCGGCGGCGGTGCTGGATAATACCTACAGTTACTACGTCAAGGGCGTTGTTCGGTTTGACGCCGGGCAGACGACCGCAAGAGCAAATTACAGCGAAGACAACGTCATGAAGAGCGACGAGGGCGCCCCTCTCGGCTTCTACAAGGAGGGCGCCGAATACGTTGCGGTGCAGGGGACGGATTACTCCCAGCAGCACGATGTGGAGCTCGTGGTGAACGAGGTTCTTTTCAAAGGCGCACAAAACGGCATTCGCTCGGAAGACCCGAACACCCTGGTTCTGAACTATCGTATCAGCGACCGTGACAGCTTTACCTTCACCAAGCCGAAAGACTTTACCTGGTCGAGCAGCAACGAGAAGATCGCAAAGGTCGTGAAGGACGAGGAAACCGGCTCCGGACAGATCGTGCTGACCGGCGGCAGCGGAGACGTTACCATTACCCTTACGGTTGGCAACGGTTCTGAAAGCAAACAATACGACCTTTCCTTCACTTTCCCGGTTCTGGAAGGAAAGTCGCCGTTCCTGACGATTCCTGCGTTCTCCAAAGAGCGCACAACGCTGACGGAAACCGACACGGACGTACTGTTCTCCTCCAATATTACAGCGCGCAATGCGACGGTGGAGAAGGAAACCACCTTCACCGCAAAGCTGTATAAGGTCAATAACGTGAACGATACGCCCACAGGCGATCCGATTTGGACGGAAAACTTCCTCAGCACAGTTGATGACACCCGTTCCCATATCACCGTTCCCGGCGATAAGCTCGCCGATCCCGGTATCTACGCCGTGGTCATCAGCGCCCGCTATGAGGGCGGCACCACCGGCGGCGTGGTGACTTTGCCGGTGAATTGTAAGGAAACGGCTTATCTGAACGTCAAGCAAGCGCCGCTCAGGGTCACGCTCAATAAGCTTGACAGCTACTCCGCAGACTATAATGCCCTGCCCACAATTGGGTACACAATCAAGCCGGCGAATGCGAACGCCGTGGTGCAGTATACCATCCAGAAGTCCGGCGAGGCTGTGAGCGAGCGCAAGTCCGCCTCCGGCGGAGTGATCCCCTTCACCGCAGAGAAGCCCAGCAGCCTCAAGGACGCCTATACCATCACGGTTTACGCCCGCAGCGCAGATGCAGCAGCTGACGAACCGTGGAGCATGGATTCCATGCTGCTTCGCGTATACAACATGGACGTTCTTGATCTGGTCGTCAAGGACGTAGCCAGCGGTGAGATTGGCGGCACCACCGGCGGCAGCGGTGACAGCATGAACGGCCGTACCGTAACGATGGACAATCACGGCAAGCTGGCAGGCTACGGCATCACCGGCGACAGCTATCAGCTCACCGTGAGCGATCTGAACGCTCTGCGCACCAATATGAGCCTTCAGAAGATCATCTCTGCAAACTACGGCAGCGGCGTATGGGGTCTGCTGTCGGATAAGATGCAGTGGAATTCAAGCAACGAAGATGCTGTATCCATCAACTACGAGCAGGGCGGCTTGTACGCCGACCTTAACAACTACAGCTACACCTCCTACGGTCCGGCGACCGACTTCCTGCTCGTCGGCAAGGAGAAAACGGACGGCGTTACCATCACCGCTACCCACGCAGGGACCGGAAAAACCGCGAGCGTTACCGTGAAGGCGGAGACGCTTACGGATCAGCTCTACATTTTCCAGTTCAATCCCAAGGTCGAGACCGACGTGATCTACACCAACGGTGCCGGCGTCAAACGCACGCTCAAGAGCAATGCCGACGGCGTGCTGGCTGTCTATGAGCCGGAGGGTATCAAGAGCGCCGTTATGGCAATGTCCAGGCAGGACGGTCAGATCTATGTGGGTACGATATACCCGAACAAGCTTCAAAGCGGCGAGCGTGACATTGCCTCGCTTCAGCTCTATCCTACCAACAATCTGCGTCTGCGCTCGATTTCCAGCACAACGCTGACCTTCCGCAACCCGGACGGCAGCGCTTACAACGGAACGGTTACACTTCGCGCAGGCGTATATAAGAACGACATCTATTGCCCCGACGCCAAAGTGTTTCTTGCCGGAGACTCTGAAGGAAGAGGCGGCAGAGAGGATGTCATTGCCGAGGTTGCAGACGGCAAGCTGACGCTGGGCTTTGATCCCACGTCATTCAAGCACGATTCCGGAAACGCAGAAGAAACAGGCGCTTTTCCGGGCGACAGAATCTCTTACGTCGTTGAATACCGCGTTGAAGGTTGTCAGACCGGCTATGCTGTGATGAACGTCTATACCGATCTGGAAGGCGAGCAAAAGCCCACGGATTCTGTGATCCAGCTCAGAACGGTAAGGGGCGGCGTCAACGCGCCGCAGATCACCCGCCAGACCATCCAGCAATACACAAACGGCGTGGCGGTGTCTTATACAAGAGACGTCACGGACTACACAGAAAACGTCGGTGTTTCCAAAAAATTCAACAAGGTGGAGCTTACTACCGACTTCGTGCTTCCCACCAGCCTGCTGACCGTAGATGCGCAGGGCTACGCTTCAATTTCGGGTGAATTCGCCCTCTATACCGTCGCTGGGCGCAAGCTCACGGGTCAGTCGGAAAGAAGCACCGCGCAGGCGGATCAGATCATCAATCTTACCACATTGAAGGATTCTTCGCTGTTCGTGTTCCCGTTCTCTTCCTCGCCCATAGGCCGCAGCGTCTACACAATGACGGACGAAAACCTTAAAGCGGACGGCATCACCGACGAGGGCACGGATCCGACTTCATCCGCACGCCTCAAGGCAACGTTCGTGCGCGACGGTATGACACTGTCGAGCATAACCCTGCCCTTTGGCGTTTCCAACCTTTCTCATCAGCAGGACCTTACCGACGCCAATGCCGGCGTCACGGAAGTTGGTTCCGACATCAAGGCAAAGCTGAAGAGCGAGATGAGCATCGGTAGTATTTTTAATAGTATCGATGTGAACTCCATGATCAAGAAGGGCTTTACCTTCCTCAGCGGTTTGACCGCCTCCGGCGATGTGCCGATCAGTCTGATGATCCTGCCGACGGAGGATCCCGGCGTTTTCCGCATCGTTGCGTTTGTCGGCAAGGGGTCGATCAACGACGATGATGGTGACGGGCTTGAGATCGATTACGAATCGAAAACGATGTACGAAGCCTACAACACCATAACGGGTGAAGGCGGCAGCGACGATGACGACGATGACGACGATAGCGGAGAAGTCAGCTTCAGCGCCAGCTTCTCCGGAACGCTCGTCCTCGAGGCCGGCTATGATATTTCTGCCAAGCAGTGGAAGATCGACTTCCGCGGCGGCACCGTTGGCATGGGCTTCGGCGTAAAGTATGAATGGTCGCAGAATTTCCTGGCCGGCCCAATCCCCGTAAACATATCGTTTGAAGTCAAAGCGAACGCCGGACTGAAGGTTTCCTTTGTGAGCAAGTCTTCCGCCAAGCTCATGCTGGTTGACGCAACGATCGGCGTATCGATCGAGGCGTTTGCCGGTCTTGGCTTCGACGCTTCCATCGCAACGCTGAAACTCGGTATTTACGGAAATATCGGCGCAGACGTCAACTTCCTGCTCCTGTCCGACCTTAAGAATGACACTTCCACCGGTACAAAGCTGAATATCAAAGGCGAAATCGGCATCCGGCTCGAAGTCAAGATTCTGTTTATCAAGTACAAAACAACCTTCGCCTCTACCGGATTCAACTGGGAGAAGAAGTGGAACAACTATGATGCGATCCAGCGCAGATGGGCAAATGACGGCGCTCCCGTGCTTTCCGGCTTTACCCGGAGCGGAAGAGCCTATTCGATGCGCCTGCTTTCCAACGGCAATGCTCTGGTTGCCATTGAAGGCGGCGGCGAGATTGAAAACCGTGACTATCTGGAGCTCGGTAATCGCGCATGGAACAGCGGCAAAAACGCCAACAGACGTCTGCTGAAAGCCGCAGCGCCGCTGACGAACGCACTGACCGACGTCCAAACAAACGCCTATCCCTACTCCAACCCCGTGTTTGTTGATGACGGCAGCATGTTCCTCTATATCTCCGATAATGACAACGCCGAAAAGCTGCAGGGTGTCGTCAGCTATGCTGTTACAAACGGCAGCGGCTACGATAACATGGGTCCGCTCTATGATACGGATGGAGCGAACGCCATTCTCGCCGACAGCGACGTTGTTGCAAGCGGCACAGGAAGCAATGCCTTTGCCGCGTGGGTAAAGCAGAGCGAGTCTCCGGACAAGGAGATGAGCGATAAGACGACATACGATGACCTCGGCATGATGATGAATGCTACCGAGATCTATGCCGGCGTCTACAATGGCTCTGCATGGACAACCGAGCGTCTGACAACGAACAGCGTTGCGGATATGGCGCCCACCATTGCAAGCTCCGGCAACAGAGCCATCGCGGCATGGCGCAGCCTGAGCGCAACAGAAATGCCTGAGGAAGGCGGAAAACAGGACATCTCAGCAATGTTTAACGCTGAGAACAATATCAACTACCGTATTTATAACGGCTCGGGCTGGACGGATGCCAAGGTTGCCTACAACGGCAGCGCAGGCACGGTGAACGCCATCGACTCCGCTATGCTGCCGGACGGCACTTCGATTCTCATCTACACCGTCCGCACAGGCGAAGACGTTGCCACAACCGAGACCTTCTATACCGTGATCGGTGCAGACGGCAGCGTTATCACCACCGGCCGCCTGACGAGCGACAGCTATACCGATACCAATGCGCAGGTTACAGCCGTTGGCAATCAGTTCGTTGCCGGCTGGTATTCTGAACACGATACCAGTGAAAAGACTGCCGATCCGGAGACCGGAGCCGAGCAGGACGTGAAAGCCCATGATATTCGCCTTGCGCGCATCAACGCCAACGGCAGCGTGGACGAAGCCTTCCCGGAGAGCATCGGCGGCAGCGCCGCATCCGGCATCACGGCAGACTTTAAGTTCTCGGCGCCTGCCGGAGCCGATGCTCTGAGCAAGCTCGCCATCGTTTGGTCGCAGAAAAAGGACAGCGAGGACAAAACAAACGATGGCAAGTACGAGCTGAACGCAATGCGCCTGTTCGAGGCCGGCGATACAATCGGCGTGACTGCCCAGACCAATATTGCCGAAACCGGCGAGAACTTTACGGTGGATCATTTTGATACCTACACCGGCGAAGACGGCAAGGTGCACGTCCTCGTACTTGGCAGCGACTACAATTCGCTCGACGGGCTCGCAGCCTACGACACCATCGACCTGTCGAACCAGCCCGTTACAACGGAAGACGGCAGTAAGCTGCTGACGATCCTGGCGCAGGATCCGCTCGCGTACATGAAGCTTGGCGCTGCTGAATTCCAGAATACCGCGATTGAAGTGTCCGCGGATACAAACCTCAGTGAGCTTATTCCCGGCCTGGATCTGCCGGTACAGTTCACCGTTAAGAACACCGGCGCAAGCACGGTGAACAAGTTGTCCGTACAGCTTGGTAACGCAAGCAAGACCGTTGAGAACATCTCGCTTCTTCCGAATCAGAGCACGATCTTGACGATGGCTTATCCTGTTCCGGATGCTGCGGTAAAGGACGTCGATTATACCGTTACTGCGGATGAAACGGCAACCGAAACCGGCAAGCTGATGCTCAACCGCCCCGATGTGGGCATCTCGGGCATTAAGCTCCTCCGCGAGGAGAACGGCGAAAGAGATTTTCAGGTTGGTCTGTCCAACGCATCCGGAATTCCGCTTGTTGGAAGCGGCAAAACTGTCAAGCTGGCGTTCTATCGGGACGAGGCGCTTTCGCAGCAAATCAGCGAAGCGATCACAATTCCCGCTGCAAGCTACGCAGATATTGACAGCGGTATCTTCGCATATAAGCAGACGGTGCAAGTAGCCGATCTCATCGGCGGCGCGCAGGAGATCCCCGAGAGCGGAATCCGTGTTTACGCAAAGGCATGGGTCGAGGAAGCCACCGGTGAAAAAGTGGCAGAGATCTATTCCGGCAATAACAGCAGCTTCATCGCCTTCAAGGGACTTATGACCAAAAACGGTGGTCAAAAGATCACAACGGATACGTTTGTTGAGGTTTCGGAAGGCGGATATAAGGTCTTCACTGATATCCGCAACAACTCCCTGCAGCCGGTAGCGGTCGGCATCCCGGTGGCTGTCCTTCTGGACAGCGAGGGCAATGTGATCGCCCAAAAGAACCTGTTGGAGGAAGACCTGCAGCTCGGCACGGAAGCGCGAAGAGACGATCTGTCCGCTGCCTTCGCAGCATACGAAGTGGATGGAACGCCGGCGCGCGCTGAGGTCCGCTTTATCAGCACAATATCGTTTGAAGCATGCGACGGCAGCGGCGAAATTGCAAGCGTCAAGACCGACATCCACGGCCATATCGTGCTTCCGGAAGATCGGCCGACGCCGCCGGAAAGCAATCCGCCTGTATTCTTCACGGGCTGGTATTTGGAACGGGCAAACGGCGAGCGGATCACGGAAGAATATACGTTCACCGAAAACACCACGGTCTACGCGCAATACAGCGCGCATCAGCACGTATTTACGTACGAGGCAGCCGGAGATGACTCCATATCCGTAACCTGCGTCAACCATGCAGATGACTGCAGTCTGACGGATCGCAAGGCGACGATCACTCTCAATGCGCCGCAGCGAGCCAGCGGCTACGGTAACCCGAACGCGACCGTTTCCGGAGAGAGCGAGCTGCTCGAAACGCCGATAATTCGCTATTATACGGCAAACGAAGACGGAACGCGCGGCGAAGAACTGACCGAAGTGCCTACCGCCGCGGGCAAGTACTGGGCGGAGCTCACCCTCGGCGAAGGGAACAGCAGCGTTACAGCCCATGTAACGTATGAAATCCCTGCTGTTGAATTTACTGAGACCAAGTATGCAACGATCCCCAACTTCGTCAAGATCACCGATGCAAGCGCTTTGGCCAACATGACCGCGTGCACGGGTGCTCCGGCGTTGGCATGGGCCTTCGCAAACGAGAATTCGCTTCGGCCCAGGGACTACTATGAGCCGGACAAGTATATCGTGTCCAACAAGAGATTCATACCGCGTCCGCCCGATTTCCCCGCAGAATTAGAGTTCCCGTATGATCCCGATACGGAATACGCTGATTGCTACAAAATCGGTATGGATGGCAGTAGCTCGGAAACCATCGCCGTCAACGAGTTAGTTGAAATGATGGCAAACGGGCGCGCCGAGGTTTATATCATGGGGGACGGCAGCACCCGGATTCCTGTTGAGAGAGAGTACGTTCAAATCAGCAGTCTGGACAATCTGCCCGAGCTGCCCACGCCGAATACGCTTGACGCGGTGGCGTGGATCATCGCAAATACCGACAAGTACCCGAGCGGCCTCGTGATCCTTGCGGAAGAGGGGGAGGACGACTACGATAAGACCTACCGATATATCCAGTATGGTCCGCAAACCGCGCGGGTAGACGCCTGGTATGCGTTCGTCATCAAGGATATCATTGATAGGGGTGTTCCGGTTTTCATCCCGAAGATCAGCGATGCAGTGGACCCCAATTTGTCCTACACCGTCACCTTCGACGCCAACGGCGGAACCGGGACGACAACCAGTCAGGCCTACGTTAAGAGCACTATAATGATTCCCGGCGGCAATGGTTTTACGAAGCCCAACCTTGCCTTCGACAGTTGGAACACCAACGCTGACGGAAGCGGCACTGCCTACGCACCGGGCGACACCCTGACGGTTACAAAGGACGTGACGCTTTATGCCCAGTGGACGCATGCCCATAATTGGACGTATTCCTACGATGCAGGCAGCGCTGCCTACACGGCAAAATGCAGCGTTTCCGGCTGCCCGCTTGGCGTCCAGACGCTGCACGTCGAGCCGATAAACAAAACCTATGACGGCAAGAACGCCCTGCCCTACACCTGCTCTGCCGGGTGGACGAGGGGCAACGGGCTGGCCATGCCCACAATCACCTATTACACGGACGGCGTTAAGGTTTCCGAGGGAAAGAACGTCGGAACCTATACCGCAAAGGTGCGGCTGAAAGGCATTGAGGCGCCCGTAGGCGAGTTCTCCGTCACGCCCAGGCCGATCGTCCTCATCGCCGACGATAAGGAGATGCAGGAGGGCGACAGCGATCCCGTCTATACCGTGACCTACGACAGCGTGGGCAATAGACTGCGCTATGATAACGATGCCAGCTATCCGTGGAAGATCGTCACCGAAGGCGACCGCGCCTACGCAAAGAGCGGCAACGGCGGCAAAGGTGACACAAGCTCTACCCTGACGCTCAAAGTCACGCTGGAAAAGGCCGGCACGCTGTCCTTCGATTACAAGTACGGAACCGAGAACAACTGGGACTGGGCACGTTTCAACGTGGATGGCAGTGAAAAATTCGCTGTATGCGGCATTGGAGATTGGCAGACGTTCACCTGTGACCTCTCCGCCGGCAGCCATACCCTCACCTGGTCCTACTCGAAGGATGGCGGCTCCGATAAAAACGGAGACTTCTTCGCAGTGGACAACGTCGCTATCAAAACCGACGGCGCCATAACACAGGCGGAATATGTGCCGCAAGCCGACGATACTGTGCCGTTCGAAGCCTTGGCAGCAGATCTTCGCTTTAAGAACGACGGCAGCTATCCGTGGCAAACCATCACCGAGGGCGACAGGGTCTATGCCAAGTGCGGCAACGTCGGCATCGCCAGTTCCACCTCCACGCTGAAGCTCAACGTCGTGCTGGATGAGGCCGGCACGCTCTCCTTCGATTACAACTACGGAAGCGAGAGCGGATGCGATCATGCCCGCTTCTATGTGGACGACAACAAAGTGTTTGAAAAAAACGGCGAGAGCGAGGGTTGGAAGTCTTACACCTGCGACCTCTCCGTCGGCGATCACACCCTCATCTGGTCCTATACCAAGGATTTCAGCACAGATGATAACGGCGACTTCTTCGCGGTGGATAATATCGCGTTCACATCCGCAGGCGAAGTGACGCAGGAGGATCCAAACGAACGGCTTATAAAGGTGCTCAATTATTTGGAGGGCGGCATCGTAGAGGGCGAGACCCTCAACTATACCGTTTCCCGTGAACCGGGCGACGCCATTGGAACCTACACAATCACCGTGACCCCGGGCGAGAACCCCAACTATGACGTCCGGAATACAAAGACCGGTACGCTCACGATCGTTGAAGCGAAGGGCGAGCCGCAGACCATCAGTGCTGAGGACGTCACCGTGACCTTCGGCGATACGGATAAGCGCGTCAGCGGAAGCCTGACCGATCCCGTGACGGGCGGCGGCGCGATCAGCTACGCCGTCAAGCCCGGCAGCGAGGATTATATCGCCGTTGACGCGGCAACCGGCGCGCTGACGATCAAGAAGGTCCCGGCGGACGGTAAAGCATACGTCACTGTTCGGGCGGCGAAGACCGAGATTTACGCGCCCGCTGCCAAGGACGTAACCGTGACAATCAACCCCAAAGCCATGACCGTCAGCGCACCGGACGTCGATGCGATTGTGGACGGCCACGGGCACGGCATCACCGTGAACGTCACCGACCCGGCAGAGGGCTACACCGTGAAATACGGCACAGCGGAGGGAACGTACGATCTCGACGAAAGTCCGAAGCAAACCGATGCCGGAACGCTGACCGTCTATTACAAGGTCACGGCGGAGAACTACCTCGCCTACACCGGCAGCGCGAATGTCGCTGTCAGCCACCACACCCACCAGTGGGAGAACTACACCGCCAGCGGCGACACCATCACGGCGACCTGCGCCAATGGCGACGGCAAACATCCCGGCGAACTGACATGCACGCTGACCATCGCCGCACCCGAACACGCAGCCTACGGCGACGGCAAGAGCGCTGAAGCGATGCTCACCGGCAGCCTTACCGGCGCGAACAGCTCCAACATCGTCTACAAGCAAGGGAATACGGAGCTTGAGGCAGCTCCCACGCATGCAGGGACATATACGGCATCGGTCACGCTGGGTGGAGTCACAGCATCTGTGACCTACACCGTTGCCAAGGCTGATCCGACCGCCGTAGCGCCCACCGCTGCGGCAACCTACGGCCAGACGCTGTCCGGCGTGACGCTGACCAATCCGGACGGCAACACGGACGGCACGTGGACGTGGGTGGACGAAGGAACCACGAGCGTCGGCAATGCAGGCAGCCGCACCTTCAAGGCGAACTTCACGCCTGCGGATACGGCGAACTACAGCACGCTCAGCAATGTGGATGTGACCGTAACCGTTGAAAAGGCGGACGCAACCGACGCCATGAAAGCTGCGTCTGTGCGTCTCGCGGCGAAGAACGGCAAGACCGCCGCGGTCGACTACGCACTGCCGGACGGCGCAAGCTACGGCAGCGTAACGAACGGCAACACAGAATTCTTTACGGTCAGCACGGCCAGCGGCCTCGTGCTCACGGCTGCGAAGGACTGGACGGAGACCGCGTGGGAGAAGACCGCACCGAAGACGTTTACTGTTGCAGTGAACGGTGCGGCGAACTATAAGGACTACACACTGACTGTTTCCGTCACACCGACCTACAAACCGGACCAGATCATTGCCGCCGATGGCGTGACCGCCACCTATGGCGACACTGGCGTGAAGCTTGAAGCCGAAGTCACCACCGGCGATGGCGCGCTGAGCTACGAAGTCAAGAGCGGCAGCGAGGACTACATCGACGTGGACGCCTCCACCGGCGCACTGACGATCAAGAAGGCCGGAACCGCCACCGTCACCGTGACGGCAGCGGAGACCGCGACCTATCAGCAGGCGACCAAGGACGTGACCGTGACCGTCAATAAGGCAAACAGCACTGTTACTAAGGCACCGATGGCAAAGACGCTGACCTATAACAGACAGGCACAGGCGCTTGTAACCGCTGGCGAAGCCACCGGCGGCGAGATGCAGTACGCCCTCGGCACCGCGACCGGAGCTACACAACCTTATACCACATCCATCCCTACAGCCACCGACGCAGGAACCTACTATGTCTGGTACAAGGTGGAGGGCGATGATAACCACAGCGATACTGAGCCGGCCTCCGTTACTGTGACAATAAGCATGGCAACCCCCACCTTAACTGAGCCGACGCTTGAAGCAGTGATCTACGAACCGTCAAAGACCCTTGCAAACATAGCATTGACTGGCGGCTGGACGTGGGTGACGGGTACCACAGTGCCCACCGTAGGCAATACCGGCTACACGGCAGTAATCTCCGTGGATGACGCGAACTATGATTACTCAAACGTAACCGGATACGATTACGACGCCCACAATGTCACACGCACCCTCGCCCTCACCGTGAACAAGGCCACCGTGACCGCCCCGACCATCGCCTCCAAGACCTACACCGGCGAGGCACAGACCGCGACCGTGACGGCGAGCACGCGCTACAGCGTGACCACGAACAACGGCGGCACGAACGTCGGCAGCTACAATGTGGTGCTGACGCTGACGGATCCCGCCAACTACAAGTGGACGGACAGCACGGAGGCTGCCAAGACCCTGAGTTTCAACATCACAAAGGCGACGAACAACACCGTTTCCGTGAGCATTGAGGACTGGACTTACGGGGATGCTGGAAATGATCCGACCGCAGCTTCGGATTTCGGCACTCGGGTAATAACCTATGCGGTTAAGGACAGCGGAGAGTTTACCAACGAGGTTCCGACCGATGCCGGCGACTATACCGTCAAAGCAACTGTTGCGGAGACTGCAAACTACAACGGCGGCGAGGCAACTGCGGACTTTACGATCAACCAGAAGGAAGTCGGTCTCGATTGGACGAACACAAGCTTTACTTACAACGCCCAGAGTCATAAGCCGACGGCAACGGCAACAGGCACGGTAAATAACGATGTAATAAGCGTAACTGTCACAGGTGAGCAGACAAATTACAGCGCAACGCCCTACACCGCCACCGCTTCTGAGCTGACGGGCGAGAAGGCAGGCAACTACAAGCTGCCCACGGCGAACACCACTACGTTCACCATAGGCAAGATGAATCTGACCATCATCGCCGACAGCGATACTAAGCAGTACGACGCCACGGCTCTCACGAAGAACAGCTATACTAACACGGCTCTTGCGGAAGGCGACGCCATTCAGAGCGTAACGGTGACCGGCAGCCAGACCGTTAAGGGTGAGAGCAACAACGTACCGAGTGCGGCAGTCATCAAGAACGGCACTGTGGACGTGACGGCAAACTACAACATCACTTACACGAACGGTAAGTTGACAATTACCGCGAAACCCATCACCATCACCGCGGATAGCGACAGCAAGGTTTATGATTCGACGGCTCTCACGAAGAACAGCTACACGAATACGGCTCTTGCGGCAGGCGATGCCATCACAAGCGTAACCGTAACGGGCACGCAGACGAACGTCGGCACGACCGACAACGTACCCTCTGCGGCAGTCATCAAGCATGGCACAGATAACGTCACAGGAAGCTACGCTATCACCTATGTGAACGGAACGCTTGGGGTAACACCGAAGGCAGTTACCATCACAGCGAACGACAAGACGAAGGTATATGATGGCACAGCACTCACAGAGGGCGGGTTCACGGCGACAGCGCTTTCGACAGGCGACAGCCACACCTTCACGGTAGCAATGACAAATGACAGCAGGATCACAAACTTCGGCACTCAGCCGAACGTCATCGCAACGGTTGACGGTACTGCAATCACCATAGGAACACCGACCGCTGTCGGCAACTACCTTGTCACGACCGTGGACGGAACGCTGAGAATCACAAAGGCGGTGATCAAGGGCGCGCTTGTAAAGCTCAACGCCTTTGAGTACGACACCACAGTTCCCACCGCTGAGTTCGTCAACGACAGCAATGTTGAGGGTGCGAACGGCACCATTGTCGAGGGCGACAGCACCAAGAACGTGACCTACTACTATCAGGCGACGGCGTTCCTCAAGAGCCAGACGGATGACATCAGCACGCTGGATACTACGCCGGGCGTATACAAGACTATTACGCCCACGACCTTTGAACCCGGAACGCATTACGTTCTCGCGGTCATCACCGGCGACAACTACAGCAATGTGCCGTATATCACTCAGAGCGTGTTTGAGGTAACGCAGAACACTGAAAAGGAACGCGATGCAGAGCTGACAGCGCCCGTGGTTGACGGCACCAAGGTAACAGTCGATGAGGCTGACAAGGCTAAGAGTCTTGAGTACTCACTCGACGGCAAGACTTGGAAGCCGGTAACCCTCGACGCGAAGAACGAGTTTACCGCTGAGTGGGAAACTCCTGTTACAAATGCAGAGCTTAAGCTCCGTGAAACGGCTGACAAGCGCTATAAGAAGCCCTCGGCAAGCGCAACCGGAACCGCAACCATTACCACCACGACCTTCACCGTAACCTACGACGCAAACGGCGGCATTAAGGCGCCTGACGCAGTCACCGTCACCTCTGACCGCACGGTTACTGTTTCCGGCAAGGCAAATATGACCCGCAAGGGCTATACCTTCACCGGCTGGAAAGATGGCAGCGGCGCGGAAGTCAAGCAGGGAGATAAGCTCACGAACGGCACTACTCTCTATGCTCAGTGGGAGGCGAACATCTACAAGGTTCGCTTCAACGCCAACGGCGGCACGGGCACGATGGAGGAGCTTGAATTCACCTACGATGCGGCTCAGGCTCTGACCGCAAACGCATTTAGCAGAAATGAGTACAACTTCCTTGGCTGGTCGCTGACCGCAAGCGGAAGCGTTCAGTATCAGGATAAGCAGAGCGTTAAGAACATCGCCGAGAGCGGCAATATTACCCTCTACGCTGTCTGGGAGAAGGATCTCTACAACGTGAGCGGCACGATCAAGAGCGGGAATACCGGAGCTATCACACTCCAACTCGTTCAGGGCAACATTACCTTCGGCGAACCCAAGACAGTCGAGTACACCACCGCAGGTGAGGAGGTAAGCTTCACTCTGAACGGAGTTCCCGCCGGAACCTACAACCTCGTTGCAACGCAGGGCGACGTCACAATGACAAAGGCATTGATCATCACGGACGACCACGTTGCTCTTGAACTGATCGAAATGCCTTCCGGCAACGCAAGCTCTGTAATCGAGGTAAAGGGCATTGAGACGCCCGCGGTCGTAGTCGGCGGACTTGATGGGCTTGCTGAGATAGAGGAAATAGAAGACCGCAAGGTAAAGGTTGAAATCGCAATCGAAGCACAGAATGAGAAAGCTGCAGGCGAAGCAGGCGAGGCGATCGTAAAGGAGAGCCGCGCACAGAACGCAGAGTTCATCGATTTCACGGTAACCAAGACGATCACGAACAAGGGCGTCGAGGAAAGCGTTGAGACGATGACCGAGACGAAGAGCCTCATTGAGCTCATCATCCCGTTCAACTTCAGCGGCAAGAGCGGCATCAGGCTCTACCGTTACCACAACGGAGAGGTTCAAAATCTGGAGCAGGCGAAGGGAGACGAATCCAAGGACGGCACCTACAGCCTCAATCAGAGAAATGGATTTATCCATGTATTCACGAACAGATTCTCAACCTACGCAATTACCTACTCGAACTACAGCGGTAGTTTTGCATCCGACTTCGAGCCGGTGATCGCGGAAACCGAGCACGGCACCATAACGGTCGAGCCTCAGAAAGCTCAGGCAGGCAAAGAGGTTGTCATTACCGCAACACCTGACGCCGGCTACAAGCTCGGTGAGCTTACCGTTAAGGATGCAAGCGGCAATGAAGTTGAGCTGACCGAGAACGAGGACGGCACATACAGCTTCACTCAGCCGAACGGCAAGGTAACGATCGAAGGCAAGTTCATCGTTAAGTTCGTAGACGTTCCCGAGAACAGCTACTATGCAAAGGCTGTCGATTGGGCAGTCCTGAACGGAATCACGAACGGCGTTGACGAGAACCACTTCGCACCCGACGCCACCTGCACAAGAGCGCAGGCAGTGACCTTCCTCTGGAGAGCACTCGGCTGTCCGGAGCCTACGGCGACCAAGTCCGAGTTTACCGATGTTGCGGAAGGAGCGTTCTACTTCAATGCAGTCCTCTGGGCGGCTGAGAACGGAATCACGCTCGGCTACGGCGACGGAACATTCGGCGTAAACGACACCGTCAATCGTGCACAGATGGTAACCTTTATGGCACGTGCGATGAACGGCAAGGCAACTACTGCCGAGAGTTTCATCGACGTTCCTGAGGGAGCGTACTTCGCTGACGCTGCTGCGTGGGCAAAGGAGAACGGAGTATCCGACGGTATGGGCAACAATATGTTCGGCGGCAATCTTGACTGCCTCCGTGCTCAGATCGTAACCATGCTCTACAGATATTTTGTGAAGTAAGATAAAAACAAATCAAGCCTCTCTTCCGGATTTGGGAGAGAGGCTTGATTTCATTATGCATAAATTAGTTCGTCATATATTACTTCGTAAACGGTAAATAAGTCGTCCCATTTACAGAGACAAGGCGTTATGCCATAATCGGAGTTGCAGAAAGTGGCGAGAATTATCGTCAAGTGTTACCACTTTCTGCAATACGGTTTTGGAGGGCTCCGAATGAATGTGAACGACGCCAAGCATCAGGCAAGGCTTGCCGAATGGAAAACGCTGGTTGCGCAATGCCGCTCCAGCGGGCTGCCAGTAAAACAGTGGTGCGCAGAAAACGGTCGTGATCCATCGACGTAT
>Ga0129307_1001977_pt1 | contig 18502 bp, 18 predicted proteins | sample P1105metagenome_FD_94437 | JGI IMG/M metagenome (GOLD analysis project Ga0129307, IMG submission 94437) | Capybara group fecal microbial communities from Wisconsin, USA - P1105 metagenome | ecosystem: Host-associated > Mammals > Digestive system > Large intestine > Fecal | place: USA: Wisconsin... | reverse complement strand
GGAGCTGTTCGGGCGGATCAGGAAGCCAGCATGTGAAGCAACGGAACTCGTGGTTCGTAGTGAGTCTATGCCCGTTGGAGCAAAACAGGAACTGGTTGAGGTACCTGTTGCCGAAGAAGCAATGTGGTCAATGTGCGCGGTTTGGTGTGTTATGTGGGCAATAGCTGAAGCAATTTTTGATATTATCTGCCTGTTATCCGTTCAACCGCAAAACCCGATACTTTGCGGGACAATATTGCGTCAAAATCTATCTTCGCAAATTATTATTCCCGATATTTTGCGGAACATTTTTGCTGCGGGCTGATTTAACTATCATTGGAGGTCACACTGTGAAAAGGCTCAAAACCCGACATTTTGCGAAATAGCCCAGCAAAAGTGCAGAAAAGTGGGACTAATCCCCCCTCACATCTCCACCGCCAGTGCGTTGCCGATCGTCTTGGCCGCCTCGATCTGTGCGGGCGTTGTGACATAGGGGCAGAAGCGTCTTCTTTGCCTATAGCTGCTCAACTATTGCGCTGAGATTAACTGCTCAAAGGCACCTTCGTAAAAATGCTGCGGATTTCCGCAGAAAATGTACGAAGGAGTTCTTTGTCGCCAAATGCAGGCATTTTAGCGTCAACCGATAACTATTGCCATTTGATCGGCGAATGGCCAGATTTTTCTCTTACGCTTGTAAGCTGCACAGGTTTGTGGTAAACTGAGGCCATTATAGAGGGCGGTGATGGATATGAGTAGACTATCATTCAAGGCATTTTGCATTGAAAACTACGCGCAGCACATTGGCAAGCCCAGCAACGAGGTCTACGACCTGTTTGCCCGCGAGCAGCTCCTCGGCCTGCTCGACAGCGACTACGAGGATCTGCACGGCATGGGACTTGAATACCTGATGCAGTTTTTTGACGAGTATTTGAATGGCGGCGCGGCATGATTCTCTATCATGGTACTACGCCGCGAATTGAGCAGCCGCGCATCATTCGCTCGGAAATCGGCCGGGATTTCGGTTTTGCGTTCTATACGACGGACATCAAAGAGCAGGCGGAGCGCTGGGCGATCCGTCGTGCAAAAGTGGAGGAGCGAAAGAAAAAAGCGCCTTGCAACGCTATCGTGAACATCTATGAGTGGAGCCGCGACCTTACCGGCCTTTCTTACAAGCTCTATTCCGAGGCGAATCTGGATTGGCTGGAAATGGTCATGCGTTGTCGGAGCGATATTGAGTATCAGCATGGATACGATATTGTCGGGGGCAAGATTGCAAACGACAATGTCGGCGAGACGGTTTCTTTCGTGATGCAGGGCATCATGCGTAAAGAGGACGCCGTGGAGCGGCTGATGTTTGAGAAGATAAACAACCAGCTTGCATTCTGCACGGAACGAGCGCTGGGAACGCTGATGTTTGTTGACAGCTACGTCGTGGAGAGGTGAGTGTTATGGGACATGGTACAGTTCGTGCGGCGATCCTGCCTGAAATCATTTCAAAGATCATGGAACGGTATCAGATCAGCGAGGATGCTGCGCTGGAGCAGTTCTACCGCTCGGCAACGGGTGCGTCTTTTTCGGATGACGATACTGGGCTCTACGGGCAATCACCAAATTATATCTTTGGCTTGTTTGAACAAGAAATAGCTGAGCAAGGTTAAGACAGATTTTGCTTCCAGATAAAAACGCAGCCGGTTTTCCGACTACGTTTTTATCTGGCTTCGTTTTGCCCTTCGTTTGGCAATCTAACTATGGCGTTTTCCACTGACTGCCCTACGCAGAGCACCTGCCGCAGCACAGAGCAGGCGAGACGACTGCGCGCGCAGAAAAGGTCGCGGCGCAGCATGAGGAAAGGGGATGCCGGAAATGAACGAATGGACGTATTACTACGTTGAGCGGCTGGATCTGGTCGGACGCTCGCTCGACAATTTTCTGCACAACGAGGTGTATCAGCCCGGCAAGGGCTGGGTTTGGGACGCGGCGCACGAGATCGGCGACCGGCTCGTCGGCTACGACCCGTGCGAAGCGCCGGGGTGGCGAACGGGGAACGAGAGCGTCACGCGCGAGATCCGCGCGATCACCCGCGAGGAAGCCGAGGCTCTGATCCGGAGAAAAGGGTAGGGCAAGGACATACCGGCGCTGCGCCGCGGTTATGACTCCTGTTTCCGAAGGAACGCCAAGTCCAAAGCGCCGTCTTTTCATGCCTCACAGCCCGGCGCAGGCTTCCACGACGCGCTCCAGGATCGTCCTGATCGCCGCCTGCTTTTTTGCGATCGGCGTCAGAGCCCCGTCGCAGTAGCAGCGTTTGTGAAACTCCAGCATTACGGAGATCAGATCGCAGCCGCTCGCTTTCGACAGCACCGCGTTGGGGACGAACGTTCCCGAATAGGGGTAATTGACCGCGACGGAATACCCGGCGTCCTCAAACCGCCGCCGGACGATTTCGACCAGCTCCGGCGGCGTATATCGCTCGTCCGCGCCGATGCAAACGTCCGGCGTCGGCATCGCCGTCAGGAACTCCGCCGGAACGACCTCGTCATGGTAGCTGTGCATATCAAACAGAATCATTTTGGGATGTTGAAAACAGCGCGCGTCCATTTCGGCATGATGCGCATCGTAGTAGCGGCGCGTCAGCTTCCGCAGCTCCCCGGTCACGGTCTTGATCCTCCTGCCGTCATACGCCCGCTCATAGCAAAAGCCCATCCCGCAGCGCTCCATGATCTCCTCCGGGCCGATGAACCGCTCCACATCGCAGAGGAGGCGGCTGATCGGAAAGCGCTCTGTGTATGTTCGCGCGGCATACGCGCGCGGAACCAGCCGGGTCACGCCGACGTCCCGCATGACGGCGTCGTAAAACAGGAACTCCCGCATCGGCACGCAAACGGACGCCAGCAGCTCTTTCGGCAGCAGACGGCCGTCATGGGGCACATGAAAAAGCGGGAACCGCGGATTCGTGAGATGTTCTGTTCTGTCCACAAAAATGACCTCCTGACGGATATTTCCATAAAGAGGACAGGGAAAAACCATCGTCTGCCGCATGGCGGCATCAAGCTTTAGCACCTTGCCATCCGGCAGGTTGCTGTGCGGTCAACGGGCTTGTCCCTCGCGCACTCTCTATGGTGTTTATTCAATTTCAGGCCTCTTTCGTCCGCTCCCGGATCCAAGCCGCGATCTCCTCGATCCGCCAGCCGTACTCCCGATACAGCGGGCTCCAGTCGAGCCTCGCGCAGGCGTCGAATATGCCCCGATAGTACCAAAGCTGCTCTTTCGGATCCTGCTGGGAGAACCGCTCCCAGAGCTTCTCCCAGCAGAGCTGATAGTCGTTCCAGATGGCGCGCAGATTCGCCAGCTTGTCGGAAAACACGACCGTCAGCTCGTCGTCCGCCAGCGTCGGGATGCTGTCGAGCGTCTCCTGCTTGCGGAGCTTCCACGTCGCCTCGGACGGCAGCTCCGGGCGCTTGTTCTCCGTGTCGCTGCCGACGAGCCGGGCGACGTTGGCGCCGAACCGTTTGGCGATCTCCGCGGCGCTCCGCTCCGTGTCCTCCACCACGTCGTGCAGCACGGCCGCCGCGATCACGTCCGGATCGTCCGTCAGACCGGCGGCGATCGCCGCGGCCTCCAGCGGGTGCAGGATGTAGGGGATGTTCGTGCTGTCCCGGTTCACGCCCGCGTGCGCGTCCGTCGCGTACAGGATGGCTTCTTCGATCTTGTTCATCATGTTCGCGCCCTCCTTTCTCACGCCTTCGGCCAGTCGAGCCCGTCCAGCTTCCGCAGGATGGGCCAGAGGTTGCTGCCCGCCGCCTGCAGGCGGCCCGCCACCGCGCCGTAGTGCTTCTCCGGCACGCCGTAGTACGCCTCGGCGATCGCGCCGGAGATCGCGCCGAGCGTGTCCGTGTCGCCGCCGATGCTGACCGTGTTGCGGATGCAGTCGTCGAAGTCCGCGCTCTCGAGGAACGCCTCGACCGCGTAGGGGACCGTGCCCTCGCACAGCGCCTCAAAGCGGCCGAAGCGATAGGTCGGGCGGATCTCGTCGAGCGTGAAGCCGATCCGGTAGAACCGCTCGACGTAGGCCTTGATCTCCTCCTTCGCCGCGCCGTGCAGGGCGAGGAACGCCGCCCCCGCCGTCGCCTGCGCCCCGGCGATACCGTCCGGGTGGTTGTGCGTCGGCAGAGCGGTCAGCATCGCCAGCCGTTCGCACTCCGCGAGCGAGCGGGCGAACCACGCCACGGGCGAGACGCGCATCGCGCTGCCGTTGCCGCGGCTGTTGTAGGCGTGCGTGCCGTCCTCGTACATCCAGGCGCGGAAGCGGCCGCCGTAGCCGCAGTGGGGGTGCAGCCGCCCGACCGCGCGCATGGCGGTCTGGAACGCCAGCATCCACTCCGGATCGGTCCGCGTGTCGAACGTGCCGTCCTCGACCGCGTCCGTCAGCGCCTTCGCGATCGCAAGCGTCATGATGCTGTCGTCCGTGGCGAAGCAGTTCTTGTGCCAGAAGGGAAAGTCCTTCGTCTTGATGTTGCTGAACTCGTACACCGAGCCCACCATGTCGCCGATCAGCGCCCCGTAAAACATCTTCATCCGTTCGTTCTCCTTCATCTGAAAAAACCTCCTCTTCATATCCTGTGATGTCATTCTACCGGATCTGAAGAGGAGTTTGGTCAACGGAGCGTTGACATTTTTATTCGCTGCCGTTCAGCGTCGGCAGGCCGACCTCGTCCAGCGCGAAGTCGATCTCGATCAGATTATACTCGCCTCTTTCGATGAAATACTGCATGGCCAGATCGGACTTGCTGCTGTTGGTGAGCGCGTATCCCACTTTCCCCAGCAGCTTCTGCGTCTGCTCCATGTCCAGATGGAACCCGAGCGCAAGCTTGACCAGCGTGTTTTTTCTCGGCACGTAATTGCGGTCGTTGATGATCCTGCTGAACAGCTGCCGGCTGATGTCGGCGGGGCCGTAAACGTCCGGGCCGCTCATCCCGGTCTCCCGCAGAAGCTCCTGCACGTACTGCGAAAGCCCGCACTCCGCCGTGCTGATGTAGCTTTTCAGGTCGATCGGCTGCGCGCCGCTCTGCCGCTCGTCTTTTCGGGCATCGATGCGGTTCGCTGCGCTTCCGGACAGGGAGGCGGGTCTCCTGTTGGGATCGCGGTACCCCCACGCGTACTCCTCCGCGGCGTGCTCCGCCACGTAGTTGTCGTCGATGAAGCTCTTCAGCCCGCCGAACAGGCTTCCGGCAAGCTGATAGGACTTGTCGCTGAAGACCACGAGGTAGATGAGCATCTCGTGACACATCAAGAAATCCGTGAAGGCGTTGATCGCCGCCCGCATGGCGATATCGCGCGGGTAGGCGTAGTTGCCGGTCGCCATCAGCGGGAAGGCGACGGACTCGCAGTGCAGCTGCTCCGCGAGGTTCAGCGCGGCGTCGTAGGCCTCGCGCAGCAGCTCCGCCTCGCGGTGGCGGCCGTCCTTCCATGCGGGCGTGACGGTGTGCAGGACGTATTTCGCGCTCAGGCCGAACGCGCTTGTCGACACGCTGTGCCCCGGCGCGATGCAGCCGACGACCCGCCGCGCCTCCAGCAGCTCCGGCCCCGCCGCCTTGTGTATGGCGTAATCCGTGCCGGAGCCGACGACCGGCTCCGGGTTGGCGGTGTTGACGATGGCGTCCACCTGCATCTTCGTGATGTCGTTGCGTACGATCTCAAACGGCATATACGGCTCCTTTCTGCGGCAAGGCGGTCGAGCGACAGTATCGTTGGTCTCATTATACCATCTTTCCCGAATACGGCAAGGGCGGGCGCGCTTTCATAATCGCCGGTTCTCTGGAGGATCCCGCGGGCGAATCGGCAAAGCAGTGCCTGCGCGCGTACCAAAGGTTCGTCGCCGACTATCCGGATTATGACGTGGACGTGAAGCTGTGCGCCTTTTCCGAGTCCGCGTATGCATCGGCGAAGAAGCTCTCTTGGCGTTGATCCTCCGCCGAAAAACGAGCAGCATTTGACGATACGCGAGACCGGGAAAGACGGAACAGCCGTCGATCCCGGTCTTATCATGCGCCGGATAAGCCGCGATACCCGTTCCCCGATTCAAACAGACGTCGCTCCGTCCGATCCCAAAACGAAGTCAGCGTTGCAAAAACAGCAAAGCATGATATAATTCTATTATAAACATTCAAAAAACGCCGCCCAAAAGGAGACGATGACGAACAGGAGCCTCCATTTTGCGGTTGCGTTTCGTGTATTCATTTGATGCAATCAAATAGTTTTTTCAGATTGATAAAGCACCGTGACGTTTCCTGCTCACGGTGAGAAACGCAGCATAACCCTTCGGAACCAAGCGAGGTGAGTAAAATCAAGAAGAAAGGCAGATCGTCAGCAGGGCTGGCTCTCGCGCGGAGCCTCTCTCCCTGCCTTGCCGCCGCGCTTGTTTTTTTCCTGACTTGCCTGCTCGCGCCCTCGACCATCAAGATGACGGGCCTTGTTCTGGTGCTTGCTCTGATCGCCGCGGCGGTCCTCTTCCGGAAAAACCTGCGGGATCGGATCGCGCCGCCGCTGATCGCGCTGGCGGCTCTTGTGCTGATGGACGGTATTTCCACGCAATACGCCATCTCGGGGAAGTTCGCCCTGTATGAGTTCCTCAAGGTGATCGGCGCTTTCTGTATCGCGCTGATCCTGCTGGCGGCTGCCCCCGGCGACCGAAAAAGCGCCTCCCGCTGGCTTGCGACCGTGCTGTCGGGCGCGTCCGCGATCGCCGCGCTGGTCAGTATCGACCTGCTTTCCACGCGCATCCTCAGCAGCGCCGCGCTGCGGCTGCTGGGCGTGTTCACCACGCATTACGCGGACGTCGACGGCGTGGAGGCGGGCGTCCGCATGACCTCGCTGTTCGCAAATCCGAATGTGTTCGCGGGCTGCATGGGGATCGGCTTGCTGCTGTCCCTCTGCCTCGCGACCTCCGCGGAGAACAAAACCGACCGCCTTGCGTCATGCGTCCTGCTGTATATCAACTCCCTCGCCTTTCTCCTTGCGTTCAGCATAGGCGCGACGCTTTCCATCGCCGCGGCGTTCCTTGTGTACCTGCTGTTCGAGCGGAGGGAGAGCCGCCCCGGCACGCTCATGCTGATGGTCGCCGCGCCGGCGACGTCTATGGCCGCGGCCATCGTGATCTCCCGAACGTCTCTCCGCGCGTGGGCGGGTTTTGACGCCGTCCCGCTCGGCTGCACGATTCTGGGCGCGGCGGCGCTGGCGCTGCTGGACCGCTTCGTTTTGCAGCGGCTTGCCGGGCAGCGTCTGCTCCGCGGCAGAGCGGTCTCTGCGCTCGTGCCGGGTCTGCTGGGGCTTGTCGCCGTCTACGCGGTCGCGGCATGGAACCTGACCGGCGACATGACGATGGAGGCGGGCGGAACGCTCCGCCGCGCGGCGTATCCGAAAGCCGGCGCGTATGTCTTGCAGATCGACGCGGACAAGCCCCTGCGCGTCATGATCGAAAGCCAGAATCAGGTGGAGACGATGATGCACACCTCCACCGTCCTGTATGAGGGCGACGCGAACGGGGCGGCGTTCACCGTCCCGGATCAAAGCCTTGTCGTATACTTCAACTTCACCGCGCCGGAGCCGTCGCATATCCGGTCCGCCGCCTATGCGGGCGACGCGGGGAGCGGGAAGCTGCCGCTGGCCTACCGGCTGCTGCCCGGCTTCATCTCAAACCGCCTGCAGGGCCTCCGGGCAAACGAAAACGCCATCCAGCGCTTCGTGTTCTTCTCGGACGGTTTGGCGCTGTTCCGCCGCAGCCCGGTGATCGGGCTTGGCATAGGCTGCCTCGAGAACGCGCTCAGGAGCGTGCAGCAGTTCTACTATCAGACGAAGCACGCGCATAACCACTACATTCAGACGCTGGCGGAATGCGGGATCGTCGGACTTGCGCTCTTTCTCGGTATGCTCGCCGTGTCCGGCGCGGCGCTTTGGCGGGCGCGGCGCGGCAGGGACGGCCAAACGCCGCTCCTGAGCGCCCTTGCGGCGGCGCTGGTGTTTATGGCGCTCCACGCGTCGGTGGAGGTCGTCTTCTCAACCTACCCCTATCTTCCGTTCGCGTTCTCCGTGATCGCCATGATCGGGCTGTGCGGCGAAAACCGGACGCCGCGCAGGCTGCAGACGGCGGTCTTGCTGTGCGTCTGCGCGACGTCGGCGGTTTTTGCCGTCGCGCTCGTCAACAACATTCAGGCGCGCAGCATGGTGGAGCGGGAGATGTCCTTTGACTCGCTGGAGCAGGGGGCGAAGATGGACCGCTTCGAGTGGGGGGACTACCTGCTGACCTATGTGTATCAGAGCCTTCAGACGGACGCGGACGACACGGTCCGGGCAAAGGCCGCGGCTTACGCGGACAGGCTCGCCGCCGAGAAGTCGAACAGCGTGCACCTCATTCTCGCCCAGTACTACTTTGAGACCGGCGAGAGGGAAAAGGCCTTTGCCATGCTGGAAACCCATGTGGACTACACCGCTTCGGACGAGGACGCGTGGAACAGCGCGTTCCATATGCTGGAGCAGTACGACGACGGCTCGTTCGGCGCGGAGGCGGCAAAGCTCTCCGATATGATGGCTGCGTGGAACGCGGCGCACATCGGGACGGTGTCGCTCGACGACGCGTCGGCGGCTTATCTGGAAGGTTGCCAATGATCAAAGAGAATCAACAGCTGCTGAACCGTCTGAACGTATTCAGCGACGGGATATTGAGCTTTCTCATGCTGCCGCTTGCCTACTGGCTGCGGTTTCGCGTCCTGCCCGGCGGGATCGAGAGCGTCCCCCTGCAAAACTATCTTCGTCTGGGGGGCGTCTTTGTCCTGATCCAGCTTTTCAGCTATTCCGCGCTGGGCCTGTACCAGTCGAGCCGGAAGACGCGCATCCGGGACGAGCTTGCCACGATCCTTCGCGCGAGCGTTCTGGATATGCTGCTTCTGCTGGGCTGGCTCTACATCGGCCACAGCGAGCACTATTCCCGCGGGACGCTGGCGTTGTTTTTCGCCCTCGGCACGGGCGTGCTGATGGGGAAGCACGCCGTCTTGCGGAAGCTGCTTCGCGCCATGCGCAGGAGCGGCATAAACCTCAAGCACGTGATCCTCGTCGGCAGCGGCGATTCGGCGCAGCGCTATCTGCGGGAGCTGAAGAACGACCGCGAGCTGGGGTATCAGGTCGTCGGCTATATCGCCCGCCGCGCCGCGGAGGGCTTCGACGCGCCGTATCTGGGCGGATATGAGGCGCTGGAGAACGCGCTGGACAGATACGATCCCGACGAGGTGGTTTCCGCCATCGAGGCGGAGGATTATGCCCGGACGCCGCAGATCATTCAAGCCTGTGAGCTGGCGGGCGTCAAGCTGTCCATCGTACCGTTTTACGCGAACTATATGCCCGCGCATCCGCAGTTTGACGAGCTGAACGGCATCCCGCTCATGAACATCCGCCGTATCCCGCTGGATAACTTCGCCAACGCTTTGATCAAACGGGCGGCGGATATCATCGGTTCTCTGCTGCTGATCGTCATTCTCTCGCCGGTCATGCTGATCTGCGCCGTCGGCGTCAAGCTGTCCTCGCCGGGGCCGGTGCTGTTCAGGCAGCGGCGGGTAGGGCGCGGGAAAAAGCCCTTTTTCATGTACAAATTCCGCTCCATGCGCGTCAACGACGCGCAGGACAGCGCGTGGAGCACCAAAACCGACGAACGACGCACCCGGTTCGGCTCATTCCTGCGCAAGTATTCTCTGGACGAGCTGCCGCAGTTCTTCTGCGTGCTGGCGGGAACGATGAGCCTTGTGGGGCCGAGACCCGAGATCCCGCATTTTGTGGACCGGTTCAAGGACGAGATACCGCTCTATATGGTGCGGCATCAGGTGCGTCCCGGCATCACCGGCTGGGCGCAGATTCACGGCTTCCGCGGCGATACGCCCATCAGGGAGCGCGTGGAGCACGATATCTACTACATCGAAAACTGGTCGCCGTGGATGGATATCCAGATTTTGTTTGCCACGGTATTCGGCGGGAAGTTTATCAACGATGAACAGCTGGGGTGAGTGGGATTGAAACGGAAAGTGCTGATGACCGCCTCAACGTACGGGCATATCCGCAGCTTTCATCTGCCCTATCTGCGGGAGTTCCAGCATCTCGGCTGGGAAACGCACGTCGGCTGCGCGGGCATCCCGCCGGACGCGCCGTATGCGGACGAGGCGATCGGGCTGCCGTTTGAGAAGAAGCTGCGCTCGCCCGCGAATTATCGCGCGGCGAAGCTGCTGCGCGAGCGGATCGCTTCAGAGGGTTACGACCTCGTGATCGCGCACACCTCGCTGGCGGCGTTCTTTACGCGGCTGGCGCTCAAGGGCGGCGGGCCGGCCGCGACGATCAGCGTCTGCCACGGCTACTTGTTCGACGACGACACGCCGCTGCTCAGGCGGCAGGTGCTGCTGAACGCCGAGCGTCTGGTCGCGCCGCAGACGGACCTGCTGCTGACCATGAACGCGTGGGACTTTGAGACGGCGAAGAAGCATCGGCTGGCAAAGCAGGTCCGGTCCATTCCCGGCATGGGGTTTGACGCGCGCAGGCTCGATCGCGCGACGCCGGAGGACGGCGCGCGATCGCGCCGGGAGCTGGGGCTTTCCGCGCAGCAGTTCGTGCTGCTCTGCGCGGCGGAATTCTCCGCGCGCAAGAGCCAGCACACGCTGATCGAGGCGATGGCGAAGCTGCCGGAGCGCGCGGTGCTCGTGCTGTGCGGCGAGGGCGCGACGCTGGAGGACTGCAGGGCGATGGCGCGGGGACTCGATCTGGGCGGCCGCGTCCGCTTCCCCGGACACTCGGACGATATGCCCGCGTGGTACCGCATGGCGGACGCCGCCGTGACGGCGAGCCGCAGCGAGGGTCTGCCGTTCAACGTGATGGAGGCGATGCATTGCGGCTTGCCGGTGGTCGCCAGCGCGGTCAAGGGTCACACCGACCTGATCGCAGACGGTGAAACGGGGCTGCTGTTCCCCTATGGCGACGCGGACGCCTGCGCGGCGCAGCTTCGTCGTGTGATGGACGACGCGCCGCTGCGAAAGACGCTGGGGACGCGCGGCAGGGCGAGCGTCGGGCGTTACGCGCTGGACGCCGTGCTGCCGGAGGTCATGGAACGGTACCTGTCGGTCGTTCCGAAAGCGGAACCAAACTTGTGATCGTGTGAGGTGACTAACAACATGAAAGGGATCGTTCTCGCCGGCGGGAGCGGCACGCGCCTCTATCCGCTGACGATGGTGACGAGCAAGCAGCTGCTGCCCGTCTACGACAAACCGATGATCTATTACCCGCTCAGCACGCTCATGCTGGCGGGCATTCGCGATATTCTGATCATTTCCACGCCCGTCGATCTGCCGAACTTTGAAAGGCTGCTCGGCGACGGCAGCCACTTCGGCATCCGCCTTTCCTACAAGGCGCAGCCGTCGCCGGACGGGCTGGCGCAGGCGTTCACGCTGGGCGAGGAATTCATCGGGGACGACGCCTGCGCGATGGTGCTGGGCGACAACATCTTCTACGGCAACGGATTCAGCCGCGTGCTGAAGAAGGCCGCCGCCAACGCGGAGGGCGGACGCGCGACCATCTTCGGCTACTACGTCACCGACCCGGAGCGCTTCGGCATCGTGGAGTTCGACGAGGACGGCAAGGTGATCTCCGTGGAGGAAAAGCCGAAGGTCCCCAAGAGCAACTACTGCGTCACGGGACTGTACTTCTATCCCAGGGGCGTGAGCGCGATGGCATGGGCGGTGAAGCCCTCGGCGCGCGGCGAGCTGGAGATCACGACGCTCAACGACATGTACCTGCAGCAGGGACTGCTGGACGTGGAGCTGCTCGGCCGCGGCTACGCGTGGCTGGACGCCGGCACGATGGATTCGCTGGTGGACGCGTCCGACTTCGTGCGCACGATCGAGACGCGGCAGAGCAGCCAGATCTCCGCTCCGGAGGAGATCGCCTGCCGCAACGGCTGGATCGACAAGGCGGCGCTGCTGGAATCGGCGGCGCTCTACGGCAATTCGCCCTATGGGCAGCACCTCAAAAACGTGGCGGAAGGGAAGATCAGATACTGATGACGGTCGGGAATTTCACGTTTACGGAGACGGAGATCGCGGGCGTGTTCGTCGTCGAGGCGAAGCGCTACGGCGACCGCCGCGGCTACTTCACGGAGACCTACAGGAAAGCGGACTTCGACGCGGCGGGGCTTGTCTACGACTTCGTGCAGGACAACCAGTCCGGCTCCCGCCGCGGCGTGCTGCGCGGGCTGCACTTCCAGAAGACGCACCCGCAGGCGAAGCTGGTGCGCGTGCTCCGGGGCGAGGTGTTCGACGTCGCGGTCGATCTGCGCCGCGGCAGCGCGACCTACGGCAAGTGGGTCGGGGTGCTGCTGTCGGCGGAGAACGGGAAGCAGCTCATGATCCCGCGCGGTTTTGCGCACGGCTTTCTTGTCGTGAGCGAGACGGCGGAGTTCGCCTACAAGTGCGACGCGCCGTACCACCCGGAGGACGAGGGCGGCGTCGCGTGGAACGACCCGGACGTCGGCGTCGAATGGCCGGAGGTCGGCGAGCTCATCCTCAGCGACAAAGACAGGAAGAACCCGACGCTGGCGGAGTGCCGCATGGCGTTTTGAGGAGGACGGAGCATGACGATTCTGGTGACCGGCGGCGCCGGCTTCATCGGCAGCAACTTCATCTTCTACGAACTGGACGCGCATCCGGAGGACCGGGTGGTCTGCATCGACAAGCTGACCTATGCGGGCAACCTCTCCACGCTCAAGGGCGTGATGGACAAGCCCAGCTTCCGCTTCGTCAGGGCGGATATCTGCGACCGCGAGGCGGTGTATAGGCTCTTTGAGGAGGAGCACCCCGACGTCGTGGTGAACTTCGCGGCGGAGAGCCATGTGGACCGCAGCATCGAGGCCCCGGGCGTGTTCCTGCAGACGAACATCATGGGCACGGCGACGATGATGGACGCCTGCCGCAGGTACGGCGTCACGCGCTACCATCAGGTCAGCACGGACGAGGTCTACGGCGACCTGCCGCTCGACCGTCCCGACCTGTTCTTCACCGAGCAGACGCCGATCTGCACGTCGAGCCCGTACAGCAGCTCCAAGGCGGCGGCCGACCTGCTGGTGCTGGCATATCACCGTACCTACGGCCTTCCGGTGAGCATTTCACGCTGCTCGAACAACTACGGGCCGTACCACTTTCCCGAGAAGCTGATCCCGCTGATGATCGCGAACGCGCTCAACGACAAGCCGCTGCCGGTGTACGGCGAGGGCGTCAACGTGCGCGACTGGCTGTATGTCGAGGATCACTGCAAGGCGATCGACCTCATCATGCGCAGGGGCCGCGCGGGCGAGGTCTACAACGTGGGCGGACACAACGAGATGCGCAACATCGACATTGTGAAGCTCATCTGCAGGGAGCTGGGCAAGCCCGAGAGCCTCATCACCTTCGTCACCGACCGCAAGGGTCACGATATGCGCTACGCCATCGACCCGACGAAGATCCACAACGAGCTGGGGTGGCTGCCGGAGACGAAGTTCGAGGACGGAATCAAAAAGACGATCCGCTGGTACCTCGACAACCGTGACTGGTGGGAGGAGATCGTCAGCGGCGAGTACCGGAACTACTATGAGAAGATGTATGGAAACCGATAGACCGCCGATCGCCATCCTCATGGCGGTGTACGAGCCGCGCATGGACTGGCTCAGGGAGCAGCTGGACTCGCTCAACGCGCAGACCTATCCGAACCTGCGGCTCTACATCCGCGACGACTGCTCGCCGACGGTACCGTTTGAGGAGATCGAGGCGCTGGTGCGCGAGCGCATCACGGCGTTCCCGTACAGCATCGAGCGGAACGAGCGCAACCTCGGCTCCAACGGCACGTTCGAGCTGCTGACGCGGGAGGCGAAGGGCGACTGCTTCGCTTACTGCGATCAGGATGACGTGTGGCTGCCGGAGAAGCTGGATGTGCTGCAAGCTGCGATCGAACGGGAGAGGGCGCAGCTCGTCTGCTCGGATATGTACGTCATCGACGAGGACGGAAAACAGGCGGCGGACAGCATCACAAGGGTGCGGAAGCACCACGTTTTCCGTTCGGGAGACGGTCTTGCGCAGAAACTGCTGATCTCCAACTTCGTGACCGGCTGCACCATGCTGATCCGCGCGGATACGGCGAAGGCTGCCGTCCCGTTTTGCCCCGATATGGTGCACGACCACTATCTGGCGCTGTTCTCGGCGCGGCTGGGGCGGATCGTTTCGCTGCCGGACCGGCTCATCCGCTACCGCATCCACGCGGGCAACCAGACGAGCATGATGGCGGGCGTGCGGGACAAGGAGAGCTACCGCCGCGTGCGGATCGAGGCGCTGATCCGGCGATTGTCATGGCTGGAGGAGCGGTTTCGCGGGGAGGACGGGCTGTACGCGGAGATCGAGGAAGCCCTGCTCTGGGCAAAGGCGCGGCTGGCCAACTTCCTCGGGGAACCGCGCGCGTGGAAGGCCGTGCTGCGGCGCCGCCGGTTCGGCCCGTTACCCTCGCTGTTTGAGTGTGTGTTAGCCCCTGCGCCCGAAAAAGTGTTTATGTTCTTCATCGCTTTGAAAAGGAGAAACGTGCTTTGAAGATTTTTGTCACGGGCGTCAACGGCCAGCTGGGTCACGACGTCGTCAACGAGCTGAGCAGACGCGGTCACCTCTGCGTGGGCAGCGACGTCACGCCCGCCTATGCCGGCGGCGCGGACGGCAGCGCCGTGACTGCGGCGGAGTATGTCGGCATGGATATCACCAACGCCGCGCAGGTAGCGGAGGTGCTGGACGCCGTCCATCCCGACGCGGTGATCCACTGCGCGGCGTGGACGAACGTGGACGGCGCCGAGGACGAGGCGAACATCCCGAAGGTGCGCGCCATCAACGGCGGCGGCACGCGGAACATCGCCAACGCCTGCCGCGCGCTGGACTGCAAGATGATGTACATTTCCACGGACTATGTGTTCAACGGACAGGGCACGGAGCCGTGGCAGCCGGACTGCAGGGATTACGCGCCGCTCAACGTCTACGGCCAGTCCAAGCTGGACGGCGAGCTGGCGGTGTCCGGCACGCTGGAGAAGTATTTCATCGTGCGCATCGCGTGGGTGTTCGGCGTCAACGGCAGGAACTTCATCAAGACGATGCTCAATGTTGCCAAGACGCACGATACCGTGCGCGTGGTCAACGACCAGATCGGCACGCCGACCTACACCGTCGACCTCGCGGTGCTGCTCTCGGACATGATCGGGACGGAAAAGTACGGCTACTACCACGCCACGAACGAGGGCGGCTACATCAGCTGGTACGACTTCACCCGCGAGATCTACCGTCAGGCGGGGGTGGACACAAAGGTGGAGCCGGTGACGACGGCGGAGTACGGCGTCAGCAAGGCGGCGCGCCCGTTCAACAGCCGCCTCGACCGGAGCAAGCTGGCGCAAAACGGCTTCACGCCGCTGCCGGACTGGAAGGACGCCGTGGCGCGGTATTTGAAGGAATTGAAGGAGCAGTAATATGCTGCAGAAGTACAAGCAGTACCGGTTCCTGTTTGAGGAGCTGGTCAAGCGCGATTTCACCAAAAAATATAAGCGCACGATCCTCGGCATGGCATGGAGCGTCATTTCCCCGCTGGTGAACCTGCTGATCATGTGGATGGTGTTCGGCAAGCTGCTGGGCAGCAATGTGAACCACTATGCCATCTACCTGTTTTCCGGCCAGCTGATCTTTGCCTATTTCTCAGACGCTACCAATTTGGGAATGACCTCTCTGGTGAGCAACGCCTCTGTCTTTACGAAGGTCAATGTGCCGAAGTATCTCTTTTTGTTCTCACAGAATGTGTCGTCCCTCATCAACTTCGCTCTGACGCTGCTCATCTATTTCCTGTTCGTGGCTGTGGAGGGCATCCCGTTTACCTGGAAATTCCTGCTGCTGGTCTACCCGATCCTGTGCCTTGTGATCTTCAATCTGGGCATGGGACTGATCCTGTCGGCGCTTTATGTGTTCTTCCGGGATATGCAGTACCTGTGGGGCATCGCCACGCAGCTGATCATGTGGCTGTCGGCGATCTTCTACTCCATCGATACGTTCCCGCCCACGGCAAAGAACCTGTTTTTGCTCAACCCGCTGTACCTCTTCATCCGATATTTCCGGAAGATCGTCATCGAGGGCGTGATCCCCGCGCCGCAGTTCCACCTGCTGATGCTTCTGGACGCTCTGCTGGCGTTTGGGATCGGAGCGTGGATGTACAAGCGGTACAACGCGGAGTTTCTCTACTATGTGTGACGGAGGCGCGGCGTGGAAAAGATATTGGAAGTCAGTCACGTTACGATCGGCTATAAGATCGGCGACTTTCGGGACATCGGCCTGAAGGAGTGGACGGTGCGCCACCTGACCCGCAACTACCATGTGGAGATATTTCAGGCGGTGCATGACGTCAGCTTCGAGCTGAACAAGGGCGAGATGCTGGGCATCATCGGCGGCAACGGCGCGGGGAAATCGACGCTGCTCAAGGCGGTGTCGGGCATCATGGAGCCGACCGCCGGGTCCATCACCCGCCGGGGCGGCGTCTCCGCCCTGCTGGAGCTCGGCTCCGGCTTCGACGGAGATCTGACCGTGACGGAGAACGCCTATCTGCGCGGGGCGATGCTGGGCTACACGCGCGCGTTTATGGACGAGATGATCGGGCAGATCATCGACTTTGCGGAGCTGCGCGAATTTGCGGGCAGGCCGTTCAAGCAGCTCTCGACCGGGATGCAGTCGCGTCTGGCGTTTTCGATCGCGTCGCTGGTGCAGCCGGAGATCCTGATTTTGGACGAGGTGCTCAGCGTGGGCGACGGCGCATTTCGGGAGAAGAGCGCCAAAAAGATGCGCGAGATCATCGGCGGCGGCGCGGCCACCATCCTTGTCTCCCATTCTCTGGAGCAGGTGCGGGAGCTGTGCAGCAAGGTGCTGTGGCTCAACCGGGGAGAGCAGATCGCCTTCGGCAGCGACGTGGAAGGGATCTGCGCCGGGTATGAGGATTTTCTTGCCACGGGACGGATCGCGCAGCCGTAAGAAGGAGTGGCTCAGGAAGAGCACGTCCGCCTCGCGGGACCTGATGTAGTAGCTGATAAACTCCGGCCAGTCTTCAACATCCAGAAATTCCGGCAGATTGAACAGATCCGCGCCGCCCATGACCATCCACGGCAGAAGGCTGGTGATCCGAAGCAAAACCACAAACGATCTTGTGGAGGATGCGTTTTTTGCGTTTGACAGCACAGGCGGCGGCGACATATTTGGGATCATCAAAGCCGCGGGGCCGTAATATTGCTCCGGCAGACAGCAAAGCAAGACCTCTTGCGTTCCGCAGATCACGCAAAGAACGCAAGAGGTCTGTTCGTTTGTCCCAGGGCAGAGAACAGGGCGCGCTGCGGTCCGCAGCGCGCCCTTTGTTTATCGCATATGCCGCGGCGTTACTGGACGGTGACCAGAAGCTCGCCGGCGGTGGGCTTGATGCCCTTTTCCATCAGGATGCGGTAGGCGCACTCATAGGAACGCTTGCGGACGGAGTGCCAGTACATTCCGTCGCAGACGAACATGAAGCGCAGCGTGTAGTGCGAGCCGACGTAGTCGGAGTAGCCCTTCTCCATGCCGATGAAGATCGGGCCCTCCATGACGTGGTTCTTGCACGCCTTCTGGAAGCGCTCGCCGTTGCTCATGATGAGGTTCATGACCTCGTCCATGTCCTGATCCACCGAGAAGGAGAGCTGCCAGTGCGCGCCGGCGGTGTAACGGCTGAGGTTGATGAAGCCGACCATCTGGGAGTTGTTGATGACCTTCAGATTGTTGTACAGCTCCACCGTGGTGGTGCGCAGGCCGATGTGGGTCACGGTGCCCCAGAAGCCGTCGACCTCGATCAGCTCGCCGATGCGCACCTGATCCTCCGTGATGAGGAACAGGTCGCTGACCGGGTCGCTGACGATGCTCTGCGAGCCATAGCCTATGATCAACGACAACACGCCGGCGGATGTCAGGATCACCGAGGTGTTCACGCCCACCTGATAGAGCGAGTAGATCGCCATGAACAGCACGACGACGAACTGCGCGATGCTGGCGATCAGGTTGCTGATGGTCTTGGCGCGGGAGTCCATTCTGCCGGAGAGGATCTCGAGCAGCTTCTTCAGCAGCGTCACGCCGATGACCGCGAAGGCCACGCTCAGCAGGATGGTGGTGACGGAGAAGATGCCGACCTTATGCTCCCACTGGTTCGAGAACAGGTACTTGGAGATCGGGTTGCCCGCGAAGAACGAGTCGAACGCGTACATCACGATCAGCGCCGCGAACACCAGCGCGACCAGCCGCTTGACCATCTTCTTGAGCGTCTCGTCCAGCTCGGTGTCCTCTTTCTTCACCGAGCCGCGGTCGGAGGAGAAGACGCGGCTGAGGATGCGGGTGTAGTCGTCCTTGAGCCAGTCGTCGATCTCGCGGTAGACGCTGGACATCAGCAGGATCGC
>Ga0129307_1001976_pt1 | contig 18508 bp, 15 predicted proteins | sample P1105metagenome_FD_94437 | JGI IMG/M metagenome (GOLD analysis project Ga0129307, IMG submission 94437) | Capybara group fecal microbial communities from Wisconsin, USA - P1105 metagenome | ecosystem: Host-associated > Mammals > Digestive system > Large intestine > Fecal | place: USA: Wisconsin... | reverse complement strand
TAAAGAATACATGTATGGCTATGAAAGCGTATCCCTTCCAGAAGGAGGGGTGCGCTTTTTGTACATGAAAGGAAGAATCATGGATCTGCATGACTTTTTTAAACTTCACCCGAAAGCGGCGGTTGCCTTTTCCGGGGGCGTTGATTCGGCATATCTTCTGTATGCGGCAACGAAATATGCAAAGGATGTAAAAGCGTACTATGTACACGCTGCTTTCCAGCCGGCATTTGAGCTGGAAGACGCAAAACGGCTGGCATCGGATATCGGCACAGAAATGAGGATCATTGAAGCGGATATACTTTCGGACGAGACGGTGATGTCCAACCCTCCTGACAGGTGCTATTACTGTAAGCGCCGCATCTTCGGCAGTATCCTGCAGGCGGCGGAGGAGGACGGTTATTCGCTGGTACTGGACGGAACGAATGCTTCAGATGATGCAGGAGACAGACCGGGCATGAAGGCTTTACAAGAGCTGGAAGTAAGGTCGCCGCTCAGAGAATGCGGACTGACAAAGTCTGTGATCCGTGAACTTTCGCGCGAGGCAGGACTTTTTACATGGAACAAGCCTTCTTATGCGTGCCTTGCTACCAGGGTCCCTGCCGGAACGGCGATCACGGCTGAAATACTCCGGTCCACGGAAGTGGCGGAACAATTTCTGTTCGACATTGGTCTGACGGATTTCCGGGTACGATATCTTGACGGGCATGCAAAGCTGCAGGTCCCGGCCGCACAACTTGATAAAGTTCTCGAGAACAGGGGAAAGATCCTTTCCGAGTTGAAAAAGTATTATAAATCGGTCGTTCTTGATCTGGAGACCAGGTCCTGACCGGTCAATGAGGTGAAACAGAATGAATACGGAGATCAAAAGGGTACTGGAGGGCGTCAGGGACGGTAAGATCACTGTCGATGACGCTTTGCTCAAGATCAAACAGGAACCGTTCACGGATCTGGGATATGCAATGATCGATCATCATCGCAGGATCCGCCAGGGGGCTGCGGAAGTGATCTACGGCGCAGGAAAAACGGCGGAGCAGATCAGCGGCATCGTGAAAGTGCTGAAAGAAAAAGGCAATGATGCTGTCCTGATCACCCGGATGTCGCCGGAAAAGGCTGATGCGGTCGGCAGAGAGCACGAACTTGATTACCATGCAGATGCCCGTATCGGCATTGTCGGGAGGATGCCGGAGCCTGACGGAATCGGAAAGATCGTGGTTGCGACCGGCGGTACCAGCGATATTCCGGTAGCGGAAGAGGCGGCACTGACTGCAGAGATCCTTGGAAATGAGGTCGTGCGTCTCTATGATGTCGGTGTTGCCGGGATCCACCGGCTGCTTTCTCATACGGATATCATCATGTCCGCAAGCGTGATCATTGCGATCGCGGGCATGGAGGGCGCACTGGCAAGCGTGCTTGGCGGACTGGCAGACTGTCCGGTGATCGCTGTCCCTACAAGTGTAGGATATGGAGCCTCCTTTGGCGGTGTGGCAGCGCTTTTATCCATGCTGAACTCCTGTGCAAGCGGCGTTTCCGTAGTCAATATAGATAACGGTTTCGGAGCAGGGTATCTGGCAAGTATGATCAACCACGAAAGCAAAAAGCAGCAGGAGAACTGAATTATGAAGACACTGTATTTTGATCTTGGCATGGGCGCTGCCGGAGATATGCTCACAGCGGCGCTGTTGGAACTCTTTTCCGAAGAAGAACAAAAAGAGATCATTCATGAACTGAATAACTGCGGTATACCGAAGGTGACGTTCAGGAAGGATACTTCCGTTAAATGCGGTATTACCGGAACACACATGACAGTACTTGTTGACGGCATGGAAGAGACTGAGCATATGCATGATCATGATCATGACCGCGAGCATCATCATGACAGCGACCATGAGCACCATCACGACCATGAGCATCATCATGATCATGAGCACGAACATCACCATGAACATGAGCATGCTCATGGAGGACATGCTCATTCCCATACCGGCATGGCAGGCATCGAGCATATCATCAATGATCATATGACGCTGCCTGAGGAAGTTAAAACGGATATCCGTGCGGTATACGGACTGATCGCGGAAGCGGAAAGCCATGCGCACGGAGTTCCGGTCACGGATATTCATTTCCATGAGGTCGGCACTTATGATGCTGTTGCGGATGTTGCGGCGGTCTGTCGGCTGATCCGGAAGCTTGCTCCGGATAAAATCATGGCTTCGCCTGTCAACACAGGAACAGGCCAGGTCCGCTGCGCGCACGGGCTGATGCCGGTACCTGCTCCTGCGACTGCCTTCCTTCTGCAGGGCATACCGATGTACGACAACGGGATCCGCAGTGAACTGTGCACACCGACGGGCGCAGCCCTGCTGAAACATTTTGTTGATGAATTCGGCAGCATGCCTGTCATGAAAACAGAAAAGATCGGCTACGGTATGGGCAAAAAAGACTTTGAGGCAGCCAACTGCGTTCGTGCGATCCTGGGCTCCGTTGAGGGTGATCAGAAGACGCAGGAAGGAAGTACAGATCGGATCTCGGAGCTTATCTGCAACATTGATGACATGACAGCGGAAGAGATCGGCTTTGCATTCGGGAAGATCTTCGAAGCGGGAGCAGTTGATGTATTCACGGTTCCCGCATTGATGAAAAAGAACCGCCCGGCGGTGATCCTGCATGTACTGTGCAGGGAAGATCAGAAAAGCCGGGTCATCGGGGCAGTGTTTAAGTATACGACGACGATCGGGATCCGCGAGTGTATAATGAACCGTTATATCCTTGACAGGAAAGAGATCGAAAGAGAAACGCCATACGGGACTATCCGCGTCAAAAAAGTCAGCGGTTACGGCGTTGACCGGGAAAAGTATGAGTTTGACGACCTGGCTGCAGCAGCCGGGAAAGCCGGTATCAGTTTGCGGGAATTAAGAGAAAGTCTGAACAGCTGACAGATAAATATGGATAACCGGCAGGTTTTCACCTGCCGGCTTTTCTTTTATCTAATCTTTATATACTGACGCTGGACTGCGGCGATAAGATAGACTGTAAATCCAAGGAAGATCCAGTATGCCGGCAGATAGGAACCGCCGCAACGGTCGGCGATCATACCGGGCATCAGAGTGAAAATGAGGGAACCAAGGGTATACATTTTCTGAAAACGCTGGATCGTCCGGTCAAACTGTTCCGGTTCACTTAAGTCACCGGACCAGGCTGCCGGGCCTGTCATTGCTATGCTGATGCCGATAACAAAGGCGGCCATGCCCAGGTAAAGACCGGCGGAAGAGCGGCTTATGCACAGTACCGCAAGACCGGCAACGGCGAGAAAACCATAAATATAGTTGCAGTAGTAAGTGGAAAACCGGTCGGCGATCCATCCGAAGAGAAGCTTTCCGGCGGAAGCACAAACAGAACCGATGGAAAATGCGATGGCGATCGTTTCAGGACGGAACCCTTCCCCGGTCAGAAATACAGACAAGTGATTATAGCCCGGGTTGGCGACAGCGCCTAAGAAGAGCAGTGCGGGGATCAGCCAGCACCAGTCTCCGCGCGTTATGATCCTGGAGCCGGACCGGACATAGACAGCGGATTTGGTCGAAGTCTCGGAAGAATCCGCACCGTAGGCAGTCAGTCCCAGTTCGGAAGGATCGCTTCGAAATATCAGAAAACAGACCAGGACGGTGATGCCGATCACTATGGCCTGCGCAAGAAAGGTCACATGTAAGCCGTTGGTCTCTACGCTCCAGGTGATCAGGGACGGTATACCGATCATGGCGAAAGTGCTGCCCATGGTGGAGACAGAAAGCGCGATATTGCGTTTTTTTCTGAACCAGCGGTTCAGCATCATGGAGATGGGAAGTGTGGCGCCCAGACCATAGCCGATGCCGGTGAGCGCTGATCCGCAGAGGATCAGGGCATAGTTCGGTGCCAGGGCATAAACGATGAATCCGAGGGCGGTCATTGCACCTGCTGCCATCATGCCGGTACGCAGCGAAAATGTCCGGTAATACCAGCCGGATACAGCAGTGGAAAGAAAGCCGAAGAGACTGCGGGTAAGCAGGATCGTGGAAGACTGGGTATTGGTGATGCCATATGCTTTCAGTACATATGGCATATAGAGTGAAAAAGCATTGCAGGCCAGCCCGTTGATACTGAAAAAAGTCAGAGTGGTAGCCACGCAGATCAGGATGGAATAATGGATCTTTTTCATATTAATCCTTTATACAATAAAACACGTAGTGATCTTTATGAGCCGCGCTTTCGTTTCGCACTTTGTGCCCATACAGTAAGATAACACATGTTTCGGGCAATTGGTATTAAAAAAAAGAAATCCGTATGCTATAATAAACAATATCCCGGAAGGAGGGTTTATGGCTGACAAGGTTCTGATCGTGGATGACGATAAATCTGTCATTGATATTTTATACAAAGTGATAAAGAGCAATGGCATAGAGGCTGATCTTGCCCACAGCGGCGAGGAGGCTATCGTAATGGTCGGCGGGAATCAGTATGATCTGATCCTGCTGGATATTAACATGCATGGCATTGACGGCTTTGAGGTCATCCGCATCCTCCGGGAGCGCGGTCTCAACATTCCGATCATTGTGGTCAGCGGCCGCAAGGAAGATTATGACATGATCTTCGGGCTGGATATCGGAGCTGATGATTATATCACCAAACCATTCAATCCTGTCACGCTGGGCGCGAAAGTCAAGGCAATGATCCGCCGGAACAAGGGGAGCCTGCAGGGACGGGAGAATACGATCGAAGCCGGTCCCTTTGTTTATAATACGAGCACACTGCGGCTCTATAAAAACGGACAGGAACTGAACCTGACGTCCAAAGAAAATGCAATGATGAAGCTGTTCCTGGATAATGTTAACTGTATCTTTTCCAAAGATATGATCTATGAGATGATCTGGGGTGATACCATCATCGATGAAAACGCGATCATGGTCTATATCAACCGGCTTCGCCAGAAGATCGAGGATGATCCGTCGCAGCCGAAATTTATTCAAAATGTCCGCGGTCTCGGATACAGATTTGTGATCTGATGAAAGAGTTCTTCAGAAAACTGAACAGCCGCTTCCGGTGGCACTCCATGGTTCTGGCGCTGATCCTGATCATCAGCGGCCTGGCTGCCGGCGCGGCATTTGCAAGAGAAAGCAGAAGGGTTATCATCCAAAAACAGGAGGATAACCTTTTTGATATTGCCAGATCCACGGACCGTAATGTCGCAAATCTGATCAAACGCTGTCAGGATGAGGTTTTCTATCTTTCAAACCGAAGTGACTTTGCCCGTGCGGAGACCTTATATCTTCAGGAAGGTGCGACTTCCAGCCTGTGGTTCTGGCCGCGTGATAACACCATGACTCTGAGCAAGCTTAATTCCGCCATCATAGCGATGAAGGATGGACATACGGTGATGTCGTCCCACATGGAATTCCTGACGGATTACCGGTTTTTCAATGAGCTGGGCAGCGATATCCTGAAACTCTGTATCTCCCCGGAAGGCCAGTATTACCTTGCATTTATGTTCCGGAGCCCGGCACGTGAGCTGCAGTATGCCGCGCTGATGGATCTGAAAGCATTTTACCTGCAGATCGCCGGAAATGAGCTCGCGGAAGGAGATTCCATTCTGTTGTATAACGCGGAGTTTGATCTGCTTATCAGTAATGACAGGGATGAAGTACGGTTGGACAGGCCGCGCGATCCGGATGCGAAGGTCTGGAATGAAAACGGAATCAAAGTCATGAGGGCGTTTCTTGAGAACCGCGATGAGCAAAGCGGGGCTTTCGAGTTCACTGATCTCAATAACGACAGTTATACCGAGTGTGTTGCCATCTATCCGGTTCGCGGCAATGACAACGGTATCTTCACTGTCGCTGTGGCAACGCCTTACAGCAGGATGATCCAGCCCCTGAGCCGCATCAATACGTACCTGATCCTCTGCGGATTCGTGATCGTTGCAGGCCTGGCACTGCTGATCTATGATATCATGCTTCTCAATCAGGAACGCACTCTCAGCAACCGTAAACTCGAAGAGCTCCGTCGGGAGAATGAGTCTATGGAGCAGCTGGTGCGTACCACACAGGAACTCGAGCATGTACAGCGTCTTGAAATGATCGGAACGATGACCTCGGGCATCGCGCATGAGTTTAACAACCTGCTGACGCCGATCATGGGCTACAGCATCATGACGCTTGAAAAGATCCCCGAAGAAGACACAGAGCTTTCGGAAAACATTATTGAGATCTACAATGCCTCCCGCAAGGCGAAAGACGTGATCAGGAGATTGTCGGAACTGTCGCGGAAGAACACGACGGCGACAATGACTAAACTGCATCCGGAAGAAGTGCTGCAAAGAGTCTGGGAAACGGCACTGCCGGCAAAACCGAAGAATGTTGTTGCTGCCATCGAAGCTGATTGTGGCGGGTGGCAGTTTATAGGCAATGAGACACAGATCATACAGCTTCTTCTCAATCTTGTCATCAACGCTTTTCATGCTATGGAAGAAAACGGAGGGGTACTGCGTCTGACTGCCCGGGCGGTCAATGTGACGAACGAAGTTGTCTTTCAGATAAGCGATACGGGCACCGGCATCCCGGAGGATATCCTGCCGCATATCTTCGATCCGTTCTTTACGACCAAAGAAGCCGGAAAAGGTACCGGACTCGGGCTGGCCATTGCCAAAAACGTTGTGGATCAGTACCATGGATCGATAGGCGTTAAGACCGAATCCGGCAAAGGAAGTACCTTTACGGTACGGCTTCCGGGCATTCGCCCGGAGCAGACGGAACAGATTCGGATGGCTGATGATGTTTCAGAAAAAGACATAAATGTAAAAGAAGACGGTGTTTTGTGAAATGTGCTGTATGACGCCAGCTAAATTTTGTTAATTTGGACTTGCCGAATCTTAATAAATTGTAAGGTGAACGTAATCTTCCTTTATGACTCATATGTTTAAATTAAAATGCATGGCATTATGTAAGAGGAGGTATATATGTTACGCTACATTGTAAAAAGACTGCTGTTCATGTTAGTAACACTATCATGTACAATCATTTTCGTCTTTACGCTGCTTGAGTTTACCCCCGGCGATCCCGCAAAGATCATCCTGGGCCAGACAGCGAACGAAGAGGCGCTGGAGGCGATCCGTATACAGTTCCATCTGAACGATCCCTATATCGTCAGACTCGGAAGGTATTTCATGCAGCTGCTGCATGGTGATCTTGGAACATCCTATATCACCAGACAGCCGATCGCAGGCGCGATCGCAGCTCGTCTTCCCCTGACACTGCGCATCGCTTTCTTCGGCATTCTGGTCGGCGCATGTATCGGTATCCTTGCAGGAACCGTTTCTGCGGTCAAGCAGTTCTCTCTTGCCGATCGTATCCTGACATTTATTTCCCTGTTCGGCAACTCGGCACCTTCTTTCTGGACCGCGATGCTGTTCGTGCTTATATTCGCGGTCAAGCTTCAGTTGCTTCCTGCAACCGGTTCGTACGGATTCAAGTACTGGATCCTGCCGGTCGCTACCATAGGACTGCAATGCAGTTCGGGTGTTACCCGTATGACGCGTTCCTCGGTCCTCGAGGTCATACGTCAGGACTACATTCGTACTGCAAGGGCAAAAGGCCAGGTCGAGTGGAAGGTCATCATCAGCCATGCGCTTCGTAATGCGTTTATCCCGATCCTGACGCAGCTGTCCGGTGAGTTCTGCGGATATCTTGGCGGTACCGTTCTGGTCGAGTCCGTATTCGCTATCCCCGGCATCGGCAACTACGTTCTTGATGCCGTCAAGAAGATGGATACCCCGGTCGTTCTTTCCGGCATTGTCATTATCTGTGCGATGTGCTCCGTGATCATCCTGGTCGTTGATATCCTTTACTCCTTCATCGATCCGCGTATCAAGGCGACATTCGGATTCGGCGTTAAGAAAAAGAAGACTGCTAAAGCAGCAGGAGGTAGTAAGTAATGGCTAAGAAAGACGGATATAAGAAGGAAAAGCTTGGCCAGAGCCAGTTTCAGCTGGCGTGGATCAGACTGAAAGAGAACAAATTCGCCCTGGTCAGCTTATATATCATTTGTGCGATCATCCTGATCGCGATCTTTGCACCGCTGCTTGCACCCTATGATTATGCGGCACAGAATTACGATGAGATCCTGATGTTCCCCAGCCTGAAGCATCCGTTCGGTACGGACCAGTTCGGGCGTGATATTTTCAGCCGTGTTATTTACGGAACAAGGTATTCCATCACCATCGGTCTCTGCACCATGATCTTCTCATGTATCCTCGGTGTTACACTGGGTACGATCGCGGCGTATTATCCGAAGCTCGATAACCCGATCATGCGTTTCCTGGATATTTTCGGTTCCATCCCGGACATGGCACTGCTGATGTGCCTGGTCGTCATCATGGGTTCCAACATGAGAAACATGATCATCGCCCTGGGTCTGTACTATACGCCCGGTTATGCACGTCTTGCCAGAGCCAAGGTTCTGACTCTGCGCAATGAGGAATATGTGGAAGCTTCCATTGCACTTGGCGCAAGCGACGCGCGTATTCTTCTGACACATATCCTTCCGAATGCAGTCGCTCCGCTGATCGTTCGTTTCACGATGGCAACCGGCGGTTCCATTCTGGAAGCGGCAGGCCTTTCCTTTATCGGTCTCGGCATCCAGCCGCCGAAGCCTGAGTGGGGTCTTATGATCTCGCAGGGCCGTGGATTCTTAAGCACGAACTGGTATTATCCGATCCTTCCGGGTCTGTGCATCGTGCTTCTGAGCTACTGCCTGAACTATCTTGGCGATGGTCTGAGAGATGCTCTTGACCCGCGTCTGAACTAATAAGAAGGTGAGGTACGCATAATGGGAGAAAATACATTATTATCAGTTGAGGATCTCGTTGTCAAATATTTCCTCAGAACATCCACCTGCGAAGCGGTCAACGGCGTCAGCTTTACGATCGAAAAGGGTGAAAGAGTCGGACTGGTAGGCGAGACCGGTGCCGGCAAGACCACAACGGCACTTTCCATTCTGGATCTGGTACCCAATCCGCCCGGACGCATCGTCAGCGGAAAGATCATCCTGAACGGCGAAGACATCCGGACAAAGAGCATTGCGGATGTCCGCAAGATCCGCGGCAATGACGTTGCCATGAACTTCCAGGACCCGATGACCTCCCTGAACCCGGTTATGACCGTAGGCGACCAGATCATGGAAGTCGTACGTCTGCACAACGATATCGGCAAGTTCGAGGCCATGGACAAGGCAAAGGAAATGCTTGAACTCGTCGGCATCCCGGGTGAGAGATATCTGGAGTACCCGCATCAGTTCTCCGGCGGAATGAAGCAGAGAGTCCTGATCGCGATGGCTCTGGCCTGCAACCCGAAGCTTCTGATCGCTGATGAGCCGACCTCCGCTCTGGATGTTACCATCCAGGCACAGGTCCTTGACCTGATCAACGGACTGAGAGAGAGACTGGGCATGTCTTTGCTTCTGATCACCCATGATCTTGGCGTTGTTGCGGAGACCTGCGACAGAGTTATGATCATGTATGCGGGTTCCATTGTCGAGTCCGGCACGATCAGAGCCGTATACAAGAACATCAAGCATCCGTACACCAAAGGCCTGTTCGGATCTATCCCGAGACTGGATATCGAGTCTGACCGACTTGAGCCGATCAAGGGCATGATGCCTGATCCTTCCAACCTGCCGGAAGGCTGCGCGTTCTGTGAGCGCTGTCCGAATGCTGTTGAGGCGTGCAAGACGCAGCGTCCGAAGCTCGAAGATATTGGAGACGGGCACCTTGTAGCCTGCTTCAATCCGTTAAAGGAGGAAGCATAATGGAAAACAACAACTACATGTTAAGTGTTAAAAACTTAAAGAAGTACTTCAACACCCCGGGCGGAAAGCTCCATGCGGTTGATGACGTTACATTTGATATCCCGAAGGGAACCACACTTGGCGTCGTCGGCGAGTCAGGCTGCGGAAAGTCAACACTCGGCCGTACGATCCTGCACCTTCATCCCAAGACATCCGGCCAGATCATCTTTAACGGTCGTGATATCTCCGATGTTTCCAAGGCAGAGCTTCATGAGCTCCGTAAAGAGATGCAGATCATTTTCCAGGACCCGTTCTCATCCATTGACCCTCGTATGTCGGTCAAGCAGCTGATCGCGGAGCCTTTAAAGATCTACAAGCTTTGCAATTCCAAGGAAGAGATCGAGCAGAAGGTCAGAGAAACGATGGATACCGTTGGTCTGGCATCCCGTCTGGCAGACTCCTATGCACATGAGCTGGACGGCGGACGCCGTCAGAGAATCGGTATCGGACGTGCGATCATTCTGAATCCGTCCTTTATCGTCTGTGACGAGCCGGTTTCGGCTCTGGATGTTTCGATCCAGGCACAGGTCCTGAACCTGATGATGGATCTGCAGGAGCAGCGTAACCTGACCTATATCTTCATCACTCATAACCTGAGCGTTGTTAAGCATATCTCGAATGATATCATGGTCATGTATCTCGGAACCGCAGTGGAGAAGGCGGATTCCAAGGAACTGTTCAAACACCAGTATCATCCGTACACTAAGGCACTGATCTCTGCGATCCCGCGTGTCGATATCGATAACAAGAGTGACCGTATCCTGATCAAGGGTGAGATCACGAGCCCGATCGAACCGCCGAACGCGTGCCGTTTCGCACCTCGCTGCGAGTATGCGACCGAGAGATGTCACAACGAGTTCCCACAGCTGGAAGAAGTGGAGCCCGGACATTTTGTAGCATGCCACAGAGTGCGTGAGCTGAACAACCTTTAATTGCAGCAGATATATTCTGTTACAATAAAACTGTTATGAAGTAATCTTTTATTACAGCCGGTAACTGAAACAATAAAAACCTGTACGGTGCCGATCGCAGATCCGGGCGGATCCTGATCGGCACCGGAATACGAGGCGGTTACTGCAGTTTGCTTTCCGGTTGATTGGTTGGCAATAGTTACAAAATCCGACGAGGTTTTTTGTACAACTTATCATTTGGAGGGCCGCCTTGTCAGGGCGGCCCTTTTTCTGTAAAATAAGATGTGAGGGAAACGTTTCATTTAGTTGCTGATGCTGCTGTATCACTGGAGAAAGAGTTGAAAAAGACAACAGTAAGCTTTACAGCTAAAGACGGCACAACCTTTTATATGCAGTGTTATGTTCCCTTCCATGCCAAGGAAAGGAAAACTGCTACGGCCATGATCCTTCCGGCGGGAAAGTGTTTCCCGGAGGATTATAACTGGATCAGCGGACTGCTCTGCCGCAGAGGATATCTGGTCTATGCGCTGTATCAGAGAGGATACGGTTCAGGCGTTCCCGAGATCAATGATAATGCGGGACCGGTTCAGAAACAGGACATGCGTGATGCTTTTCATTTTGTTCTGGATCAGCCGATGGTGGATCCGAACAGAGTCGTGGTGATCGGCCATTCCAATGGTGCAAGCATGATGCAGCAGCTGGCTGCGGAGGAGAACTTTGCCTGCGGTGTGGCATTGTCCCAGCTTTCTGACAGACTTGCATACGCCAGGATCGCAAAAGATTTTGAGCCGGGGTATTACAAGCGTGCGGATAAAATGTATGACGGCAACCCGTTTGACCATCCCGAGGGATACGTTGAACGTTCCTGCCTTCATCTTGCCGATAAGATTAAAACCCCTATCCTTGCGATCACCGGCGACCGGGACTTTATAACCCCCTCTATATGGGCGGAGCGTATGACGAAGGCGTTGAATGAAGCCGGTAATACCAGGTCGGAGTTTATTGCCATTGAAGACGCGGGACATTTCTTCGAGCATTACGGCTTCCACGGGGATCAGCGTACGGAAGTTGCTGAGATCATCGTGGACTGGATCATGAAAATGATGCCGGCAGAGTAAATGAGGAAACAAATTTTATTATGGAAAGGAGTGCATTGGCATGAAGTGTATGCACACAAGATTACCGGATTACTATGCAAAGGTTGAGGCGGCGGCTAAAAAACTGCGCCCGGGCACCAAGTTCAGCATCAGCGGAATGGAAAATGTACAGACCGCCAAGCTGGCGTCCCTGCGCTGCGGACGTATCGAGCGTGAGATCGAGGAAGTAACGGAAGATCCTGAGATCGCTGAGATCGAGATCAAGATGGTGCCATACAATCCTGAAGAAGCGTATTCGGTCCTGATCAAGGGCAAGAGATCGGACGGAAGCTGCAAGAAAGCGGTTCTCGATAATATGTATGCAACGGTTCCCTCTGTAGAGTACTACATGACAGATGCGGAAGAGATCATCGATTATCGGAACGGCAGCCGCCAGTACGACGTTTAAAAGGAGGAACAGGTGATGAAATTTAGATATCGGGTACTTCCTGAAGGTGCAGCAGACGGTGCTATTCCGTTGAACTGTGTGTTTATCGATCAGGCAGATGCGAAGGCATGCGGACTGACGAACGAGGATGCTGTAAAGCTGATTGCCAAGGCATTTAAGGATTCCTGTGCAGCAGTTAATGTGATGGATAAAAATGGCGTATCCGTATCCTCCGACGGCATTATGAATCCGATCGCGGTCGTTGCAACGGCTTGCGTTGACCACGGCATGATCAATCCGGCATTCGGATATATGGATATTTCCCCGATACCGATGTATGAGACCATGATGAAGGACGAGCCGCACATGCGTCAGTGGCTGACAGCTAAGTTTGCGGGCAAGCCCCTTCACAGAGGCCCCAACAGTAAGGACATCGGAGAGCGCACCGGCCACAATGAGTATATGACCATGACCGGCAGGATCGCGAACAACAACTCCGGTTCCGAGTTCTTCAATATGGTGGAAATGACAGAAGTTCTTGCGCTCATGGCAGGACAGTATGAGATCATGAATGACGGTGAAGTCATGATCGGCGTTGCCGGACCGGAAGTTTCTGTCGGTATCGGCATGATCGTTTCCGAGAGATGGGGACGTATCTTTGGCGGCAACAACCTCGGCAGATATCTGCCCGGCATGACTGCACATGCATCCGCGCAGTATGCAAAGACCGTCAAATCCGATTATCCCGTGATCGCTGCTACAAAGCCGAAGTTCATGGAGACGATGCTCGATGCGCTTGATATCGGCCTTGTACCCGGCAGGGAACTGGGTTGCTCGCCGGCACTGCTCTGCACTGCAAAGGCATATGGCAAGGAGATCGATTTTGACCGTATTACTCCCGCTTCCTGGATCGAGCTTGAGAGCGTCGGCATTACCAAAGAAATGCTGATGGCTCCGGTAGAGAAGCCGTATACGAGAGAAGAGATGATCATCCACGCGGATGAGATCATCCCGGGCGTGAATAATCCGAAGTATTACAAGGTCTCTGAGATTTGTGAGATCCGTGAGATCGAGATCTGATCATAAAGTATAAAACGGGGAAACGGGGAAACTTCCTATAAAGGGGTTTCCCTGTTTTAAAATACAGTCCGGTTTTTATCAGACCGGGAGCGTTGAAAACATAAGGAGAAAAGATGTCAACAGTCACACCACTGATCTCAGGAATGAAACTGCCGAAGTTTGTCAGGGTAGAGCAGCACTTTCCGCACAATGAACTCAACGAGGATGAGATCCGGAAGATCATATCAGATAACTTTGAAAAGCCTGAGTTCAAAAACACCATAAAGCCCGGCATGAAGATATGCATCACTGCCGGCAGCCGCGGCGTTTCCAACATCGTTTTGATCACCAGAGCTATTGTCGATAATGTCAAAGCCCTGGGCGGGGAACCGTTCATCATTCCCGCCATGGGTTCTCACGGCGGAGCGACGGCGGAAGGTCAGCGCGGCATTCTGACTGCCTATAATATAACGGAAGAAACCATGGGCTGCCCGATCCGGGCGACGATGGAGACGGTCAGGATAGGACATGCCGACGAGATCGGAGTAGACGTTCAGATCGATAAATATGCTTCAGAAGCGGATGGAATCATCGTACTCAACCGCATCAAAGCGCATACGGGATTTAAAGGTAAGTATGAGAGCGGCCTTATGAAGATGATGACCATCGGTCTCGGCAAGCAGGCGGGCGCTTATGTCGCCCATAGTGCCGGCGATGACAATATGCCGCCGCGGCTTCTTGCGATCGGATCCGAGGTCATCCGCAAGGCCCCGATCATCATGGGGATCGGCCTGATGGAAAATGCTTTTGACAAAACCTACCGCATCGAGTTCGTGGAGCCCGGAAAGATCGCTGAAGTGGAGCCGGTACTGCTGGAGGACGCAAAAGCGGCCATGGCGAAGATCTATCTGGATGCTTGTGATGTCATCATCCTGGAAAAGATCGGCAAGAACTATTCCGGCGGCGGTATGGATCCGAATGTTGTCGGCCGCAGCAGGCTGCCGATCGGCATCAGGTCGGAGCGGATGGGCATTTTCGGACTTTCAGAAGAGTCTCATGGCAACGCTACCGGCATGGGAAGGGCAGACGTCGGAACGATGCGTTTCTTTAAGCAGATCTCATTTAACGATACCTATCCGAACGCGATCACGGACCATGACTCTTCGACGTATAAGATCCCCTTGATCATGGATAACGATAAGGAGTGCATCCAGGCTTCCATGGCGATCTGCCTAAACATGGATGTCGATAACCCGAAGATCCTGATCCTCAAGAATTCTCTCGAGGTGGAGAGCATGCTGGTTTCTGAAGCACTGATCCCGGAAGCAAAGACCCGTCCGCAGCTGAAGATCATCGGGGAGCCGTTTGACCTGGAGTTTGACGAAGACGGTAATTTCCTTACCAGGTATTAAGCTATTGGACAATAAGTATAACAAATTGTTAAGAATAAGAAATATATTGTGTATTATCTACAAATTGCCTTTTTAATGTTTGTACAATTATTTTATTGGCGATGTTTCAAGTCTTAAGCTATAATTACTGAGTAATGCTGATATGGCATTGTACACCATTTTTTTACAGGAGGTAATCTATGAAAAAATCATTGGCGATTCTTCTGTCTGTAGCTATGGTCGCCGGCCTTGCAGCCTGCGGCGGCAGCAACTCCGGAAGCACCAGCACTACTGCAGCAGCAGCAGAGACACAGGCAGCAGCAGCGGCAGAGACACAGGCAGCAGCTCCGGAAGCAGCAGCTCCGGCAGCAGAGAGTGACGGCGTACTGAGAGTTATTCAGAACTTCGATCCGGGTACATTCGAGCCCGGCAACAACGATGAGCAGGGTTACAACCGTATCACCTCTCAGATCTATGAGACTCTGTTCCGCTTCGACGAGAACGGCGAGCTTCAGCCCTGGCTGGCAGAGAGCTATGAGTGGGATGATGAGACCCACCTGAAGGTTAAGCTTCGTGAAGGCATCAAGTTCTCCACAGGCGATGAGATGACCGCGGACGACGTTGTATGGACCGTTACCAGAGCTCTTGAGACCAACCTTCCGAACGCGAAGTACAACCTGGTCGATCATGTAGAGAAGGTTGATGACTATACAGTTGTCTACGCTCTGAAGAACCCGACCGGAACCATGCCGAACCATCTGGCATATCCGCAGTGCTGCATCGCTTCCAAGAAGGCTTTCGAAGAGAACGGTGAAGACTGGCTGAGCCCCAAGTGCGCGATCGGTACCGGCCCCTGGAAGCTTGAGTCCTATACCCAGGGCGACATCATCAAGTGCAGCGCAAACGAGAATTACTGGGTTGAAGGTCTTCCCAAGTGCCAGAACCTTGAGATGCGTATCGTTTCTTCTGCAGAGTCCAGAGCTACCGAAGCAAAGACCAAGCAGTATGATGTTGTTCTTAACCCGAACACCCGTGAGTTTGACCAGCTGGATGCTATTGACGGCGTTCATGTAGAGTATGGCCAGACTGCAAAGACCGTTTACATGCTTCTGAACACCAAGAAGGCTCCGATGGACAATGTTAAGGTCCGTGAAGCATTCGCAAGAGCAATCGACGTTACCGCTACCGTTAAGCTTGCATATGGCAGCTTCGGCAACCCGGCAACTGCATTCATCGTTCCCGGTATTGCAGGTGCAAACGAGGAGACCTATCAGAAGTACTTCGGCGCAGGCCATGATATTGAAGCTGCAAAGGCTCTGCTTGCAGAAGCAGGCTTCCCGAACGGCGTAGATGTTGAGATCACTGTTGAGTCCAACGACTCCCAGAGATGCGACATGGCTGAGGCTATCCAGGCACAGGTCGCAGAGGCAGGCATCAACGTAAGCATCAACAAGATGGAAGATGCTCCGATGCGTGAGTACATCGGTGCCGGCAACCATCATATGTGCCTCTACGGATTCACTGCAAACACCATGGAAGCAGACGGTTTCCTGAACCAGCTGCAGCCGGGTTCCAGCGCTCTGAACCGTATCGGCTATGATCGTCAGGAGTTCTTCGACACCTACCTTGAGGGTGCTGCTACCGCTGATCCGGCAGAGCGTGAGAAGGTTTGGGAGAAGTGCCTTGAGATGCTGATGGAAGATTATACCATGATCCCGCTGAATCATCAGAGACTGGGTGCAGTAGTACTCGACAGTGTTGATGGCTTCTGGTGGGCAAGAGACTACGAGGAAGTTTATTACGCTTACATCTCCAAGTAAGCCTGTAATAGAGATTACTTCATAACACGGAAGAGAGACCCGCAAGGGTCTCTTTTTCGTGTATGAATGATCACGGTTAATAAAGAATCATATATCCGTCTGTTGCAGAATGCAGGGATTAGCTGTAAGATAATCTGTAATGATCCACATAAGATAAGCGGCATTTTCAGAGAACGGCAACAGGGCGTGCGCAGCTTTGCCGGCTCCGGGTGCTGAAGAGATATGTTGGCTGACTGGAGGCTGCCTATGAGAAACGGCAACGGAAGAGGAACCGGCGGTATCGCCAGGATCATCGGCATTCTTGTCGTTATTTATATTCTGACATCTATGTTTTCCGGCGGGGACGGCGGACTGGTTTCGTTGCTGTTCAGGCTTCTGGGGTTTTTCTTCTGGGGCGGTTTTCTGCTTCTGATGATCTGCCTGGCTATTACCGCGGCAGTCATTTATTTCACTGTCAGGGATAATAAGTACCGTAAGCCTCATGATCCGCCCGGTGTGATACCGCCGGCAGCGAGAAAAAAACAAGCCGGCGGATCTGATCCTCAGAAAAACGACGGGAAAGAGCATCCGAATAATACAGGACAGGGCAATGCCGGAGTCACTGAACCCGGATCCCACTACGGGCAGGAACAAAAAGCGCCTGTGAATTACCCGGTCGCGGACCGTTCCAAGGTCTATGAAAAGACGCCTGAAGGCATCATGCAGATGCTCAGCGATTACAGGATCGACTATATCCTGGGGACGGTTGCGTCAGATGCCTGCAGGCAGAGGGAGAGGCTCACCAGACAGCAGGAGAGCTACCGGCGCCTTGTGGAACGGCGCTTCGGCAGAGGCACCTTAAGTGCGGAGAAGTATCTCAGTGTGGAGAAGAGCTCCAACGAGGCAATGCAGAATGCTTTCCTTCGGATCGCGAACCGCATGGAGGCTTTCGACACCCGGGAGTATATGCATTTCAAGAGCGGCGCTTACAAATATGACTCGATCCCGAACCATGTACAGGAGCAGCGTCAGGAGATATATGAAGAAAACCTCCGTTTCATGAAGGAATGTCTCGCGGACAATGAGCACATTCTCGCCGGTATGGACCGGCTTATGCTGAAGCTGGCGGATGCCGAGATTTCCGATGAAAACAGCATTACGGAGGAGATCGCACAGCTTGAAAAGCAACTGGAGTATTACAGGAAACAGCTTTAATCTACCATACAGGAGGTCGGCTATGGCATTTACACTGGACATCCCTGAAAAGGAAGAGATCGAAAAGATCGTGGAAGAAGAAATGAAACTTGCACCCGAAGAGGTCGAGGGTATATCCGAGGAGACGGCGGAGAAAGGAAATGAGATCCTTCAGCTGGACATGGATTCGGCGGCCGGGCGCGCGGACATCCGCAATGCGATCGAGACCTTCGGAACGGATGTCGTGAAAAAATCTGCGCAGAAAAACGAACTGCTCAAGACCCGGCTTGCGGAGCTTTCGAAAGCCGGTGAGGAGGGCGGCATGGTCGCTCAGGGACTCGAGGAACTGAGCCGGCAGATGAAAGACCTGGATCCGTCCGGCATTGACTTTACGAAGAAGGGCCTGTTCGGCAAGATCTTCAATCCGGTGCGCAATTATTTTGATCGTTTCCAGTCGGCGGACGGAGCAATCGCAGATATCGTAAAGTCGCTGGAAAAGGGTGCAGGCGTGCTTCAGGATGACAATGTGACGCTCGAGTTCGAACAGGCGTCACTCCGTGACCTGACCAAGCAGCTCAACCGCAAGATGCAGATGGGCGAGGAACTCGACAGGTACCTGACCGCCAACATCGACAGGCTGCGTAGCGAGGGCGGCGACGAGGAGAAGTTGAAGTTTATCGAGGAAGAGGTGCTCTTTCCGCTCCGCCAGCGCATGATCGATTTCGGACAGATGCAGGCAGTGAACCAGAACGGCATCGTC
>Ga0129307_1001975_pt1 | contig 18525 bp, 13 predicted proteins | sample P1105metagenome_FD_94437 | JGI IMG/M metagenome (GOLD analysis project Ga0129307, IMG submission 94437) | Capybara group fecal microbial communities from Wisconsin, USA - P1105 metagenome | ecosystem: Host-associated > Mammals > Digestive system > Large intestine > Fecal | place: USA: Wisconsin... | reverse complement strand
CCCTTGCTTGTAACGAAGGCCACGATACCGCCCGGTCTTACCTTATCCAAGGTCTTTGCAAAGAAATAATCATGGATCTGGAAGCCAAGCTTGTCATAGGCTCTATCGGGAACCTGATAATTACCGAAGGGTACATTACCCACCGCCACATCAAAGAAATCATTCTGGAAATCGGTCTTTTCATAGCCGCTGATGCGCACATCCGCCTGCGGATAGAGCTGTCTTGCGATGCGTCCCGTGATATCGTCAAGCTCCACGCCGTAAAGTCTTGAATCCTGCATCTTTTCCGGCAGCATACCGAAGAAGTTGCCGACACCCATGGCAGGCTCCAAGACATTACCCTTTTCAAAACCCATGTTTCCAAGAGCTTCATAGATACTGCGGATGATCGTCGGACTTGTATAATGAGCATTCAGGGTACTTTCCCTTGCAGCCTTATATTCATCCTCTGTCAGCACACCTTTAAACTGTGCGTATTCATCCGACCAGTTACCCTTGGTTTCGTCAAAGGCATCCGCCAGACCGCCCCAGCCGACATACTGGGAAAGTATCTGCTGCTCTTCCGGTGTTGCCACTCGATTCTCGCTCTCGATCTGCTTTAGCGTCTCTATCGCAGCGATGTTTCGTCTGAACTTCTCCTTCGGGCCGCCTGCGCCAAGCCTGTCATCCGTGATACGGAAATTGGTCGCGCCGGTCTTGTCGATCTCGGGAGCCTGCTCCTTTTCCGGTTCCTGCTCTCCCGGCGTAAGGTCGATCACAAGGGATTCAAGCTTTACCTCATCCTCCTGTGCCTGTGCTTCAGCTTCAATCTCTATCTCTGCTTCTTGGTCAGACTGTACCTCAGATTGGATAAACGGATTCTCTTCATCGGATACTTCCGTGAAGCTATCGTCTACCGCGATATCCTCTGTCTGTTCTTCCTGTGCAGCTTCATTCTCCTGTTCTACATCAGATAAGTCTTCTACCGCTTCTTCCAGATGTCTTGACTCCAGTTCTTCCTTTTCAGCCTGGTTCAAGAACTGATCTGCGGCAACAAGCTCACGGATACGCTTCTCCACCACGTTCCATGTAAGGATTGCGGTAGCATACGGTTCCATGATATTGCCCTTGGACAGCTTGATACCCTTGGCATCGTGGTCTTCCCAGCTCCTGTCATTTCCGATCAGCGCATGAGACCTGCCGCCCTGTCCGTATTCGCTTTTAAGAAAAGCGATATTCTCCTTGCTGTCATGCCCCTGCTGAAAGAACTCGTAGATACGGAGCTTCCCACCGGACACACCGCTCCCGCCTGTGAGGATAGAGTCAATCTCATCCTGCGTGATAAAGCTCTCCTGCCTGATATCCACTTCATCGGGTGTAGGAAACTGCAAAGGCTCCACATCAAGGTCAGCCACTTCATCAAGCAGATACTCCGGGGATTTGATATAGCGCCATCGAAGCTGCGTCTCTCCGTTATCAAGGGCAGTCTTTGCCTTTTCAAGCTCTGCGGCTATGGTATTTCTGCCCTCCTGTGTGGATAAAAGCTCCATGATATGCGCTTCACTGTCGGGATAGTTATTGCCCGCGATCTGAAGACTCTCCGGCATTTCATCAAGCCCGTCACGGAAGAAGAAATAGATATGGTTCGCTACTCTCTTACGCTCCGTCTGGTCAACAAGGAAAGCCTCCGCACGGTTCATGTATGTGCCGCCCTCGACCATACCCCTGATATGACTCTCTATTTCAGCCCAGCCCATATCAAGAACCGGATTCTCCTTTGCGGATGTACCATAGCCTGCCTTCATTCCGCTCTCGTCAAACCATACGGATACGGGGTTGTCACCAAAGGTAAAGCCCTTGCCGGTAGTACGGTATTCAGCCTGTAAAAACTCTGCCATTTCCGCAGGGGATTTATGCTCCTGATATTTGGCATAGATACGCTTGCGGCTATCCTCCATACCGCCGCCGGTGCGCAGGATATCATCTATCTGCTCGTCGGACAAAGAAAAAGCAGCGGGTTTTGTGTGCTTTACACTTGCCTCCGCTGCTATCATCGTTCCCATCTGCTCCTCAAAGCTCGGGAACAGATCGAAGAGATTCAGTTGTTGTAATTCTTCCTCCGGTGGATTTAGCTGTAGATCAGCTCCGATAAAACTATCTCCTCCGCCGACGCCCTGATGTTGTTCATCAGACCTACCCACTTCATTTGATCGGTGCGCTTCATCTGCTCGTCCACGCCCTGATCCTTCGCCATCTGCTCTGTCAAAATATCCATCCTCTGATCTGCCTGCTCCTGTATCGTGAGACAGTGCTCTTTCAGTGTCCCCTTCAGAAGCATCCCGCTGTAAACTCCTCTCCGGTTGTTCTTTAAGAAGTTCCGTCTCATCAGTCCGTATTTCGTGAGCGTCCCCTCCGGCTCTTTGTTCGCTGTAAGGTTCGGAATCTGAAAGTCCCCGCTCTGAATGTACTCTATCTTCATAATCGCTCCTTTCCGCGCTTTTCTCAGCGCTTTCGATATATTCATTACCCCGCTTCTCACCACTTGGCGTTAAGGCATTATAGCCACGCTCTGACGCATTTGCAAGTCCTTTTTCGGGGCTTGTGCTCTGACGCTCGATATGTTCATCATATGCGGCTCTGACCGCCTCCTGAGCCTTCTCACGCTCATAAGCAGCTATCGACCTTCCGATCTCACGAAGCAAAGGCTCCGAAAGTTCCGCAGTAGTTTCACCCATAACAGAGAGTGACTCCATGGAATTAAACTCATGGAGATAAGGAAACTCCACTCCGACCACATCATCTGCATCCATGCCGCAGCGTTCAAGCACGGTGTATGCGATACTCGCCGCCAGGGTCTGCTGCAATCTCACCTCCAGATTCAGATCATCCAGCCCTTCAAGGAAGCTGCCCTCCACGGACATAGCAAGCTGATCCGAAACGATATCCGGAGCCATCTCCGATGCGATACGGTTCGCCAGTTCCATGATCCTGGTCTCAAAAGGACGCGATGCATCCGTCTCCCCGTAAATCCTTTCCAAAGAGTCGATCACATAGTCCTTATGCCGATCCTCCATCTTCCACAGGGTGGGCTTTCGCCCGATAAACCTTGCCTCATGCACATCCTTGACATCAAAGACATATTTCAGTCCTGACCGGTGCACTCCCTCCTCGTCAATGAGTGCGATGCCCTGTGCGCCTTTGTTGACCCAGCAGTTCATCTTCTCGTTCCACAGTTCCAGCGAAGCACACGCCGTCGCATCCGGTCTCTGGGCATAGATCAGCATCTGCTCTCTGAACGGGTACTTATACATATGCCCCGCCGTATGCAGAAACTTCTTCCACTCCTGCTCATCCGACACGATGACCTTGGCCGTGTACTCAGCCAGTCCCTTGATCTCATGGTATCTTCTCGCCATTTGATACATTTCCTCCTTCCGTTTTTGTTTATAAAAAAAGCGGTGGCTCCAAATCTCTCGATCTAAAGCCACCGCTTTGGTTACCGTATTTTTAGTTTTGTTTATTTCTTTGTGGTCTTCTTGGCTGTCGTCTTCTTTGCCGGAGCCTTCTTAGCTTCCAGTTTCTTAGTAGCTGCAGGCTTCTTTGCGGGAGCAGCTTTCAAAGCATTTACAATTGCCAGCGCCTTTCCTCCGTCTCCCTCAACAGAAACACTTCCGTTTGCAAGTGCCTCATCCACATTCAGCTTGCCGGAAAACAGCTCTGTGATCACATCTGCACTCGCAGTTACCTTGCAGTCATTATCATAGTATTCATAAGGTTCAACAGACACCTTTCCGTCTGCCACCTCAACATAAAATGCACCTTCGCCTTCTCCTACAACATCTATCTGTACTGCGATATGCTCGTTGATAGTGCTGACATCCATCTTCTTGGCTACTTGCTTTGCCTTTTTTACAAGTTCCTCATAGTTCATGATCCGTTGCTCCTTTCCGTAACCAGTTTTAACGCTATTTTACACCATGTTTCTTTATCGTCAAGAAAAAAAATAACTTCCAATATAATCGGATAACAGCTCCACTAATGTTCTTCTATTACCATCATGTTGACAACTATAAGAAGTATTGCAACAGAAATCCAAATCGTCCTTATTCCCAAGATACCCGATATCACGCCTCCAAAACCTGCACCGACAGCAAATATCAGTATAATTCCGAAGAAATGAAACGACTTGTACAGAGATTCTTTGTTTTTGTCTCGCAAATATTGCGACAGACTCTCTGTTCCGCTCCTCAGGTTACCTATGCACATTGTGCTAGCATATCCGTATCCGTGAACTTTTCTGAACGTCTGAACCTGCATAGCGCAGGAAAATGAAACAATCATATTTGCTATCAAATTCAAACTTGCCGGGAAAAAACCAACAGCAAAAAGAACTATCATTTCGATTATGATAACAATCTGTCTCCAATGTATCTTCTCTATGGTCTTGTATCTGGTTTCAATCCTTTCCGCTACAAATATTCCAAGAGCAAAAGAAAGAAGCGGACACATATAATGAAATCCCTGCATTATATTTCCTTGCATGAAGTTCTGACTCATTAAAACCACATTTCCTGTCTGCGCGTTTGCAAAGACTTTATCTCTCACATTATATGTATACGCATCCTGCAATCCTCCTGAAAAAGAAAGCAGCGCACTTAATCGAAAACTCTCTGATGTCTGCATAGTTCTCCTTAGTCAATTATGCTGAAAGTTAAAGTATGTGATAGTATGGACAAATATTCTCATAGTGCCCATCCTTCATTCTGAATCCACCTGGTATAGTTCCCAACTGCACAAAGCCCAATCGCTCATACAAATGCCGAGCATGGATGTTACTTTCTACAACAGCATTGAACTGTAATACCCGGAAACCAAGTTCTTTTCCTTTAGAAAGACAGTCTATTACCAGTTTCTCTCCAATATGCAGCCCGCGACACTTTGAGCTTACCGCATAGCTGGCATTACAAATATGTCCGCATCTGCCGACATTATTCGGATGCAGAATATATAAGCCAACAATCTCTCCGTCGTCTTCAGCAACTCCTGTATAACTCTGCGATTCAAAAAACTCCTTGCCTGATACATCGTCAAGCATATCTTCCTGAGGAAACGCTATTCCATCCTCAACAACTTCATTCCAGATTTCTATCATCTTATGAATGTCTTTTTCTTCAAATTTTCGAATAATCATTCAAATGCCCTTCGTCAATTATGCTGGAATTCAAATTATATTACCATCAACAATGTTCCTGCTCCGATGAGCACACATCCTATCACCGATTTTGCCGTGAACTGCTCGTGAAGAAAAACAAATGCCAATACAAGCGTGATCACAACACTTAGTTTATCAATCGGTACAACCTTAGATGCCTCACCCATCTGTAAAGCCTTGTAATAGCACAACCAAGAAGCACCAGTAGCGAGACCGGACAAGATTAGAAAGATCCAGCTTTTCCTGCTGATGTCTCCCAAGCCTTTCTGTGCATTTGTCAGAAACACCATCCCCCATGCCATGACAAGAACAACTGCTGTCCTTATCGCCGTAGCCAGATTAGAATTGACACCATCTATTCCCACTTTGGCAAGAATAGTTGTCAGTGCCGCAAATATTGAAGATAGAATTGCAAATATTAACCACATCATGTTTACTCGTCTCCTATAAGTACCCAGTAAATATATATCGTCATATTTGGATCGCTTTATTATAGCACGACAGACAGAAATATCAGCACAAATCGCCCAACACAGAATGCCAGGTACACACCCGCTATCACAAGTACTACATCCCCACTATCGTAATCGTTCATCCTCATTCCCCTCGTAAAGAATCGGGGCAGCCCTTCGACTGCCCCAATCCGATAAATACTCCTGCAAACGGTCATACAGCTTTACGCCAGTGCCGTCTCCTTCGTCTTCGCCGGTACCGGATGTTCCCGGCTTGCTTCGTTTTTTGCTACTTCCGCCTGTTTCTCAGGGAGCTTCTGCTTCATGGATACGCGCTCACGCTCCGGCTTCTTCTCGCCACGCTCGGCAGCTTTGGCTTCCTTCTGCGCTTCCGCTCTCTGCTGCTGACGCTCCTCCATCTTGTCCGCACGGATAAGCTCCTTTGCCTGTGAATCGTACATATAGACATGATCGGAAAGCCTCTCTTCGGGGGCTACCTGTCCGGCGTTCACATCCTGCACCATGGCTTCGAGGGTCTGTCTGTCCATATCCTCGTTTACCGGCAGGACGATGACCTCATGGATGCTCGACGGGAGAACAATAAAGTCTCCGCCCAGCTTCTCCGAGATATCCTCCATGGTCTTGCTGTCAAGAATGGCTGCCGCGCCGTTGAGCTTGTCTGAGTTGGAAAGCACATACATGGAAGGGTTCTCCTCCTCCGGGGGAAGCATGAACGCTCTCGGATCACCTTCCTGGATCCCGTCGGGGAACATCATATCCACAAGCACATCCCTCATGGTCTTGAACTCGATCTGGGACTCCGCAAGGTTGTGGATCGCGATATCATGAAGCTCCTGCTCTGTGATACCATACGACTCCAGAAGCCTATCGGTGATAGGCGCGGTCATGTGTCCGTCATTGCTGCCACCAAGGTCTATGGCGTATATCACAGCCAGATCCTCTACAATAGTATGAGGCTTGTCGGCCAGATAATCCGTGTTCATCTCGGCATTGACCAGCTTGCAGATGATATGATCCTTGACCTGGTCGAAGTCCGTGAGCTTGCTGACATCGAAATCCTGCGACATCTCATGCTTCACGCGGACATCGGCGATATTTCTCACGATATCCTCGATATCCTTACCGTCCTGATACTGCTCGAAGTATCCCTCCAGATAGATATTGGGAGCGATATTCGTATCCTCGGTCTTGATCATAAGCCCGGTGAGCTGCTGATCGTTGTTCTTGGTCACTTCCTGCAGGGTGATCTCTGCATTATCATACTTCTCCGGCAGGAATCTCTTGACCTCTTTAGCCACCTGCTCCTTGAATTCATCGAAATCCATCATACGGCACCTCCCATTCTGGCAGCCTTCTCACGGCTCTCCTTATCTGCCTTTGCCTTCTGCTCCAGCTTGCGATAACCCTGCATATAAGCTGTATATCTCGCTCTCTGTGCGCCTCTGCTTACACTTTCTGCCTCAACCTGGGGCAAATTCTTCATCTCAGTCATCTTCGTTGTCCTCCTCGAAAATATAGTCGTCGAAATCCTCACACCCGCAGTCACACTGCATCTCGCCAAGCTTCTCATAGATCAGCTCGCAATCCCTGCCGATATTCTCCATGTTCTCAAGCATCTCCTTATACAAAAGTCCATACTTGACCTTGTGATAAATCCGTACTGCCACACCGCTGACCAAAGCGGCAGCCGCTGATGCGACTGCCGTAATAATAACCTGCTTCTTCATGATCACTTGTCCTCCTTCTTCGGAAATTCCATCTTGAATTTGTACTGAAAGCCGTTGAACTCTTTCCCGTCCTTCTTGGTGTAGGAAAACTCCTGCACACCATCGGGGGTAAGGTAAGCATTGTAGGTGCCGCCCTTCTTGGACTTGAGACCTTCAGCAAAGATCTTCTTACCCTCCAGCAAGTCCTTCACCTGCTCTTCCGTAAGCTCCTTGCCGTAGGCTCTTCCGAAAGTCATTCCGCACTTTTCAGAGCAATACGAGCCATACTTACCCTTCAGTACATCGCCTCCACACTTGGGGCACTTTCCTAATGCATCACTTGATCCAAACATATTTCTGTTCTCCTCTCCGACCTCGTTGTAGGTCTTAACTAAATCAGTTACCATGTTCCTTATCCCTGTCATGAACTGCTCCGGGTCATATTCGCCTTTTGACACGAGAGTTAATGCGTTTTCCCAGTCAGCAGTCAGCTTGGGACTTTTGACTACATCCGGCAGCACAGTGATCAGTTTTTCACCGTCCTCTGTCGGGATCATCTGTTTCTTCTCCCTTCTTACAAACCCGTCCTTGACGAGCTTTTCGATGATATCCGCACGGGTGGCGGGAGTACCCAAGCCCTTGCGTTCAGCATCATCTGTGGTATCATCCGCACCTGCTTTTTCCATTGCCGAAAGCAGGCTGTCCTCCGTGAAATGTGCAGGCGGCTTGGTAAAGCCCTCAACCACCTTTGCATCCACATCAGGGATGATCATTCCTTCCGTCAGCACCGGCAGAGGCTTACTGTCCTCTTCATCCTCTTTTTCAGCCTTGACCTTGTACTGACTGCGAAGTGCAGCGTCGTACTTTTTCCAGCCTTCGTTGATCACGGTCTTGCCTGTTGCGGTAAAGATATTTCCGTCACACTCGATCTGTGCCTTAACGCTCCTGTACTGATACTTCTCCGCAGTCGCCGTCATTATCCGGACAGAAATAAGGGAGAGCACTTTCATCTCTCCCTCTGACAAATTCGTATTCGGAATGTTCTCGATCTGCACCGTTGGTATGATCGCGTGGTGGTCAGTGACCTTCTTGCTGTTCAGCACCCTGCCTATATCCACCTCTCTTGGTCTGTCATCCTTCAGATACGGGAAAGTGCTTTCAACCATAGCAAGTACGCTTCTCGCCGTCTCTCCCATATCATCAGAAAGATATTGCGAATCCGTTCTCGGATAGGTACACAGCTTCTTTTCATAAAGCGACTGTGTGTATTCCAGAGTCTTCTTCGCCGTCATACCAAAGATCCTGTTGGCATCCCTCTGAAGGGTAGTCAGATCGTACAGCTTAGGAGCCGCCACACTCTTATCCTCGGATACAACGCTTTTAACGACCGCATCTCTTCCGGTACAGGTTGATGCTACGGCACAGGCTCTGCGCTCTTCCGGATATTTCTCCGAAACCGCGTCCACACCGGCACCGATAAGATGCACGGTATAAAACGGTGTCTTCTTAAAGTTCCTGATTGCCGCTTCACGCTCCACCAGCATCGCAAGCGTGGGTGTCTGCACGCGCCCGACTTTTAAGACCTTGCTCCTGTACAGCACCGTAAAGAGCCTCGTGCCGTTCAGTCCCACAAGCCAGTCGGCCTGCTGTCTGCAAAGTGCCGAAGCATACAGATTGTCATACTCGGCTCCCGGTCTTAAATGATCGAAGCCGTCACGGATCGCGCTCTCTTCCATCGAGGATATCCACAGACGCTTGATGGGCTTCGTACATCCTGCCTGCTCATAGACAAGCCTGAAGATCAGCTCTCCCTCGCGTCCTGCATCGGTCGCACAGACGATAGCGGTGACGTCCCCATCCTTCATCAGTTCCTTCAATACCTTGAACTGATCTTTCGTATCCTTTTTGACCACATATTTCCAGTCCGTCGGCATGATGGGCAGCGTATTATACGACCAGTACTTTAGGGATTCATCGTATGCATCCGGCGTTGCAAGCTCGATCAGATGACCGTAACACCATGAAACGATGTAACCATTTCCCTTTAAGAAACCATCGCCACGCTCCCTTGCTCCTATCACCTGAGCTATGGACTGCGCTACTGACGGCTTCTCAGCTATTACTAATTCCACTCAAAACACCCCCTTATTCTGCCTTGCAAACACAGGCTTTGATCCCCTTCGGAATACCCATGCACTACCGACAGGCATTTGAAGAATACTCTTCAGACTTGCTCCACTTCTTGTCGCTATATTCCTCGCTGTATCAATATCTGCTCCTCCCAGATATACATAACTGTCACAGCTTGAAATGATAGTCTCTGCGTCACAACCAAAAAGGCTTCTCAACTGATTTTCAGCCTGAAGGATAATCATGCTTGACATATCTCTCGATCTTAAGGATGAAATCATTCTCGGGAAATCGTCTATCTTAACATTTGTTGCAAAGTCATCCATGATAAACTGAACAGCAATCGGCAGCCTTCCTCCGTACACGTCATCAGTTGTTTTGAACAATACGTAAAATGCCTGCGAGAAAAATAAATTTACAAGCATATCCATAGAACGATCCGTCTCACTTGCTACAACAAATACTGCTGTCTTACTGCTCCCAAGCTTATCCAGTCCAATCTCGTCATAAGAAAGCATGTTATTATACGCAGGACTCTCAAAACGACTAAGTACAGCACTCAGCTCAGCCTTTATACTGGAAAAAGTTTCCGGTGTGAGGTGCCTTATGTTTTTATACGCATTACAAATCGAAGACATACCACCATTTTCCTCATACTCTTCATAGAGTAGATCAACTGCCGTTTTGTAATACGGGTCATTTTCCGACGGAATCTCCATCTGATTTACAATGTCATAAATCATTGCGATATTCTGCTCACATTCCGGAGCCTCCATCCACACAAAACCTATAAGAGATGTAAGAAGCATTTCCACAGATAACAACCAAAACACATCTTTTGTATTCCGTAATTCTGCCCCTTCCACAATTGAGTGTGCCATTTTCTTTACGTCTTCAAAAGATCCGATATAAGCAAACGGATTATAGTGAGCAGAACTCTCAGGATGCGTAAAATCAAGTTTTACAACCCGATACCCGTTATCTTCAAGCAAATCCTTATGCTTGTCGTATAGAACTCCCTTCGGATCTGATATGACATAACTCCCATAGCACCTGCAGATATTCGGACTCACTATGCTTGTTGTCTTACCACTTCCGCTGGCACCAACTACAATCACGTTGTTATTGAGTTTTGTTCTATGGCAATTCAAGCTGTAGTCACATCCTGAAGCAAGCGTATACTTAGCTTCATGTGCTTCATTTTTCTTATATGCTTTCATCCAAAACCTCCTTCATAACGATGCATCCTTGGATTTGGACTTCTCCGCAGTCTTATATGCAGGCTTCTGTTCAGCTACGACGGCCTGCTTCTCGGGAAGCTTTTCCTTCATGGATACACGGTCGCGATCCTTGTCCTTGTAGGCTTCCACCATCCTTTTAAGATCCTTGTTGGAAACCTTGGTCTTCTCGGTATCCCAGATGGGCTTGCCCTGTTCGTCCTGTCCGACCTTGACGCTCCGCTGAACTGTCGTAGAACCGTTGGCAGGGAGCTTGCACCACATCCCTTTTCCAAACTGATTCTCATGCACATGATTCGCCTTTACTACAAAGGTCTGCCACGGACGATGATCATCCTTGTCCTGATTAGGGATAAGGATCTCACGGTATGCCTTACCGTCCTTTCCCTGGAACTCCTCGCCGACGCACCCCTTGCCGAACTTGAGCGTGATCTCATCCATCTTCTTCTGCTCACCGGCAGGAGCTTCGGGCTGAGCCTGTTCCGCCTTACTGTCGGAAAACTTTTCCGCGAGGGTCTTGTCGCCCTGTTCGGACTTCATTGCCTCTTCACGCTTTGCTGCGATGTCCTCCATAACATCCTGTACCACTTCACTTGTTGTTCTTTCTTCCATGATCTTTTCCTCCTTCATCATGATTTGAGCCGAAGCGGTCGCCTCGGCTCATGTTAATGGTTATCTCCTATCCCTTTCGGGAATAAGATTTTTATTCATCGTCACCGATGGTCTCGGTAACATCATCAGCTGTAGGAGCAGGTCTCTCCATCTCCGCCTCTGTCGGCTCCGGATAGTCCTCTTCCTCTTCGGTCGCACGAGGCTGATCCTCATTGCTGAAGAAATCATCCTCTTCATCGGACTCTTCATCCTCGGACTCATATTCCTCGTCGTCATCCTCTTCGTCCTCATCCTCTACGAAATCGCCGTCCTGTTTTTTCTTCACAACCTTGAAATAATAAGCAACGCCGATCACCGCCGCTCCAAGGATACCCATGATGATGTAGCCCACAAGCGGATTACTCTTTACGGGTTCATCCGGCTCCTCTGTAACTTCCTCGGCAGGCTCTTCCGGCTGTTCAGGTGTCTCCGTCGGTGTCTCAACCTCGTGTGTTGCCTCATAGTCCGTATTGTTATTTGGGAGCGCACTCTCCGTTACCGGTATCTGGGATTCAAGAGCCGCAGAGTTCTTCGGAAGTGTCTCTGAATTGTCAGTAGTCACATTGAGCAGGTCGTTCTCCGTGATCTCTGTCAGGAAGTAAACCATCTCCTCTTCTCCGTCACGGTCGATGATAAGGTAGAACACCTTACCGCTTGCGGCTTCAATGGTATAAAACTCTTTGCCGAGGTTCATGTCTTCACCCTTGTCCTCACCGTCTGAAAGCGCAGCTTCCTCCGCATCTGCGATGGCAAATTCCTCTTTTTTCTGCTGCTCCGGTGTCTTGGGTGTCTGGCTCGTGGTATTTCCGTTACTGTCAGTCTGGGTATGTTCCGTTACGGTAGCCGTGGCGCTTGAAGGCTTGGTCGCTTCTGCACTTGTGGGAAGCTGTTCGGCGGGATCCTTGTCATCATCAGAGTTTGGATCCTTGTAATAAGGGTTCTTCGTCTTATATACCTCCGATACATTCCCGGCATTATCCATAGCCGTGATCGTAAAATATTCATAGCCTGCGTCAAACTTGGAGAGTCTGATATTTACGGTACCGTTGGTCAGATCAGTAAACTCATAACCATTCACATAGATGACTTTTACACCCGACTCGTTATCAACAGCCTGTATGGTAAGAAGTCCGTCTGATACCGCTGCATTGAGGGTGGGTTTGCCTGTATCAAAGCACTTAATGGCACGGCTTCGCTCATAGCTTTTATCTCTCGCATCCGTCACAAGCACATAGACTGTACAATTCTCGGATATCTCTATATACATATCCTCGGTGACATCCTGATAGCTGCCGTTCTGTCCGATCTTGACCTTTACGGACTTAACTGCGAAATGACCCGTATCAAGGATATCCTCAACCTTAAAGGTCACCTTTGCGGTTGTGCCGCTGGAATACCAGCCACTCGGAGCGTTGATCGTGATCTTTACGCTGGGTTCCTTGTACTGACAGTCCTTATAATTCTCACTGCATACAGGGCAGTCCTTGTTGTACTCATACTGTGAGCACTTACTGTCACAGATGCACTCAGGCTCCGGTTCGGGTTCCGGCTCCGGAGTGGGTTCCGGAGTAGGTTCGGGTGTCGGTGTGGGATCCTCTCCCTCTTCACCTGTTTCGTCACCGTCACCTTCTTCACCGTTGCCGGTATTTCCGTCGCCGGGATTTCCGGCTCCGGTTTCTCCGCCATCGTGTTCGCCGCTAAGCCCCTCGTTACCGGAAGTATCCCCTGTGCCGTTGTCGGTATTTCCGCCATCGGTCATTCCCTGTTCGTCTGACGATACGCTATCATCGCCCGTCTGCGTATCCCCGGACACATCATCTTCCGCATATGCCGTGACAGCACTTGACGTATTCGCAATGATCGCTCCCACCGGCAGTGCAAAAAGCATCACCGATAATACAAGTGATGCTACAATCCTACGTATTAAGTTCTTTTGCATGATTCTGATTCTCCTTTTCTTTTTTATCCTCCGAAACCTTTTCAGACTCCGGCTTTGCAGGTTCCTCGATCTCATCCTCTATGAAATCCAAAACCTTTTGTAATTGCTGCTTGTTTGCATATTTGAGCTTAACCAGCTCCCCGGCACTTAAATGATGTCTTGCAAAGATCTTCTGTGTCTGGGCGGCAAGAGCAAGATCGCGTTCCTTTTTAAGAGCGTTGATCTTCTTATCCATCCGCTCGTCAAATTCCGCTTTCTGCTCCTCCCACTTGCTGATCTGCTCATTCATCTTCTCGATCTTCATAAGCCTCCTCCGTGAATTATGGTGAAGAAGGCAGGCGGCCAAAGGCATAGAAATGGTTCTGCCAATATGGAGTATTGATCGAGGTATATTTGATGGGATCGCCGCAGTGTATCATCTGACCGTTTCCGGCATAGATTCCCACATGCGTTACCGGGTTCCCGGAGTTATACGTCCCCGTGAAGAAAATAATGTCTCCTGCCTGTGCTTCTGATGCGCTGATATGCTGGCACTGATTGTAAATGCCCTGTGCAGTTGTCCTCGGCAGATTGTAGTATCCGCTGTGAGTCACCACATAGCACACGAAGCCCGAACAGTCGAAGCTCGTGGACGGACTTGAACCACCCCACACATAGGGGTATCCAAGGTATCTCTCCGCCTCTGCGAAAAGCGCCGCCACATCACCGTTACCGCCTATCGGGTCTGTCGTGCCGTAGATTGAACCGTTGCCGTTCTCAAAATAAAAGAGCGGATTGTAATACTCACCGCTCGCAAGGCACTCCAGATGTAAATGGCTTCCGGTACTGGCTCCGGTGTTACCCGTCTTGCCTATGATTGCACCGTGCTTGACCGTCTGACCAGCTGATACATCCATGCTCTCCAGATGGGCATATTTCGTGGTAAAGCCCTGCGCGTCCTCGATCACGATATAATTCCCATAATCGTCATCATAGGCTGCAGTTGTAACAGTACCGTCCTGTGCCGCATAAACCAGCGTACCCTCTGGCACCGCTATATCAATCCCTCGATGGAACTGATTGTCTCCCGTTATGGGATTCTTGCGGTATCCGTAGTAGCTTGAGATCATGCTGTACCAGTCGATATCAAGCGGCGTGTAAAACTGCTGAAGCGCACCGTTTGTTGCCTGATATGCCGCATAAAGCGAACTGGCATCGTCATTTCCGGTAAGCCTTTCCGCCACGATATCCTCAAGCGGCTTTCTCGTAAGCTCCACATCAAGGATCTCCACTTCGTATTCCTCTTCCTCCTCTTCGCCTGTCTCTTCGTTTATTACTGTTCTTGTCCTTGTTTCCGTCCTGGGCGTAAGGGTAAGCTCATACATCTCGTTAAATAGCGACTCAATCTCCGCATCACAGTCCGCAGCCACCACATCCACCTTTATCGCTGACAGATAATTGATCAGCGTGAAAGGATTATGCCCGATCTCTTCAAGGTTATAGTTGTACTCGTCATAGTCCGGGTAATCCGTTTCAATGGCATCAATGGTATTCTGCAAAGCCATTTCCCTTGAGGTCATGGCTTCATCGGATGCATCAAGTTGCGCAGGCTGACTCTGATAACTTCCCGCCATCGTCGCCGACAATCCGCCGTTAAGCATTGCGGAACAACTTGATATCCCCGCAGCGATCAGCAAAAAGAAAAGTCCGAAAAGACTTATGGTAGCAATCGCTCCTATGTGCTTCCGGACAAATTCCTGTATCTTTCTCGCTATGTTCGTTGTCTTCTGGGCTGCTTTCTTGGCGTATCCTGCCGCCTGTTTTGCTTCTGTCCCTTTCCTTAGAGCCTTGGCATATTCACGCTTGATACGGTTCTTCTGGAGCCGTTTCTGCAATGCCTTTTTCTTAACCTCGGGATGCTCCTCCAAAAATTTCTGGTAGCGGAAATTGACTTCTGCCTTGAACTGCTTCTTTTCAAGGGCCGCGACCTTGTTGACCCGGCGTGCGTATTTATCATGCTTAAAACGCCTTGCATAATCTACTGCCGCCTCGCCTGCCTGCTCGGTCTTATGCGCACCCTCCACACCTGCGTTGTCCTTTTCGTTCTCGGCGATCTTCTGATGCACGAAGCTCGTGGCTTCCATCATCGCCCTTCGCTGTGCCGCCGTTACGGGATTGCCCTGCTTTCGCTTCTTCATTACCTTATTGGTCTGAAGCTCATAAGTAGTCTTCCCGGTCTTTTCATCAAAGTGGCGTACCAGCTTGTACTCCTTACGCTGTGGCAGCCTTTTACGCGCTTTCTCGGTCTTATTGCCTGCTTTTTCTGCTTTCTTTTCCAGCTTATCAAGCCTGCTGTTGGCTACCTCCGCTCCGGCCTCTTCGACAAAGCCTGCCTTATCATGGAAATCGCCGTCCGACTGTATAAAGCTATCCTTCACACGGGTTCGCGTATCATGCTGCCTGTGAATGCGTCTCGCCCTGGTCTCCTCGCGCTGTGAAGCATACTCGGTATTACGCTCGTCCTCCTGCTCATGTTTGCTGAAGAACTCCTGATTTGCCTTTCTGCTCATCTGCTCCGACTTGGATCCGGTCTTGTTATCCGGCCCTTGCGTGAACATCTCCTGCGCTTCATTGGAAAGTTTCTCAGTGCGCTCTCCCTTTGGAGCGTGACCTGACGCTTTGCCCTTCGCGGATCCCGCAGGACCCGCTCGTTCTTTCTTAAACTCACCGGTATCAGACTTCGCGTTAAAGCGTTCCTGCTTCATCGCATCCTTCTTTAACGCTTCATCCCTTACCGTATTATTCTGTTTCTTCGCCATCTGCATCATCTCCCTGTTTAGCTGCTACTTTACCTGTCGGTTCATCCGCCTCTTCTGGCTTCGTATTCATAATGGCGAACGTCTTTGTATCGGTCGGATATCTGTCAACAAAAGGAATGACCACATCGTTAAACAGTATCAAACCGCAACCGGATTCAGAGTTGGTGACATACTGGAGCTGCTTTGCTGATAACCCCAGCTTGTCGGCAAGTATGACCTGATCCTTTGCGTTCTGGTTAAGAAGATATACAAAGTCACTGTTACCGAGGATTCCCTCGATCTCCTCCGAACGCAGGAAGTCGCCGACATTCTGTGTAAGCCCTGTCGGTATTCCGCCCCACTTTCTGAACCTCTTCCAGATCTCCACCGAATACTGTGCCGTCTGCTTATCACGCAGCAACAGATGGAACTCATCACAGTAGTATCTGGTTGCAACGTGTCTCTCACGGTTCCTTGATACCCTGTTCCATACCGCATCCTGCACGATCAGCATACCCAGCTCCTTTAACTGCTTGCCCAGGTCTCTGATATCAAAGCAGACAATACGGTTCTGAGAATCCACATTCGTGCGATGGTTGAAATAGTTCTGGGAACCATGCACATACAGCACAAGGCTGTTGGCGATACGCACTGCTTTCTGCTTGGCGTCAATGGCAAGTTCCTCTGATACCGCCTTATCCGGCTCGTACTTCACAAGCGCGTTATACAGGTCTTCGAGGATAGGCATATTCTCGGGTCTGGGATCCCTGAAGTAGTCATCATATATGCCCTCGATACAACGGTCGATAATACCCTTCTCATCGTTGGCCAGTCCTGTCTCACCGCCTGCGATGGCATCACAAAGCGTGATAAGAAAGTCTGACTTAAGTTTCAGTGCCTCACGGTCATTCTTATGTGATAACTGAATATCCATGGGATTTAAGTAATCCTTGGAATTGGTCGCTAGCTTTACCACCTCGCCGCCAAGCGCTTTCACAAGGGGATAATACTCACCCTCGGGATCGCAGATCAGGATATCGTCACGCGATACAAGGAAGCTCCCAAGAATCTCACGCTTTGCGCTGAAGGATTTACCGGAACCGGGCGTACCTAAGATTACGCCGTTCGGTGTTCTTAGCTTCTTACGGTCTGCCATGATCATGTTGTTGGATAAGGCATTCAGTCCGTAATACAATGACTGTCCCTGTTGGAAAAGTTCCTGTGTGTTGAACGGTACGAGGATCGCCAGGTTCTTTGTGATCAGATGCCTGCCTTCCTTTGTTTCGTTGATACCGATAGGCGCTGCGGCATTCATGGCAACCTCCTGTTTGTACTGAAGGTCAATCAGCCTGCAGTTGGCCTGCTGGATGATACCGGATATCCTCTGTGTCACACTCTCCAGTTCCTTTTTGTTTCTTCCAAAGCCCGATATCAGGATAGTTGTCCAGATCAGCTTCTGATTAGAACTGTTGAGGTCATCCAAAAGCTCCATGGTATTCTTTTCATAAAGCACGATATCTGTCGGCAGGATATCCATGTCATATCCGGCACGTACCGCCTTCTTCTGCTCGTCGATCTTGGTCTTCTGAACATCTGACAGCGCTCTTTTAAGGAGCTTGATCGCTTCGATAGGCTCTATCGTCTGCATGTGGATTGATATGGAAATGTTACTGTCGATATCCAGCAGACGCTTCAAAAGCTCATCGTTAAGCTTCGGCGATATAATATCCAGATACTTGGTAGCTCCGAACATGTGACCCATCTTGTATCTTCCGGGGAAACGGAACTCAAAGCCCTGCGGTGCGATATAATCCTTCACGCTATTGCCGGACTCAGCCATTTCCTTGAAAGAAAAATGGAAAGGCTCCATCTTATCCTGATTGAAGAACTCATACAGGACTCTTAAGCGCTCCTTTCCATCGAGGGATCTGGCTGTTGCACCAAGGTTTCTCAAATTCTTTATGATATCCGCCTCTATGCTGATGAATCTCTGGCGTGCTTCCTTCAGGTTCTCAGCTTCGATGCCGAAGATGATATGCTTGGTCTTTATCACGCCGTTGTTGCCCTTTGCAGAGAGGTTTTTAAGCATATCCGAAAACTCCTCACGGATATCGTCGAACTTATCTCCCTGCGCGGCGATATCGAACTGTGCCGCAAGGGTCTCCTCGTTCACGTGCCTGTTAAAGAGGAAGATCTGAAAGCTGATACTGGGATCAAAGTAATTGATCAGCTGTGAATACAGCCCCAGGATATCCGCCCTCTCCTCTTCATCAAGCAGGACATAGTTGATGTCGTTAAACTCGATCATCTTTGTGTAATAATTCTTTCTCACCTTGCAGATGCCGTCCTTATACATCTTGTCAAAGGTTATGGTTTGCTGCGTGGAAATCTGCTTACCGGACTGTACCGGATCTCCCGAT
>Ga0129307_1001973_pt1 | contig 18532 bp, 17 predicted proteins | sample P1105metagenome_FD_94437 | JGI IMG/M metagenome (GOLD analysis project Ga0129307, IMG submission 94437) | Capybara group fecal microbial communities from Wisconsin, USA - P1105 metagenome | ecosystem: Host-associated > Mammals > Digestive system > Large intestine > Fecal | place: USA: Wisconsin... | reverse complement strand
CCTGCTCCACTGGGGAAATAGCCTTTTTCTATCATTTGGAATTCCACGGGCTTATCCCAAAAGATCTTATCGAGTTCTTTCTCAATTTCTTCCTTAACCTCTTTCCAATGCATTGCCATCTTTGAACGGCGCGAAATCATTTGTGAACGTCTGCGAGATCAGCGCAGTACGGTCGGCGAGGAAAAGAATGCGTTTCTTGATGCCCGCCTTCCAAAGACGCCAGATGATCTGGAACGCAGTGTATGTTTTGCCGGTACCGGTTGCCATGACGAGCAGAATGCGATTCTCGCCATTTGCGATCGCTTCCACTGTTTTGTTGATGGCGTTCATCTGGTAGTAGCGCGGCTGTTTATCTGGATTGTCAGAATAATACGGCTCGTCAATGATCTTGTCCTGCGCGGGATTTACATGTGCCTGCTCATGATACATTTGCCACAGCGTTTCGGGCGATGGAAACTCATCCAAAGACAGTACCACCTCAACATTGCCGTCAGAAATATACTTGTTGTGGAAAATAAAACCGTCGCCGTTGGAGGAAAAAACGAACGGAACATCCATCATTGCGGCATAGTTCAACGCCTGCTGCATACCGTCACCGATGGAGTGATTGTTGTCCTTTGCCTCAACAATCGCAATCGGCTTATTGGGCTTGTAGAAGAGAATGTAATCTGCTTTGAGAGGTTTCTCCCGCTTGCACGTTTTGCCGCGAGCGATAATCCGTCCCTTAGTGATTGGGTATTCCTCCCGCATCTGCGAGAAGGAGTTCCATCCCGCTTTTGCGATGGCAGGAGTAATAAACTTTGTACGGATATCAGCTTCTGACAGTTCTTTTTTCTCAATATCTGTCATGTTCAATTCTCCTTTGCATCAAGGACGGATAACGCATGATTCGAACCCACAACCCTGAAGATGCAAGCCAGGCTTTCGAGCACTACCCGCCGTATTCGAACCGAGTTTTCTCAAAAACGGTGTTAATCTAAAGTGCACTATATTTTAGCACCGTTTCTTGCCCCTCATGCTTCCTTCAACCGGTACGCCCAGAACTTACCGTCTCTCACACGTTCCAGCGTGCCGTCCTCGCTCAGATCCCGCAGAATCCGATTTGCTGTCGCGGAGGAAACACCGAGACCTTCGCACAGATCCGCGTTGCGAATCAAAGCATGTCCTGCTAAATGCTCCATTACAAACTGCCGCCGATAAGCCGCGTTCTGCGCGTTCTTGCCGAGCGGTTTTTCTTTTTGCCCGGACGCCTCCAACAGCGCGGTTTTGATGGCCGAGAGCATGAACTCGATGAAGATCGTGGACTCCCCGGCGTTGTTCGAGGCGTTGATCGCGTCGTAATACTCCCGCTGCCGATTATGGATGATCGACTCCATCGGAAGCCAAGCAAACAGCGGATTCCACTCCATCAGCAGCCGCGTATGCCACAGTCTTCCGATCCTGCCGTTGCCGTCGGCGAAGGGATGGATAAGCTCGAACTCATAGTGGAACACCGAGCTTTTGATCACCATGGGCAGGTCGCTGTCCTTGACCCAATTCAAAAGCTGTTCTACATTCTCCGGCACATATCGCGGCAGGGTGCCCATGTGCAGGATGTTGCCTTTGCTGTCCGCGACGCCTACCGCGCTGGAGCGAAACAGTCCGGCCTCGTCGATCAGACCGTGCATCATGGCGCCATGTGCGGCCAGCAGGGAATCGACGGAATAGGGATCAAACTCCTCCATCGTCTCATAGACGGTGTAAGCATTCTTGACCTCGGCAATGTCGCGCGGAGGCGCGATCACATGTTTGCCGTTCAATACAGCCGTGACTTGTTCGACGCTCAGGGTGTTCTGCTCTATGGCCAACGTGCCCTGGATCGTGCGGATGCGATTTGTGCGCCGCAGGATCGGGCTGGATGACAGTTTTCCCGCAGACAGACGGCCGACGAGCTCGGAGATCTCCGCAGCATCGGTCAGCATCGCTTGTGTAATTTCAAAAGGAGGGTTTTTCATGACACGCCCCACTTTCCAAGATTCGACTTTATTATACTACTTCATCAATCAAAAATCAATGGGTGATGGAAGAATCGTGATTTTCATTTTTGACGGATGATCCCGTTTGCAAGCGAGTTCGCGGAGGGAAGACGAGAGAACACACGGAGACTCCAAGGGCGCACTTCTATACCTCTCGGAAGAGGTATCCGGATCGTGCGTCCTCCGGAGGCGGGCGGTCAGTGGAACCTGTCCCACCCCTGCTTCCCTCCAGTCAGAAAAAGAGGGCTGCACCCTCTGTCGCCGCAGAGTGGCTGTCCTCCGAGCCTTATATCACGGAGCACGTCTGGGAGAAGGTCGAAGCAGAGACCATGAACGCTGTCATTGTAAACGGGCGAAAGGTTGGAGCATAAAGGTTAAAGCAGAGTATAATCCGAAAATCTGCAGATTTCAAAGACACTTGAATATCTGCGGATTCTTTGTTGACCGCGCCTTTCATCTCAGCTAGAATATAGTAGACCTTAAAATCAGCCGAACACTGTTCAGAATGAGGGCAGCAAGGGAGCGCTTGCTACGATTTGCTATGCTCTGTAATCACCGACATTTGTCAAAATAGCTTGACAAATTGATGCGTTATAAATATACTATAAAACAATTGAATGCTTCATCAAGAGCGGTGGAGGGACCGGCCCTGTGAATCTGCGGCAACCTTAGAAATCAAGGTGCCAAATCCGGCGAGAATTGCTAAAAGGTTTTTGCATAGCACTATTTAAGTCATTATTTACTTTTTTGTTGGCTTAAATCTTTTGCAAAAACCTAAAGAAGTCGGAAAACAAGGAGGGCATGTTTCTATGACGCTGTTGATATTAGGTATTTCGTTGGTAATAGTAGTCTTAATTGTAGTTCTTTCTGCGATACACAACTCAGATACCACTGGTATTGATATTACTGTGACCCGTCCGTGGGCATTTTCTATTAAGATTAGAAAATGCCGTAATCAATCCAAAAAGAGATGATTGTTTAAGAGGCAGTAAATATGCTTCTGAATAGTTTTTTCATTAGATAGAATTATATTTTGCATTATTATGCCTCCCGCTGACAGTGGGAGGCATTTTGAATCATTGCGCGGAAGTATTACTCGAAAAACGGTTAGCCTTTAACCCCCAGAAAGCATAATAGCAAAAAACACATTTGAAAAGGAGGCGGTAGCATGAAGCTCTGCGGCGCGCTTGCGCTCGCGGCGATGGCGCTGCTGATTGTTGGCTGCGCCGCGCGGAAGGCAGCGGAGGTCGGCGGAGGCGAACCCGAACCCGCCGCGCCGGAGATTACGGAGGAGCAGAGCGCCGCGCCGGTCGTCGAGCCGCCTGAACCGCCTGCGCCGGGCGGGTCGGACGACTATATCGACCCCGACGCGCCCACGACGATCGTATCGGACGAGCTGACGTCGTTCTCCGCCTACATCGCGCTGGACTACGAGATCGAAGGGCACCCCGAACTGCGCGACTGGCACTTTGTCAGGTTGGAGGCGGCGCGCGACGGCGAGGGCGTCCGCTGTCGGCTGGAAAACGCTCTGGAGCAGCGGGAATCCATCCGTGATGCCGCGCTTCTGGACGCGCTGGGCGAGCTGATCGCGCGACATAACCTCGCCGCCGAGAACGGGAGGTTCCATCACACCTATGGCCTGCCGGACGATTTCGGCGTGACGCTTGACGCCGTTTACGCCTCGGGCGAAACGATCCGCTTCAGCGACAACCAGTCCATGTTCCTGCCCATTGATGCGGTCACGGAACTGATTACTTTGTTTAATGAATAAAGACGCTGCACCTTATCGTCCGCCCCATTTTTTAAGGCTCAAAAAATGCTAAAAAATGCTGTATCACAGGGCTTATTTTAATTCGTTCGATTGACCTTTTGCGGAAGGTGTTGCAAATCCCGAAATTTCAGATCCCGCAAACCCGCATGGATAAAGGGCTGGAGGCCTCTCTTGCACGACTGCTTGACGTGCATGGGGTCACAGGTTCGAGTCCTGTACCGCGCACCAGAAAAACACCCGATTTCGTACGAAATCGGGTGTTTTTCGTTTTGCGATCGACAGATTCCCTTTTTTCGGCTCCGGCGTTGCAAACGGCGCGAAATCATGCCATAATAGAGGCGTCATCTACCCTTGAACGGAGCGAGCGGAGGGAACGCCATGAGCTATTATCTGCTGGAAAACAGCATTCGGGAATGCACGTCGGACGAGCTGCGCCACAGGGACGGGCGGCAGTACGTCGCCGTGCTGACGACGCCGGAGTGGCAGCAAAAGCGCGACTATTTCGATATGGGCATCGACCTTGACCCGAGCGCGGGAAAGCTGCACAACACGAAGGCCGAGGTGAACTACGACTCCCTGACCGGAACGTTCCAGCTCCCCGACCGCGAGCGCCTGACCGAGCGCGACGACCGCTTCGCCTTCGCGCTCGACGAGAAGGGCATCGTCTTCATCGACGACAGCGGGCGCGCCAGCCGGATGATCGAGACGATCCAGCGGACGAAGCGCTGGCGCGAGCCGAGCCTGGAGCGCTTTCTGTACGATTTTCTCGAACAGATCGTGGAGCCGGACCTGCCGATTATGGAGCGCTACGAGTCCGAGCTGGACCGGATCGAGGACGAGATCCTCGCCCTCGAGGGGCAGAAGGACCTCGCCCGCGTCAACGAGATCCGAAGCGACGTGCGCGAGCTGCTGGTGCATTACGAGCAGATCATCGACATGGTGCAGGAGCTGGAGGAGAACGAAAACGGCTTCTTCAAGGAGAAGAACCTGCGCTATATGCACCTGTTCATGAACCGCATGGCGCGGCGGCACGACTCCGCGATCTCGCTGCGCGACCACACCATGCAGGTGCGCGACCTCTACAACGCGCAGCTGGAGGTGCGCCAGAACCGGACGATGACGCTGCTGACCGTCATCACGACGATCTTCATGCCGCTGACGCTGATCGCCGGATGGTACGGCATGAACTTCCGCTATATGCCGGAGCTGGAGTGGCCGCTGGGTTATCCCGCCGTCATCGTGGTGAGCGTGCTGATCGTGGCGGGCAGCCTGATCTTCTTCAAAAAGAAAAAGTGGCTGTAGCAAGCCCTTGCGAAGACGGCGCTTCCGTGATAAGATACCTATACTGAATCATACGACAGGGAGGACACAGCTATGAAGCTTGCCATCGGAAACGACCATGCCGCGGTCGATATGAAGTTTGAGGTCATGGACTATCTCAAGAGCAAGGGCGTCGAGGTCGTCAACGTCGGCACCGACACGAACGAGCGCTTCGACTACCCCGTCGCCGCCTGCCGCGCGGCGAAGCTGGTCGCCTCCGGCGAGGCGGACGGCGGCATTCTGATCTGCGGCACGGGCGTGGGCATCGGCCTCGCCGCCAACAAGGTCAAGGGCATCCGCTGCTGCATCTGCAGCGACCCCTACACCGCGCGCCTGTCCAAGCAGCACAACAACGCCAACATGATCGCCTTCGGCGCGCGCGTCATCGGGCCGGAGACCGCGAAGATGATCGTGGACGAGTGGATGAACGCTCAGTTCGAGGGCGGCCGCCACGCCGAGCGCGTCGCGCTCATCACCGAGATCGAGCAGACGCAGGGACTCGCGTCCAAGGGCGAGTGAGGCGATGGCGATGGAACCGATTCGTGTGATCGAGGTCAAAGAGAGCATCTTTGCCGACAACAACGCCGACGCCGAGAAGCTGCGCGCCCAGCTCAAGCGTCAGGGGACGTTCCTGCTCAACGTCATGTCCTCGCCCGGCGCGGGCAAGACCAGCACGCTGAAGAAGACCATCGGCGCGCTGGGCGGCGAGCTGCGCATCGGCGTCATGGAGGCGGACATCGACTCCGACGTGGACGCCGCCGCGATCCTGGAGACCGGCGCGCGCGCCATCCAGCTCCACACCGGCGGAATGTGCCATCTCGACGCCGACATGACCCGTCAGGGCCTGACCGAGTTCGGCACGGACGATCTCGACCTCGTCATCCTTGAAAACGTGGGCAACCTCGTCTGCCCCGCGGAGTTCGACACCGGCGCGGCGGCAAACGCCGTCATCCTCTCCGTGCCCGAGGGGCACGACAAGCCGCTCAAGTACCCGCTGATGTTCGAGGTCGCGGACGTGCTGCTTGTCAACAAGACGGACGTGCTGCCCTACTTCGACTTCGACCTCGACAAGCTGGTCGAGTACGCCCATATGCGCCACCCGGGACTCCCCATCTTCCCCGTCTCCGCCAAGACCGGCGAGGGCATGGAGCAGTGGTACGACTGGCTGCGCGCGCAGGTCAGGGACTGGAAAGCCTGATCAAAAAACCGGACGCAAAAGCGTCCGGTTTTTTTCATATCCTCGCCACGCCGCTCCTTCGCGCCGCGTCCGCGACCGCCGCCGCCACGGCGGGGCCGACGCGCGGGTCGAAGGCCTTGGGGATGATGTAGTCCTCGCTCAGCTCGTCGTCAGCGATCAGGCCCGCCAGCGCGCGCGCCGCCGCCATCTTCATCTCCTCGTTGATGTCGCTCGCGCGCACGTCGAACGCGCCGCGGAACACGCCCGGGAAAGCGAGCACGTTGTTGATCTGGTTGGGATAGTCGCTGCGGCCCGTGGACACCACGCGCGCGCCGCCCGCCTTCGCGTCGTCGGGGAAGATCTCCGGCGTCGGGTTGGCGCAGGCGAAGACGATGGCATCGCGGTTCATCGTGCGCACCATGTCCGTGGTCAGCGTGCCCGGCGCGCTGACGCCGATGAACACGTCCGCGCCGCGGATCACGTCGGCGAGCGTCCCGCGCTCCATACCGCGGTTCGTGACGCGCGCCATCTCCTCCTTGATCCAGTTCAGGCCCTCGCGCCCCTCGTAGATCGCGCCCTTGCGGTCGGTCATGACGACGTTGGTGAAGCCCGCCGAGAGCAGCAGCTTCGTGATCGAGATCGCCGCCGCGCCCGCGCCGCTCGTCACGACCTTGACGTCCTCCTTCTTCTTGCCGACGACCTTGAGCGCGTTCGTCAGCCCCGCCAGGGTGATGATCGCGGTGCCGTGCTGGTCGTCGTGGAAGATGGGGATGTCGCACCGCTCCTTCAGCTTGCGCTCGATCTCAAAGCAGCGCGGCGCGGCGATGTCCTCCAGATTGACGCCGCCGAAGCTGCCGGAGATGTTGTAGACGGTCTCGACGAACGCGTCCACGTCCTTGGTCTTGACGCAGAGGGGAAACGCGTCCACGCCGCCGAAGTTCTTGAACAGCACGCACTTGCCCTCCATGACGGGCATACCCGCCTCCGGCCCGATGTCGCCGAGGCCGAGCACCGCGCTGCCGTCGGTGATGACGGCGCAGAGGTTGTGGCGGCGGGTCAGCTCGTAGCTCTTGTCCACGTCCTTCTGGATCTCCAGACAGGGCTGCGCCACGCCCGGCGTGTACGCCAGCGACAGGTCGTCCTTCGTGTCGGTCTTCACCGTGGAGACGACTTCGATCTTGCCCTTCCATTCGCCGTGCAGGCGAAGCGATTCCTTTGCGTAATCCATGGCAGAAGTTCTCCCTTCTGTATTGAAAATTACCCCTCGGGCGGGAGCGATTCCCGTCCGGTTTCCGTTGCGTGTCAGTATATCAGAGCGTCGGCGGAGATGCAAGACGGCCTTCGCCGTCCTCCTGCGGCTCCGCGTGGAAGTGCGCCCACACCGCGTGGGCGGCGTTCTTCGGCACGACGGCGGCGAGCGACGCCTCGTCCGCCTCGCGGATCGCCTTGACGCTCTTGAACGCCTTGAGCAGCGCCGCCTTGCGCGTCTTCCCGACGCCGGGGATCTCGTCGAGCGCGGAGCGCATCGACGATCTGCTGTGGCTCTCATGGTGGAAGGTGATGGCGAAGCGGTGCGTCTCGTCCTGGATCTGCCCGATGAGCGCAAACACCGCGGGGTTGGCGCGCAGGTCGATCTCCCGCCCCTCGGCGGTGATGAGCGCGCGGGTGTGGTGGCGGTCGTCCTTGACCATGCCGAAGATCGGCAGCGGGACGCGCAGCGCCGCGCAGACGCGCTCCGCCACCGCCGCGTGGGTCGCGCCGCCGTCGATGAGCATGACGTCCGGCAGCGGGGCAAACTTCTCGTCGCCGTCCAGATAGCGCTGCAATCGGCGCGTCAGCACCTCCTCCATGGAGGCATAGTCGTCGGGATGCTCCGAAACGGTCTTCATCTTGAAGCGGCGGTAGGCGCTCTTCTTCGGCTTCGCCCCGTCGTAGACCACCATCGACGCCACGATGTCGCTCGCGCCGGTGTTGGAGATGTCGTAGCTCTCCATGCGCTCCGGCGGCGCGGGCAGGTCGAGCATCTGCGCGAGCGTCGCCAGCGTGCGGTTCTCGCGCTCGGCGAGCGTCGTCACGCGCTCCACGTCCTCGCGGGCGTTGCGCTCCGCCATGCGCAGCAGCTCGGCGCGCTCGCCGCGCTGCGGCACGCGCACGGCGACCTTGTGGCCCGCGCGCTCGCTCAGCACGCCGGCAAGCTCCTCGGCGTCCTCCACCTCGCAGGGCAGCAGGATCTCGCGCGGCTGCACGGCGCGCGGCAGATAGTACTGGGACAGCAGCGCCGCGAGCATCTCCGCCGCGCCCTCGTCCGTCGGCGCGGTGAACACGTCGGTCTCGCGCCCGGTGACGGCGCCCTCCTCGACGTGGATGACCGCCCAGCCGCACTTCGCTGCGCCGCGGTACACGCCCCAGACGTCGGTGTCGGCGCAGATGCCGGCGATGACCTTCTGTCGCTTGCCCAGCGTCTCGATCGCGCCGATGCGGTCGCGCAGCGCCGCCGCCTGCTCGAAGCGGAGCGCCTCCGCCTCGCGCTGCATCTCCTCGCGCATGGCGCGGGTCAGGGCGCGATAGTGCCCCGAGAGGAGCTGCACCGCCTGCTCCATGCGGCTTTGGTACTCCGCCTCGTCGGGCAGGCCGCGGCAGAACCCGTCGCAGCGGCCCATGTGGTGGTTGAGACAGGGACGCTCCTTGCCGATGTCGCGCGGGAAGCTGCGCGCGCAGGTGGGCAGCTTGAACGCGGCGCACACCGCGTCGATGGCGGCGCGCGTCTCGCTGCGCCCGCCGAAGGGTCCGAAGTAGCGCGCGCCGTCGTCCGCGGGGCGGTTCACCATGGAAAAGCGCGGGTACGGCCCGCGGCTCAGCCGCACGAAGGGATAGCCCTTGTCGTCCTTGAGCAGGATGTTGTAGCGCGGCATATGCTGCTTGATGAGCGAGTTTTCGAGGATCAGCGCCTCGAACTCCGTGGACACGAAGATCGTGTCGAAGTGGTCGACCTGCGCGACCATGCGCCGCGTCTTTTCGTTGTGGGAGGCGCTGTCCTGAAAATACTGGCTGACGCGGTTTTTGAGCTTTTTCGCCTTGCCGACGTAGATGACCCTGCCGGTCTTGTCCATCATCAGGTAGACGCCGGGCTTGAGCGGCAGGTCGTTCGCCTTCTCGCGCAGCTCGTCCTTCGTCATGCGGTTTCCCCCCTTGCGAGAAAAAGGCGGCTTCGCAGGTGCGAAGCCGCCTTTTCTCCTGTTCGATCAATTATTCGCCGAAGTTGCCGGAAACCAGCTCGCACAGCGCGTCAACGGCTTCCTTCTCGTCGGAACCGTCCGCCAGGAGCGTGATCTCGGTGCCCTTACCGATGCCCAGCGAGAGAACGCCCAGCAGGCTCTTCGCGTTCACGCGGCGCTCATCCTTCTCGACCCAGATGCCGCTCTTGTACTCATTCGCTTTCTGAATGAAGAAAGTAGCCGGACGGGCGTGAAGGCCAACCTCGTTGTTGATCATAACGTTCTGAGTATACATATTTTAAGCTCCCCTCTACTGAAGTCTTTATTTCGCTGTGCTTTATATTATACCATGGGACGCCGCTTCGTCAATGCTCTTTCTGAATATTTCCTGTAAAAATCCACAGCTTTTTTTGTGCATTCCCCCTTTTTCCGACAGTCTGCGCAAAAAATCTGTTAGGTGGCAAAACTTATTGTCAGCTTCTATCGAAGCTCCACGACGGTAACGCCCGCCTCGCCCTCGCCAAACGCGCCGAGACGGAAGGACTTGACGTTTTTATTTCGCTTGAGCAGGGCGTGCACCGCCTTGCGCAGCGCGCCCGTGCCCTTGCCGTGGATGATGGTGACGCTCTCCAGCCGCGACATGACGGCGGCGTCGATGTAACTCTCCACGACGCTCTCCGCCTCCAGCGTCTCCATGCCGCGGATGTCCAGCTCGCGCGGCGCGGAGGCGGCGCGCAGGATGCGGCTGCCCCCCTTGGGCGCCGCCTTGGGCGCGATGGCGGCGCGCTCGTCGTCCTCGACGAGGCGCACCTCGTCCGCCTTGACCTTCATGCGCAGCGCGCCCGCCTTGCACTCCAGCGTGTTGCCGCTGACGGCAAGCACCTCGACGCGCCGCCCCGTGCCGGGGATCTCGACGAGGTCGCCCGCGCGGATGGGGCGGCTGGGCTTGGGGATGGGTTCGCGGAAGTTGTCGTGCGCGCCCACCTTCTCGCGGGCGGTGTTCAGCTCGCGCAGGATGTCGGCGCGTTTTTCGTTGACCTGCTGGGATTCCAGCTTGCGCTGCTCCTTGCGCAGGGCGTCCAGCTCGCGGAAGGCGGCGTCCGCCGCAGCCTTCGCGTCGGCGAGGATGCGCTTCGCCTCCGACTCGCCGCGGCTCTTGGCGTTGTCCTTGGCGCGCTCCATCTGCTCACGGAACTCGCGCGCCTTCTTCGCGTCCTCCTCGCGGCGGACGAGCAGGCGGTCCGCCTCCTCCTTCTCCTTCTCCAGCGCCTGACGCTTCATCTCAAGCTGGGTCAGCACGTCCTCGAAGCGGACGCTCTCGCCGCTCATCTGCGCCTTGGCGCTCTCGATGACGCGGTCGGGCAGGCCGAGACGCTTGGAGATGGCGAACGCGTTGGACTTGCCGGGGATGCCGATGAGCAGGCGGTACGTCGGAGCCAGCGTCTCGACGTTGAACTCGCAGCTTGCGTTCTCCACGCCCGCCGTGGTCATGGCGAAGGTCTTGAGCTCGGCGTAGTGCGTGGTCGCCGCGACCTTCGCGCCGAGCGACCGCGCCTCGCCGATGATCGCCACCGCCAGCGCCGCGCCCTCCACGGGGTCGGTGCCCGCGCCCAGCTCGTCGAAGAGGATGAGGCTCTGATCGTCCGCCTCGTCCAGGATCTGCACGATGTTGGTCATGTGCGCGGAGAAGGTGGACAGGCTCTGTTCGATGCTCTGCTCGTCGCCGATGTCGGCGAGCACGGCGGAAAAGACGCTGACGACGCTCTGGTCGGCGCAGGGGATGTGCAGGCCGCACTGGGTCATCAGGCACAGCAGCCCCAGCGTCTTGAGGCTGACGGTCTTGCCGCCGGTGTTCGGGCCGGTGATGACCAGCGTGTCGAAGCTGCGCCCCAGCTCAATGTCAATGGGAACCGCTTTACTCTTGTCGAGCAGCGGGTGCCGCGCGCGGCGCAGGTACACGCCGCCGCCCTCGCGCACCTCGGGGCGCATGGCGTCCATGTCGTAGCTCAGCTCGCCGCGCGCGAAAATGAGGTCGAGGTGGACGAGCATATCGTAGTCCCAGAGGATGTCCTCCTCAAAGCCCGCCGCCTCGGCGGAGAGCGCCATGAGGATGCGGTCGATCTCCTTCTCCTCCTTGGCCTCCAGCTCCTTGAGCTCGTTGTTCGCCTGCACGACGCCCATCGGTTCGACGAAGATGGTCGCGCCGCTGGACGAGGTGTCGTGGATGAGGCCGGGCAGCTCGCCGCGGAACTCGGACTTCACCGGCACGACGAAGCGCCCGCCGCGCTGGGTGATGAGCGCCTCCTGCAGGACGCTCTTGTAGCTTGGCGAGGAGATGATCTTCTGCAGGATCTGCCGCCCCTTTGCCGCCGCCGCGCGCTTGTGGCGGCGGATGTCCGCCAGCTCGGGGCTGGCGGCGTCGGCGATCTCGTCCTCGCTGAGAATGGCGGTCTTGATCTTGTCCTCCAGATAGCGGTTCGGGCGCAGCGAGGCGAAGACGCGGTCGAGCACGGTCGGCTCGGCGTCGTCGGGTAAGTACTCGCGCACGCGGCGCGCGTTCGTCAGCAAGCCCGCGATATCCAGCAGCTCGCGGGTGTTGAGCATACCGCCGCGCGACGCGCGGCCCAGCGCCTCCGCCACGCTCTTCACGCCGCCGAACGACGGGCTGCCCTTGAGCGCGATCATGCCGCGCGCGGCGTCCGTCTCGTCCAGCAGGCGGCGCACCTCGTCGATCTCGGTCTCCGGCGTCAGGGCGCGGGCGCGCTCCTTCGCCGCCGCGCTGACGGCGTGCTGCTCCAGCAGCTCCAGTACCCGCGGCAGCTCCAGCACGCGGATGGATTTTTCAAAGAGTTGCGTCATAACTCACCGTATTCTTTCTGTCGAATCTTACCGATTGTTGTCGGATCCTGCGTATTCCCCGGGGAATGTCAGACTTTTGTAGAAGTCCAGCGTGCGGAAGTCGCGGTCGAGCTGGCGGCGGGCGAAGGTCTCGCAGGCGCGCGAGAATCGGCGCATCGTGTCGCCGCGGAGGGTGAAGGACAGCATCCGCTTCTTCTCCGCGCCGAGGACGTGGCGCATCGCGGCAAGGGAGCCGGGGTCGAGCGGCAGCAGGCCCCGCGCCGCCGCGCCCGCGCACCTCCGGCACACGGTCATGCCCTGCTCGGCGTCGAACAGCGGCTCCTCCGGCGCGGCCGCGCCGCAGACGGCGCACTCGGAGACCAGCGGCTCGTAGCCCGAGAGCGCCAGCAGCTTCAGCTCGAACGCCGCCTTGACCTGCTCCGGCGGCTTGCCCAGCTCGTCGAGCGCGTAGAGCGCGTTGAGCAGCAGGGACAGGATCTCCGGTGCGGGCACGTCCTCGGCGATGACCGCCTCGGTCATCTCCGAAAAGTAGGACGCGAGCGACAGCAGCGCCACGTCGCGCCGCACGTTGCCCCACAGCGCGATGGTGGACGCCTCGTCGAGCAGGTACCAGCCCCGCCGCTCGTAGAGCACCAGCTCCGAGAACGCCAGCAGCTCGCTCGCCGCGGCGATGCGGCTGTTTTTGCGCCGCGCGCCGCGGGCGACGACCGGCATCCTGCCGTGCTCGGCGGTCAGCACGGTCAATATTTTATCCGCCTCCTTCGTCTGCGTCTCGCGCAGCACGAGGCCCTTGGTCACGATCTTCTCCGGCATGGGAGCCCTCCCGTTTTGCCAGCATATAGAGCATCGGGTTTCCCGTCTTGAGAAACAGTCTGAAATAGCCGTCCACGCGATCACCTCACGGCATAGCATGGACGCAAAACCGCCGTTTAACAGCGGTAATTACTGGTCGTCGTATCCGAACGAGCGGATATAGTTCATGTTGTCGCGCCAGTTCTCCTTGACCTTGACCCACGTCTGCAGGAAGACCTTCGCGCCCATGAAGCGCTCGATGTCGCGGCGCGCCTCGGTGCTGATCTTTTTGAGCATCGCGCCGTCGTGTCCGATGATGATGCCCTTGTGGCTCTTCTTCTCGCAGTAGATGGTCGCCTCGACCTCGATGACCTCGTCGTCGCGCTCGGCGAAGCGGGTGATCTCCACCGCCGTGCCGTGCGGGATCTCCTTGTCGAGGTTGCGCAGCATTTTTTCGCGCACGATCTCGCCCACGACCTGACGGTCGGGCTGGTCGGTGACCATGCCGTCGGGGAAGAGCTGCGGGCCCTCGACGGCGTACTTGGACAGCTCGATGAGCAGGTCGCGCAGGCCGTCCTTTTTCAGCGCGGAAATGGGGACGATCGCGTCGAAGTCGTGCGCCTCGGTGTAGGCGGCGATGACGGCGAGCAGCGCCTCCTTGTTCGCCAGCGTGTCGATCTTGTTGATGCACAGCACCGCGGGCAGGCCCGCCTCCTTGATCCGCTGGATCAGCTCCGCCTCGGGGATGCCGACGTGCGCCACCGGCTCGACCAGCAGCACCACGGCGTCCACGTCCGCGATGCTCTCGCGCGTGACCTTGACCATGTAGTCGCCGAGGCGGTTCTTCGCCTTGTGGAAGCCCGGCGTGTCGAGAAAGACGAACTGCGTGTCGTCGCGGTTGACGACGCCGTAGATGCGGTTGCGCGTGGTCTGCGGCTTGTTGCTGACGATGGCGATCTTCTCGCCCACCAGCGCGTTCGTCAGCGTGGACTTGCCCACGTTCGGACGCCCGCAGACGGTGATCATGGCGGTTTTCGTGATGCTCATGTTGTCTTCCTCCTCAGCTCCAGCTTGTCCATAACGGCTTCCTCATGCGCGCGCATGAGCGCCTTTTCCGCGCCCTCGTCCATGTGGTCGTAGCCCAGCAGGTGCAGCACCGAATGCGTCACGAGATAGGCAAGCTCGCGGCTTTTCGCGTGGCCGTACTCCTTCGCCTGCGCGGCGACGCGCTCGTAGGAGAGCACCATGTCGCCCAGCGGGACCAGCCCCGTGCCGGGGTCGGCGTCGTCCCCGGTCGGCTTCTCGCCTGCGCGCAGCTCGAGGGCGGGGAAGCTCAGCACGTCCGTCGGCGCATCCACGGCGCGCTGCTCGCGGTTGATGGCGTGGATGCCCGCGTCGTCGGTGACAAGGATATCCACTTCACAGGGCAGCGTCACGCCCTCGCAGGAGAGCGCCGTGCGGACGGTCTTGCGGATGAGCGCCTTCGCGCGCTCGCTGACGCCCTCCACGTCCGCCGTGATGGGAATGTAATGCCGCTTCGCCATGTCAATGCCTCCCCTTTCCGCCGTTCTGGCGGTTCTTCGCGTCCTCGTAGTCCTGATACGCCTTGATGATGCGCTGCACCATGACATGGCGCACCACGTCCTGATCGTTCAGCTCGCAGATGCCCACGCCCTCGACGTCCCTGAGCACGCGCACCGCCTGCTTGAGCCCCGACAGCTTGTCCGGCGGCAGGTCGATCTGCGTGGCGTCGCCGGTGATGACCATTTTCGAGCCGAAGCCCATGCGCGTGAGGAACATCTTCATCTGCTCGCAGGAGGTGTTCTGCGCCTCGTCGAGGATGATGAAGCTGTCGTCCAGCGTGCGCCCGCGCATATAGGCCAGCGGCGCGACCTCGATGTTGCCGCGCTCGAGGTACTTGTTGTAGGTCTCCGCGCCCAGCATATCGAACAGCGCGTCGTAGAGCGGGCGGAGGTAGGGATCGACCTTGCTTTGCAGGTCGCCGGGCAGGAAGCCCAGCCGCTCGCCCGCCTCGACCGCGGGGCGCGTGAGGATGATGCGGTTGATCTTGCGCTCGCGGAAGGCGGCGACCGCCGCCGCCACGGCGAGGTAGGTCTTGCCCGTGCCCGCCGGGCCGACGCCGATGGTGACGGCGTTCTCGAGGATGGACTCGACGTACTTCTTCTGCCCGATGGTCTTGGGCTTGATGGGGCGGCCCTTGGCGCTGATGCAGATGACGTCCTGCGTCAGCTCGCTGACCTTGTCCTCCTGCCCCGCGCGTGCAAGCCCGATGACGTAGCGCACGTTCTGCTCGGTGATGGTCTCGCCCCGGTTGGAGAGGGTCAGCAGCGCGGTGAGCGCCTTGGCGGCAAGCATGACGTCCTCCGCCTCGCCGTTGACGCGCAGCTCGCCCTCGCGGTTCGCCACCGTGACGCCGAACTCGGTCTCGATCAGATGGATGTTCTCGTCGAACGAGCCGAACAGGTTGACCGCCTGCTCCAGCCGTTCGATGCTGATGCGTTGTTCCATACGCGTTAGCCTTTCTGTTGTGAATTGGACTCTCCCGTGTAGATCGGCACGACCCGCCCGATCTGCTCGCGGCACTCGGCGCTGAGCGTGACGAGCAGCCACTCGCCCCGCACGGCGCTGGAAACGCGCGCGCCGAGCGTCTCCCCGTCCGCGCCGATGCGCGCGGCAAGCTCGCGCTCCAGCACGGCGCGTCCGATCGCCTCCGCGTCGGCGCGGCTGCGCGTGACGCGCGCCGTGCTCCGCGTCCGGCAGGTCGCCGTCTCCCAGACGACCGGCAGCGCAAGGCCGCCCGGCAGCGTCCACTGTTTTCGACTGATTATTTTATCACAATCCGTCGCCAAAATACCAGACTCTTTTCCACATATTTTTACCCGATTTTCGCCCCACATAATCGCCCACGTCCGTTTTTCCGCATCGGCGGGCAATTTGAGCGCGACGGTCAGCGGGATCATGGCCGAAAGCTCGTGCCACGTCCTGCCCCAGACCTCGCCCTTGCCCGCGAGATAGCGCGTGCCGACGACCGGATTCTCCACGCCGTCGGTCTCCACCACGCCGCTGATGAGCAGCTGTCCCGCGCGCACGACCGTGCCGGGCAGCACCTTCGCCTCGCCGTCCAGCGCGCGCACCTCGGTCACCAGCGCGTCGCGCGCGGCGACGACGTTGGTCGGCGCGCTCTCGTTGACGATCTCCGGCTTCGGCACGCGCTCGCGCACGACGACCGTGGCGCGGCAGCCGCGGACGTTGACCGTCAGCCACGCCAGCTTCGGCAGACGCGGCAGGGCGCGGTTGCACAGGTCGTGCTGGCGGAAGCCGTAGGCGAACGCGCCGCGGCGTACGCCCAGCTCGGCCAGCACACGCAGGATCTGCTCCTTCGGCACGGCGTCGTTGCCCTCCACCCGCAGGTCCCAGATGAAGCAGCTGTTGACGACGAGCATCAGCGCGCACAGCGCCGCGCCCGCAAGCAGCGCATAGCGCCGCCGCAGCCGCCCGATGGCGAAGGGCAGCCCTCTGACCCGTTCGACCCGCGCCTCCGCGCCGAGGTCGGCGCAGGCGGCCTTCAGCGCGCGCCAGTCGCGCCGGTCCACGGAGAACGCCAGCTCTTCCGCGCCGAGAAAGCGCGGCTCGCGCAGCGCCACGCCGCGCGCGGCGCAGACGTTGAGCACGCGCTCGGGAAAGGCGCAGCGCACCCGCGCGCGCACGTCGCCGCGCAGCAGCGATACGGTTTTCTGATACATCTTCCCTACCTCACAAACGAAACGCTGTCGATCCTGCCGCGCACGCGCAGCTCGCGCTCGGTCATGCTCCGCAGGGCGAGCCCGCCGCCCTGCAGGCGCAGCACCATGCCGCCGACGGACACGTCGATCTGCGTGTCGCTGTAGGACAGGATGCCGCCGTGCCCCTCCAGCAGAAGCTGGCGGTCGCCCAGCAGCTCCAGATGCGCAAGCCCCGCCACAAGGTCGGCGGGCAGGTCGAACAGCTCCGCCATGCGCGTGCGCAGCTCCTGTGTCTTGCCGAATCGCTCCATTGCCGTCATCCCCTCCGCTGAAGGATATGACGCGCGCCGCCGCGTCTTGCCTGTCCTATTCCGGCGGCGCGGCGCATATCCTGTGACGAGGTGAGTCTATGGACCGGATCAAAAACGCGGCGCTGTCTATTTTGCTCGCGCTGTTTGCGGCGGCGCTCCTGTGCTTTCCCGCCGAGGCGGCGGACGCCGCGCGGCGGGCGCTCGCGCTCTGCCTGCAGACGGTGCTGCCGTCGCTGTTCCCGTTTTTCGTGCTCTCGTCCCTGCTGATCGCCTCCGGCGCCGCCGAGGAGCTTTCGCGCGCGCTGGAGCCGTTCATGCGGCCGCTGTTCCGTCTCGGCGGCGCGGGCGCGAGCGCGCTGGCGCTGGGGCTGGCGGGCGGTTATCCCGCGGGCGCGCGCACGGCGGCGGAGCTGTACCGCGAGGGCGCGCTGTCCAAAGAGGAGGCGGAGCGTCTGCTGGCGTTCTGCAACAACTCCGGCCCCGGCTTCATTCTGGGCGTCTGCGGCGGCGCGGTGCTGCGCGACGCGCGCGCGGGCGTGTACCTCTATCTCGTCCACGTCGCCTCCGCTGTGCTGACGGGCGCGGTGCTGCGCCCGCGCAGGGCGGAGCGCCCCGCGCGCCGACGGCGGGGCGCGCAGGCGAAACCGCTTGCCGCCGCCTTCCCCGCCGCCGTGCGCGAGTCGTTCGCCGCGGCGTGGAGCGTGTGCGGCTTCGTGGTCATCTTCGCGGTGGCGGCGCGGTTCGTGACGCGGCTGCTGCCCGGCGGCGCGCTGCTCGTCGGGTTTCTGGAGCTGACGAACGGCGTGCTTGCGCTGAGCGCCGGCCGCGGCGGCTTTGTGCTCTGCGCAGTGTTCCTCGGATGGGGGTCGTTGAGCGTCCATGCGCAGACGCTCTCCGTGCTCGACGGCACGGGGCTGTCCGCGAGGCGGTATTTCCTTGGCAAGGCCTTGCAGGCGGCGGTGTCGGTTCCGATCGCGCTGCTGGCAGCGCGGTGGGTGTATTAGTTTTGCTCTTTTTTGCCGAGGGGGATTTTGCGCCCGCCGGGCGCGGAGCAGGGGTTTTCTGCGCCCGCCGGGCGCGCCCCCCTTGCCTCCCCTGAAAGGGGAGGTGGCAAACGCCGTCCCCCGCAAGGCGTTTGACGGAGAGGTTTTTTCGCGCCCGCCCGGCGCGCCGGGGGAGTTCCGCGCCCCAGCCGGGCGCGGGCGGGGGCTTTTTTGCGCCCGCCCGGCGCGCTGGGGAGGGTTCCGCGCCCTCGGGCGCGGGTGACTTTTTCGCCGCCGAAAAAGTCACCAAAAAGCCGCCAAAACCAATGGTTTTGGAATCCTTTGG
>Ga0129307_1001972_pt1 | contig 18536 bp, 14 predicted proteins | sample P1105metagenome_FD_94437 | JGI IMG/M metagenome (GOLD analysis project Ga0129307, IMG submission 94437) | Capybara group fecal microbial communities from Wisconsin, USA - P1105 metagenome | ecosystem: Host-associated > Mammals > Digestive system > Large intestine > Fecal | place: USA: Wisconsin... | reverse complement strand
TAAAATAAAACACTAAAATTTATGACCGCACTCGGGTTTTGGACATAAAAGTGCGGTCACAAAAAGCGAAGTTTTTTTGATGTGGACGCGGGCGTCAAAGCGGGCAGCCGGGTAAAATAAAACGCTAAAATTTATGACCACACTTGAGTTTTGGACATAAAAGTGCGGTCACAAAAAGCGAAGTTTTTTGGGATGTTGCCCAGCCCAAACGGCTCCGTCAGAAGCGAGCAAATTTATTTATCAAATTGTGAATAATTTTTTATTTACTTCTTAGACGGTTTATTTGCCGGCTAAACTTTTGCTGATTTGCAGGCAGCCTTTCCAGCCCCAGTAAATTCGGTGCTTTTGAATCAAGCCGTTATCGATTTCCATCAATTCCAGAATATCGATTTGTTCGCCGTCGTCCGTTTCCCGCGGGTATTCCCAGACTAAAGTTTTGCCGTCGGTCAGATATTCGCCGGTTCGAAACCATTTCACCAATTCGTTCGGCCGGCGTTTGGTACCTTCGCGAATGAAGCGTTCGATTTCCGTTTTTCCCCGTAAGACGCCATCGGTTTTGTCGTCTAAAATGGCGGGAACCAACGGGCTTTCAAATACGGCGTCTTCGGCATATAACCCGAGCAATCCCTTGGTATTGCGGGATTTTGCGAAGTCGTGCCATTTTTCGAAAATATCCTGAATGGTGTGCATTTTTCCTCCTTATTTTTTGAAAATAAAAAAGCCCATCCGCTGATGAGCTTTAGAAAACAGTCGGATTAGGCTTTGAACGGATCCTGCAGAATGATGGTTTCCACGCGGTCCGGACCGGTTGAAAGAATAGCTATCGGCACGCCGGTGACTTCTTCGATACGTTTCACATAATTGTGTACGGCTACCGGTAATTTATTGTAATCCGTTACGCCGAAGGTATTTTCTTTCCAACCCGGCATACTTTCGTACACCGGTTCCACGCCTTCCCAGTCTTTGGCTGAAAGCGGAGCATAATCCACCACGTTGCCGTTCGGTAATTTGTAGCCGACGCAGATTTTCACTTCGTCAAATCCGTCCAATACGTCTAATTTGGTCATGCAGAAACCGGAAATCGAGTTCACCTGGATTGCGCGACGGATGGCTACGGCATCAAACCAGCCGCAACGGCGCGGACGACCGGTTACCGCGCCGAATTCATTACCTTTGCGGGCGATTTCTGCGCCGACCGTGTCAAATAATTCCGTCGTAAACGGACCGCCGCCCACGCGGGTACAATAGGCTTTAATGATACCTAACACGTAATCGATATTGCGCGGTCCGAATCCCGCGCCGGTTGCGACGCCGCCGGCCGTGGTGTTGGAGCTGGTGACGAACGGATAGGTGCCGTGATCGATGTCTAACATCGCACCTTGCGCACCTTCGAATAAGATGTTGTCGCCGTTTTTACGGGCGTTGTCCAAAATCGTGCTGATATCGGCCACCATGCCTAAAATAATGTCGGCAATCGCCATGACATCATCTAAAGTTTTTTGATAGTCCACCGGTTCGGCTTTGTAGTATTGGACTAGCTGGAAATTGTAATAATCCAGCACATTTTTCAATTTTGCCGCAAATTTTTCTTTGTCGAATAAATCGCTGACACGCAAACCGCGGCGGGCGACTTTGTCTTCATAAGCCGGACCGATACCGCGACCGGTGGTACCGATTTTGTTGTTACCCAATGCGGCTTCCCGCGCATGATCCATGGCAACGTGATAAGGCATAATTAACGGGCAGGCTTCGGAGATCAGCAAGCGTTCGCGCACTTTCACGCCGCGGCTTTCCAATTCGCCCATTTCCTGCATTAATGCGGACGGCGAAAGCACCACGCCGTTACCGATTAAACAGGTTACGTTATCGTGCAGAATACCGCTCGGAATTAAACGTAATACGGTTTTTTCGCCGTTGATAATTAAGGTGTGACCCGCGTTATGGCCACCTTGATAACGCACGACGTATTTTACGCGATCGGTTAATAAATCAACGATTTTGCCTTTGCCTTCGTCGCCCCACTGAGCGCCGAGGACTACCACACTTTTACCCATAATTTTATCCTGTTGTGTTTGAAAAATGATGTGGATTACTTTACCCGTTTTTCGCTGAAATCTCAATGTTCAAGCCGGGATTATTTCACGGCAATTACGCGAGGGTAACCGATTGCGATGGATAACGTGCGGTCGGTTTTGACGATGTTTTTCCGGTTTTCGATAAAGAAGCGCGAAGTCATCGCCTTTTCGCCCAGATTCAGGAAAATTTCGCATACCGAGCGATCGAAAAAGATCTCGACCTGCTGAAGATTCGGGATTTCGCAGTAACGTTGCCCGCCCAGTTTTTCCATCCAATCCGTCTGATCCGTTTGCGAACGATCGATGCACAGCAAGTTGCCGTCATAAGACAGCGTCAGGGTTTGTTGGCGGTCGTTGCTGAAGAAATTAAGGCGGAACGGTTGATTCTCCGCATTGAATTTCAGGTAAGCGCGGTCAAGATCGGGAATTTCTGCTTCACCGGTGAGGCTGACGGAGTCAAGTGCGGTCAGATTTTGATAAATTTCTTTCGCCGGTCGCTGTAACAGACGATTGCTTTCCGCCCGCAATTCGCGCGGCAAGGTGAGCATGGAATGCCATTTGTATTTATCCGTCGGATAGGTGACATCCGGCAAACCGACCCATGCCAGCAAAATTGTGCGATTCGCCGTATTGGCGAAGGTTTGCGGCGCATAGAAATCAAAACCTTGATCCAGTTCCGTGATATGTTCGGCACGGAACGTTAAGCCGTCTAACCGCCCCAAAGCGTAGGTGGCATGGTAATTGTTCTGAAATTGATGAGCTTCGCGGGTTTTACCCTGCGGAGACCAGATAAATAAATCCTGATCGTCGATTTTCAGTAAATCGGGACATTCCCACATAAAGACGTTTTGATTGTCAAAGGCGGGAATCGCCAGTTCGCCAAGCAGACGCGGGCGATCGTCGAGATTATTCATTTCGAACACTACGGCGGTGCCACTCAGATTTTCCCGTTGCGCCCCGCAAATAAAACGGATTTTGCCGTCATCTGCGAAAAACGGTTTCGGATCGCGGAAATGTTCGGTATAACCCGCGGGTGAATTTTCCATTAGCGGGTGTTTGCCGAGCAGATTTCCCGCTTTGTCGAAAACGGCTAAATTCTGGAATGGGACGCGTTGGTTATCGCTCGGACGGCGCGTATTGCCGGTATAAAAACAGGCGATTTTGTCGCCGACCGGCAGCGCGCCGCCGGAATAACAACCGTGGCTTTCAAATAATTCGTCGGGAATGAGATCCTGAGCCTGACGGTAATGAATAAAATCCGTTGTAGTATAGTGTTTCCAGTGTTTCATGCCGTGTAAGGCGTCGAAAGGAAACCATTGAAAAAATACGTGAAATTTTTCGCCGTCCCAGATTAAACCGTTCGGATCGTTTAGCAAACCTGTCGGCGCGGCAAGGTGATAAACGGGGCGAAAATCTTGATCATTTTCGACCGCACTTTTTACGCGTTCCAGTTCGCCGGCTTGCGCCGCATGTAAAGATTTGTATTTACCGTTATTGAAAATTATCATAATTAAACCGTAACCGAAATTGTGAGGGAGTTCATTAAATACCGAATGCAAAAAAGGTGAGCCCGAAAGCCCACCCGAAAATTAATTCGCTAAAAACTCGGCAAGTTGCTGTTGATTCGGCAAAGCGGACATCGCGCCTTTCGCCGTACAGGCTAACGCACCGCAGGCATTGGCTTGTCGGATGATGGTTTTGAGCTGTTCCGTATTTGTGTGCCAATGCGGATTTAACGCCAATCCCGCCAGCAATCCGCCTACAAAGGCGTCGCCGGCGCCGGTGGTGTCTACCGGTTTCAGGGCTTTACCGCTGACGATTTCACGGTGACCGTTAAAATGAAATAATGCGCCGTCTTTACCCATCGTCACGATAATGAGTTTTTCCGGATAAAGTGCGGTGATTTTTTCGAACGCGTCGTCCAAGGTTGCGCTGTCGGTTAGTAAGGTTAATTCTTCTTCCGAAAATTTTAATAAGTCCGCTAAAGCGATCGCCTGATTTACCACCAGTTTCATTTCGGCGACGGATTTCCACAGACTTTCGCGTAAGTTCGGATCGAAAGAGACTTTGCCGCCCGCCTCGCGAATTTTCTGCATTGCGCGGATTGTCGCCGTGCGGCTTGGTTCGTTTAACAAGGCGATAGAGCAGCAGTGCAACCATTCGCCCGCCTGAAAGGTCGGTAAATCATGATGGTCTAAGAATTGGTCCGCACTCGGATTCACCATAAAGGTAAAATTGCGCTCGCCGTTATCCAAACCGACTACTACCGTTGACGTGCGATGGTCGGGGTCGAGGTGCATAAAATCCGTATTGACGTTTTCCGCTTTCAGCGTTTGTTGCATAAATTCGCCGAGAGGATCTTTTCCCACGCGCCCGATAAACGCACTCGGCACGCCCAACCGCGCCACGCCTACTGCTACGTTAGCGGGTGCACCGCCGGCGCATTTTAAATAATGTTGCTCGCCGTCAGGAATTAAATCCACCACCGCGTCGCCGAGAACCCAGATTTTGTTTGCCATAAACTTCCCCTTAAAAAAACAGGTAAAAAACTGACCGCACTTTTTGTCTTTTCGCTGTAAAGTGCGGTCAAATTTCGCTTTATTTTACCGTGACACGTGCAAATTTACGCTTACCGACTTGATAAACGAACGTGCCTTGTCGTGCATTTTGACGAACGTCTTCCACTTTTTCGCCGTCGATTTTGACGCCGCCTTGTTGAGCGGAACGTATCGCTTCGGACGTGGAGGCCACAAGACCGGCTTCTTTTAACAGCGTAGCTAAACCGATTTCGCCTTCAAAGGTGAATTCCGGCATTTCGTCCGGTATGGCGCCTTTTTGGAAGCGGTTGATAAATTCCTGTTCCGCAGCCTCTGCCGCCGCTTGATCGTGGAAACGGGCGATTAATTCTTTCGCCAGTAAAATTTTCACATCACGCGGATTTTTGCCGGCTTTCACGTCCGCTTTCAGCCGTTCGATTTCGGTCAACGGGCGGAATGACAGCAGGTTGTACCAATCCCACATTAAGTCGTCGGAAATAGACATTACTTTACCGAACATATCGTTTGGCGCGTCCGTCACGCCGATGTAGTTGCCTAAGGATTTAGACATTTTTTTCTCGCCGTCTAAACCTACCAGTAACGGTAAAGTGATGGCGACCTGCGGTTTTTTACCGGCGGATTTTTGCAGCTCGCGGCCCACTAACAGATTGAATTTTTGGTCGGTTCCGCCAAGTTCTACGTCCGCCTCTAAAGCGACGGAATCGTAACCCTGCAATAACGGATAAATGAATTCGTGAATTGCGATAGGTTGTTGATTGGAAAAGCGTTTTTTGAAATCGTCACGTTCCAGCATGCGGGCAACGGTATAGTTTGAAGCTAAACGAATCATACCTTCCGTACCTAATTGACCCAACCATTCGGAGTTGAAGACGATACGGGTTTTCTGCGGATCTAAAATTTTGAAAATTTGCTCTTTGTATGTTTCTGCGTTGCGCAATACATCTTCACGGCTGAGCGGCGGCCGAGTGCTGTTTTTGCCGGACGGATCGCCCACCATGCCGGTGAAGTCGCCGATCAAGAAAATTACTTCGTGACCGAAATTCTGGAATTGACGCAATTTATTTAAGACGACGGTGTGGCCAAGATGAATATCCGGCGCGGTCGGGTCGGCTCCGAGTTTTACTTTTAACGGACGGTTTTCTTTTAATTTCTCAATTAAATCCGCTTCGGATAAAATTTCATCAACGCCGCGCTTTAGTTCCGCGAGAACGGTATTCAAATCAGTCATGGGTTTTCCTAATGGAGTAAAAATAATTAGGAGGTTATTATAGTAAATATTGAGGAAATGAAAAGGTTTAAAGCGGAATCCTTAAGTTTTAGGCAAGAAAAAGGCGTTTCCTTGTGGGGGGAGAAACGCCGAAGTTGGAGTGATTATCTATTATTGTTTGAATGGCTCACATGATAATCGTTCTCAAATGTGGTGTCAATACTAAATGAAAATAATTCTCAAATATTTTGCAAGTAAACCTCTCAACGTTGTAATTCAAATTTTTTCAGCGCCTGTTCGAATTGGCGACTCACATCAGGATGAACCGGCGTAAATACGGAAGAGCTAATTGCGATAAAAGAACAGACTAAAAATCCGGGAATAATTTCATATAATTGCGCCAGATCGTTCCAGCCTAAATAAGCCATTAACGGTTTCCAGCCGATAACGGTTATTGCGCCGCTAATCATGCCCCATAATGCCGCCTGCGAACTGATGTTACGATTAAATAGGGATAAAATCACGATGGGGCCGAATGCTGCACCGAATCCCGCCCAGGCATAGGACACCAATCCCATCACTTTTGAATCCGGATTCTGGGCAATGCTAATAGCGATAATTGAAATCACGATAACCATTAAGCGTCCTACCCAGACGAGTTCCTGACTGGAAGCCTGTTTACGGATGAAGCCTTTATAAAAGTCTTCGGTAATGGCTGCGGAACACATCAACAGTTGTGCCGACAACGTACTCATTATCGCCGCTAGGATTGCCGATAACACCACGCCCACAAGCCAAGGGTTGAACATGAGTTTGGAGAGTTCAATAAATACTGCCTCCGCATTGCTTAATTCAATATTTTTGGCACTGAAATAAGCTAATCCGAAATAACCGACGGCGACGGCACCGGTTAAGCAGAATAACATCCAGGTAATGCCGATACGGCGGGCCTGATTTAGGGCGGACACTGAGTCAGCCGCCATAAAACGCGCTAAAATGTGCGGTTGCCCGAAATAGCCCAAGCCCCATGCCAGAGCGGAGATAACGCCGATGCCGGAAACGTTATGCAGCCAGTTGGAATAAGGGATATGAGTTATTTCGGATTTAGCGGTTAAAGCAAGATTGATTTCTTCCCAGCTTATATTGACTAAAACCATAACCGGTGCAAGCAAGAGTGCAAAAATCATTAAACTTGCCTGAATCGTATCACTCCAGGAAACCGCTAAATATCCGCCGATAAAGGTATATAAAATGGTGGACAAAGCGCCTAGCCAAAGTGCGTAGGAATAATCTAAACCGAGTAGTCCCTGGAAGAGTTTGGCACCGGCTACCACGCCCGAAGCGCAATAAATGGTAAAGAAAAACAAGATTATAGATGACGAAATAATTTTTAACGCCTTTTTATGCTGCGGAAAACGTTGGGCAAAAAATTCCGGCAGGGTTAACGCGTTGTTGTATTGTTCGGTAAATACACGCAATCTTCCGGCAACAATCCGATAATTGAAATAGGCGCCGACGGTTAACCCGACGGCAATCCAGGCTTCACTAAGACCGGACAGAAAAATCGCGCCGGGTAATCCCATCAGCAGCCAGCCCGACATATCGGAAGCGCCGGCGGACATAGCGGTGACAAAACTGCCCATTTTGCGGCCGCCGAGAATATAATCGTCAAAATTTTGAGTGGATCGATACGCATAAATTCCAATACCCAAAATAATAACCAAATACAAACCGAAAGTCGTATAAATCTGATAATTGTGCATAAGTCCTCCTTGGCATTATTGCTCTTGAATTGCCATCAATGAAGCGTTTCCGCCCGCGGCAGTGGTGTTTTCACTACGGGAAAATTCGTCGTAAAGCAAAGTTAAATCCTGGCTGTTTTGCCAGTTATAACATTTGAAGATGCTTTGACTGTGTTCGGCGAGCCATTGACGGCGTTTCTTTTCCAATGGCGTGAAGTAAATACCTTTTTGGCATTTACCCAATTCGGTTGAAACGCGAATTTTATCGTTTGTCTGTTTCGCCAAAGGATGAGACGGTTCGACCAAAACGCTGAATCCATTTTCTATCAATTTTTCCACCGCACTTTGTGATTGCGCGAGATCACCGTTCAGGATCGCCACCTCGCAAGGCAGGTAAGCCAAAGTATTTTTTTCGCCGGTAATACCGGGAAGCAATGGTTTTTGATTGCGCAGGCTGACGTCATCGCCGAAACGGCTGTAATAACCGTCCGTGCGAGTGAGACGCTGTAAATAGAATTCGCCGCCGGCTTTCGGTCCGGTGCCCGACAAACCGTGACCGCCGAAAGGTTGCACGCCGACAACCGCACCTACGATATTGCGGTTAATATAGAAATTGCCGCAATTCAGATGTTGTTCCACAAAATCAATTTGTTTATGGATTCGGCTGTGGCATCCGCCGGTTAAGGCATATCCTTTGGCGTTGATTTTTTCGAGCAGTCTTCCCAAATCTTCCTTACGATAACGCACTACATGCAGAATCGGACCGAAAACTTCTTGTTCAATCGCATCGACATTGTCCAGCAGGCAAATCGCAGGTGAGACGAAAGTGCCTTGCTGCGGCGTTTCAAGTTCTGCGTAATGAAGAGCGATTTTACGCATTTTCGCTTTATGCGCTTCCAATCGTTGTTTGGCTTCGCGGTCAATCACCGGTCCGATATCGGTAGACAGCAGACTTGGATCGCCCGGACGCAATTCCTGCATGGCTTCCGTGATCATGGCGTAGAATTTATCGGCAATATCTTCTTGTAACAATAAGATACGCAACGCCGAACAGCGTTGACCCGCCGAATCGAAAGCGGAGGAAAGTACATCGGTCACTACCTGTTCCGGCAAAGCGGAAGAATCGACCGTTAAGACGTTTAACCCGCCGGTTTCGGCGATTAAAATCGGATCGTTGTCCGCAGCGGCAAGTTGCTGATTGATAAATTTAGCCACATCGGTGGAACCAGTGAAAACCACGCCGTCAAAAGGCTGTTTAACCAATTCCGCTCCGAGATCGCCCGCGCCTAAAACCAACTGCAACGTGGTCATCGGCACGCCTGCCTGATGCAATAATTTCACCGCGGCATGAGCGATTAACGAAGTTTGTTCGGCCGGTTTGGCAATCACGGAATTACCGGCGGCCAGCGCTGCGGCGATTTGACCGGTGAAGATCGCCAAAGGGAAATTCCAAGGCGAAATACAAAGTACTTTTCCGCGCGGTTCCGCCAGTTTGTCGTGTTCGGCCAGAAAACGAAGCTGTTGTGCATAATAGCGTAGGAAATCTACGGCTTCGCGTAATTCGGAAATCGCGTTCGGCAAGGTTTTCCCCGCCTCCAGCACGGCAAGTTTCATCAGCAAGCCGTAATTTTGTTCGTATAAATCGGCGGCTTTGTTTAAAACTTCCGATTTTTCTCCCGCACTTTTCTCGTTCCATTGACGATTATTCGCCGCATGAAAAATGGCGGCGGTTTTATCAATCGCACAAAATGCCACTTCACCGATTTGCTGGTTTTGATTGGCCGGATTAAAAACCGGATTAAACGGCCGGTCTACATTTTCATCTAAGGCAACCAGTGAAACCCCGGGTTCGACGGACGGCCGATTCAAATCCTGTTCTAAACGCGCTAAGGATAATTCGTTCACCAGATCGATACCTTTAGAGTTTTTGCGATCAGAAAACAGATCCGGCGCGTTCGGTACGGCCTTATTCGGCATGCCCTGCGAATCGCTGTAACGCTTCCAGGGCGGCGTGATTAATTGTTCCGCCGGAATGTTTTCGTTCACCAATTGATGGACGAAAGAAGAGTTCGCACCGTTTTCAAGCAAGCGGCGAACTAAATAAGCCAGCAAGGTTTCATGCGTTCCGATCGGCGCGTAAACGCGTACCTGACGATCAAAATTGGCTTTTCCGACGATATTGTCATACAAGGTTTCTCCCATGCCGTGCAAACATTGGAATTCATAGTTTTTATTCTGTCCCAGTTCATAAATTGTGCATAAACTTTGCACGTTATGGGTGGCAAACTGAGGATAAACGACGTCTTGCGCCGCTAACAGTTTTTTAGCGCAGGCGAGATAGCTGATATCGGTATGATTTTTTCGGGTATATAGCGGGAAACCGTCTAGCCCGTCGGTTTGCGCCCATTTAATTTCACTGTCCCAATAGGCGCCTTTAACCAGCCGAATCATTAAATAGCCTTGTTTTTCCCGGGCTAAATTAATCAGGTAATCCAACACGAAAGGACAGCGTTTGGAATAGGCCTGTACCACATAACCGATGCCTTTGTAGCCTTTCAGTTCTGGCTCGTCCAGTAAACGTTCTAAAATATCCAGCGAAATTTCCAGCCGGCTGGCTTCCTCCGCATCAATATTCACACTGATCTGATATTTTTGTGCCAAAAGAAACATCTGTTTGACTTTCGGATAGAGTTCATTCATGACGCGATCATATTGCGCCCGGCTATAACGGGGATGAATTGCGGATAATTTCACCGAAATGCTGTTCGCGCGGTAAATATCCTGACCGGCGGCATTTTTCCCCACGGTTTCGATCGCGGCAAGATAATCGTTAAAATATCGTTCCGCGTCCGTTTTGGTCATTGCCGCTTCTCCCAGCATATCAAACGAAAAGCTGTAACCTTGGTCAAAACGGGGTTTAATTTTTGCCAACGCCTGCTCAATATTCAGGCCCGTGACGAACTGTTTGCCTAACATACGCATTGCGCGAATGACGGCGTTTCGCATAACCGGCACGGAAAGACGGGTGAAAAGACGGGTTAAACCGTTGCTTAATTGCTGTTCGTTAAGTTGAAATATTTTTTGCCCGAATAATAAACCGTAGGCGGCGGCATTAATAAAAAAGGACGAGGATTGACCGAGATGTTCTTTCCAATTTCCTTGTTGCAGTTTGTCGTAAATTAATTCGTCACGGGTTTTCTTGTCAGGAATACGTAACAAAGCTTCCGCAAGGCACATTAATGCAATGCCTTCGGCTTCGCCCAAGGAAAATTCTTGCATTAAGGCATCCGCGCCGTATTGGTTTTTCTTGGCTTTACGAATTTTCTGAATAAGCCTCAGACCATTGTCATGAATGCGCTGTTCTTGCTCATCGGTAAAGGTTAAGGTGGACTGGAGGGCGTCAACGGCGGTTTTTTCGTCAAGACGGTATTGAGCGGTAATCGCCCGGCGAGCCTCAGTGTAAGTTTTTGAGAGATTGAATTGCATATTGTTTCTCCGTTGTGTTGCATAATTGTTAAAATAATAGAAATAGGAAAACAGAAAATAGCTAATGCAGTAAATCACGCTTTTATCGTTCTGTGAGATTTATCACAAAATAAACGGGATAGTCGAGAGGAATTTGGCGGTTGTCGATATTTAACTAAAGTGCGGTAGAAATTTTTAATATTTTTTAGCAAAAACGGCATGGATTTTGATTAAAAATCATTTTTACGGCATTTTTACGTGATTAACGTTCAAAAAGCGTTGCTTTTTGTGACCGCACTTTTGACCGAAATTTCGGTGAAACAGGGCTAAAAAGATTCTTTTTTGATTAACGATAACAAGAATAAACAGGCGGCGCAGATCACCACCGACGGACCGGCGGCGGTATTGTAAAACGCGGACAGCGTTAAGCCCATGGAAACCGCGATCATGCTGACGAAAACGGCGATAACCGCCATCATTTCCGGCGTGCGGGCGAAACGTCTTGCGGTGGCGGCGGGAATGATTAACAGCGAAGTAATGATTAATGCGCCGACGAATTTCATGCTGAGCGCAATGGTTAAGGCGGTGAGAATCATGAGAATAAAGCGCATACGGCGAATATTAATGCCTTCCACTTGCGCCAGTTCGGGGCTGACCGTGGTGGAAATCAGTGGTTTCCACAGATAAATCAGCACGCTTAACACCAAAATGACGCCGATGGCAATTATCCGCAGATCTTCGAAGGTGACGGCGAGCAGATCGCCGAATAAATATCCCATTAAATCCACGCGCACGTTTTGCAACAGACCGACGGTCACCACGCCGAGGGAAAGACAGCTGTGGGCAATAATGCCGAGAATGGTGTCCACGGAATATTGCGTATTGCTTTCCAGCCACACCATGACGACGGCGAGTATGACCGTAAGAATTAAAATGCTGAGGTAGGGATCAATATTCAGAAAAATCCCCAACGCTACGCCAAGCAACGCGGAGTGGGCGAGGGTATCGCCGAAATACGCCATTTTACGCCACACCACAAAAGCGCCGAGGGGCGCGGTGATGAAGGAAAGTAAAATTCCGGTTAACCAGGCGGGAAGTAAAATTTCTAACATAATGATTCTCGGTTATTTTTTGGCGGTCATATGTTGCGTACAAGGTTGATTGCTTAAACAACAAACGTCACCGTGCATATTGTGGCGGTGATTGTGGCGATGCGTGTAAAACGCCACGTTTTGGGAGAACTGATCGCCGAAATGCTGGATGAACGTGGGATCGTTCGATACCGTTTCGGGTGTGCCCGCGCAGCAAATATGACGGTTGATACAGACCACCTCGTTAGTGTCCGCCATCACAATGTGCAGATCGTGAGAAACCATGAGCACGGCGCAATTTAAAGTTTCCCGGGTTTGATGGATGAGCTGATAAAGTTCCGCCTGTCCGTTAATATCCACGCCTTGGGTCGGTTCGTCCAATACCAGCAGATTCGGTTTGTTCAGCATGGCGCGTGCCAGCAACACCCGTTGCATTTCGCCGCCCGAAAGTTTTTGCATGGCGCTTTGCGCTAAATGCGATATGGACAATCGCTCCAGTGCGTTTTGAATATCCGCGGCGCGGATGTCTTTTTTCAGCGATAAAAATTTCCGCACGGTTATCGGCAGGCTGTGATCGAGGTGAATTTTCTGCGGTACGTAACCGATACGCAGATTTTTGTTGTATTTGACGGTACCGGTTGTGGGCGGCAGTAGCTTCAGCAACACCTTTAATAAAGTGGATTTGCCCGCACCGTTCGGACCGACGATAGTAATCACCGTATTAGGAAAAATTTGTAAATTGATATTTTGTAAAGCGATCTTTTGTCCAAAAACGACACTGATGTTATCCAGTTCAACCAAAGGAACCCGAATGGTGCTGATTTTCATAGCCTGACCCAATTACAAATAGAAGCGTGTAAGAATAGCGCATTTCTTGGAAGATGAAAAGTTTTGCCGGTTTTGACGAATACTAATTATTTGTCCGTTTAAATAGAGGGGGATTAATGTATAATGAATCTTTCCGTTTTTTCAGTGTCTCAAGACGCACAAATTCAGTTAGTTTTTTTAGGATAATCAACCCGGTGACTCAGCACGTCAAATTAGCCAGAGACAGACGCAGAAGAAAATCGCGTATTAAAGCGTTGATTTTCTTCTGCGCTATTGTGTGTATTGTGGCGGGCGGCATTCTGAGCCTGAAAGATACGGTGGAACACAAGCCGGAACAAGCGCCGGAAGAAACCGTCTATCAAACTTTACAAAATGAACCGGAAAGTAATAAAGAAGGCGAAGCCGCAGCGGGTAAAGAAAATATCGACGCCACTTCTTATGACGACGAATTATCCGATAAAGACGATGAAGTGGACGAGATAAAAATCAATCCCAACGATTTTGATTTGAGCGAACCTTTACCGGCGGAGGCGCAAAGTGCCATCGACGGCTTACTGGACGCCGTCGATCAGGCGAAACGCATTACCGATCAATTCAACCACAGTGTGGTGCGCGGCGACACGTTGAAAGACGTGTTGGAATTATCCGGTCTGGAAGACGATACCAGCAAAAAATTAATCGCCAGTTATCCGGAATTAAAAAATCTGAAGCCGGGTCAGCAATTATATTGGATTCTGGATAACGAAAATGATCTGGAATATATGAACTGGCTGGTTTCCGAAAAAGAAGAACGAGTGTATGAACGTAAAGAAGACGGTAAATTCGTTCGTCAGATTATTGAAAAGAAAAGTATCTGGAAAAAAGAAGTGCTGCGCGGCAGCGTGTCGACTTCTTTCCGCGCAAGTTTAAGAAGCCAGGGATTGGACGGACGCCAAATCAATCAGTTGATTACCGCATTACAATGGCAGTTCAGTATGAATAAGCTGAAAAAAGGCGATGATTTTGCCATTTTGATTTCCCGCGAATATTTGGAAAATAAACTAACCGGGCAAGGTAATGTGGAAGCGATTCACATTAAAAGCCAAGGTAAAAGTTATTATGCAATTCAGGCGGAAAACGGCCGTTATTACAACCGACAGGGCGAGACGTTGGGGAAAGGATTTGCCCGTTATCCGATTCAGCGTCAGGCACGGGTGTCTTCGCCGTTTAACCTGAAACGCCGTCATCCGGTAACAAAACGCGTTCGTCCGCATATGGGCGTGGATTTCGCGTTGCCGACCGGTACGCCGGTGATTGCGCCGGCAGACGCTGTCGTCGAAAAAGTGGCTTATCAGGCGGGCGGCGCCGGTCGCTATATCATTTTGCGCCACGGACGCGAATATCAAACCGTCTATATGCATTTAAGCCGACCGCTTGTGCGCGCGGGCCAGTCCGTTAAACGCGGCGAGCGGATCGCTTTATCCGGCAACACCGGGATTTCTACCGGCGCCCATTTGCATTATGAGTTCCATATTAACGGACGTCCGGTGAACCCGTTGACCGTGAAATTACCGGGCGGCAACAGCGGCATGCAGGATTCGGAACGTCGGGTTTTCCTGGCGCGCGCCAAATCCGTGGAACGCCAGCTTAAATTCTAATTGTGCAGCTTCGGGTTCAGATCAAAGTGCGGGCAAAAAAACGATCGTTTTTCTGCCCGCACTTTTTGCACTTCACATCATGATTTCAACATGCTAACATGAATATAAGAATTATTCGTATTTTGAATTCATGTTAAAGCGTCGCTATCTTTTTTGTCTCCTCGTTTTGTTTTCTCTCATTTCTTTATTTATCGGCGTGAGCACGGTAAATCTTGAGGGATTATTGCGCCTGGATACCGAACAATGGTCGATTTTTCTGATTAGCCGCCTGCCGCGTTTGGTAAGTATTTTAATCGCCGGATCGGCATTAAGCATTTGCGGGCTTGTTATGCAACAACTGAGCCGCAACCGGTTCGTTTCGCCCACGACGGCAGGCACGATGGATTCGGCGCGTTTGGGGATTTTGATCGCGATATTGCTGTTTCCTTCGGCGTCGATGCTGTTGAAAACCGCGATTGCCGTGGCGGTTTCTTTTTTAGGTACGTTGTTATTTATGACGATTTTGGCCCATCTGAAATTTAAAGACGCCATTTTTGTGCCGTTAGTGGGGATTATGTTCGGCAACATTATCAGCTCGATAGCGGCATTTATCGCCTATAAAGAGGATTTACTGCAAAACCTGTCGGGTTGGCTGCAAGGGGATTTTTCGTTGGTGATGGCGGGACGTTACGAGCTGTTGTATTTCAGTATTCCCGCTTTACTGGTGGCGTATTTATTCGCCAATCGGTTTTCTATCGTAGGAATGGGGCAGGATTTCGCCACGAATCTGGGCTTAAATTACAAACAAGTGATGTATTTAGGCCTGGCGATTGTAGCGACGGTGTCCTCCGTCATTATTATTTCCGTGGGCGTGATCCCGTTTTTAGGGCTGATTATTCCTAATATGGTGACGCTTTATCTGGGCGATAATCTGAAAAAAGTTTTGTCTCATACCGCGTTACTGGGCGCCGTATTCGTCCTGATATGCGATATTTTCGGACGTTTGATCATTTTCCCTTATGAAATTGCCATTAATACCGTGGTGGGCGTTCTGGGCAGCGGGATTTTTTTGCTTCTTTTATTCAAGCGGTATCGGCATGGTTAATTTGATGAGATCAAAGTGCGGTCAAAAATTGATGAGTTTAGGCATTTTAACCTTAATTGCCGTCGGTCTGTATTTGTTTTACCACTTACCGAATCGCTGGGAATACGCGCTGTATCACCGCAGTTTAAGCTTGCTGGCGATTGTTATTACCGGCGTTGCAATCGCTTTAGCGACCATGATTTTCCAAACCGTGGTGAATAATCGGATACTGACGCCGAGCATTCTGGGATTGGACAGTTTGTTTTTGTTGATTCAGACCGTAATTATCTTTTTATTCGGTTCCGCTACCCTAATGTCGGTGAATCCGCTTGTGCTGTTTCTGGTGTCTACCGCGAGCATGGTATTGTTTGCCGTGGCGTTGTATCACTTTCTGTTCAACAAGGAACGGCAGAATATTTTCTTTTTGTTATTGGTGGGAATTATTTTCGGTACGCTGTTCCAGAGCCTGACGACATTTATGGAAGTGTTGATTGATCCGAACGAATTTCAAATTGCGCAGGATATCGGTTTCGCCAGTTTTAACCGCATTAATATTCATATTTTATGGTTGGCGGCGGCAGTGCTGCTGGCCGGCATTTTGATTACGCTGCGCTATTTACGTTATTTCGATGCTTTGTGCTTAGGGCGGGATGCCGCAATTAACCTTGGCGTGCCTTATCAACGTTTAACCAAGCGACTGCTGATTTTGGTCGCCGTATTGGTGTCGGTTTCTACCGCATTGGTCGGGCCGTTGACATTTCTAGGCTTATTAGTGATGAATCTCACCTTCGAATTTATGCCGACCCATAAACACAAAATACTGATTCCGGCGGCAATGCTGATTTCCGTTATTACGTTACTCGTCGGGCAGGTGCTGGTCTCGCAGGTGTTCACTTTTAATACGACCTTAAGCATTATTATTAATTTCGTCGGCGGCATATATTTTATTTATTTACTGTTAAGAACGAGCAGACAATGGCAATAGAACTTCGAGATATTTACAAGCGGTACGGCGATAAAGTGGTGGTGGATAACGTGTCCGTCACTATTCCGCAGGGCAAAATCACCTCGTTTATCGGCCCCAACGGAGCGGGGAAAAGCACCGTATTATCCGTTATGAGCCGCCTGATTTCGCCCGAATCCGGCGATGTGTTGTTGAACGGTCGATCCTTGATGGCGCAAAAGAGCGCTGATATTGCCAAACAATTATCTATTTTGAAGCAATCGAATCACATCAGTTTGCGTTTAACAGTGGAAGATTTGGTGGCGTTCGGCCGTTTTCCTTATTCCAAAGGAAATCTCACAAAAATCGACCGCACTTTTATTGATAACGCTATCGGTTACATGAATTTAGAAGAATTTCGTGATCAGTATATTGACAATTTAAGCGGCGGTCAGCGCCAGCGCGCTTATATTGCCATGACGCTGGCGCAGGATACGGATTATATTTTGCTGGACGAACCCTTAAATAATCTGGATATGAAACATTCCGTGCAGATTATGCAAGTGTTGCGCAAGCTGGTATCGGAGCTGGGCAAAACCGTGGTGATTGTGATTCACGACATTAATTTCGCCTCCTGTTATTCGGATTTCATTATTGCCATGAAAAACGGAAAGCTCGTGGAGCAAGGCGCGGTCGAAGATATTATGCAAAGCGACGTATTACAGAAAATTTACGATATGTTCATTCCGATTCAGGAAATAGACGGATATAAAATCGCCACTTATTTTAGACATTCCAATTAACGAAGAAAGGATAGAAAAATGAAAAAAACATTATCAGTTTTAGCAGTCGGTTTGACCGCACTTTGGTCGGTCAATGTTCAGGCGGGTAACATAATGGTGGAAAATTATGCCGGGAAGCAAATCGTGCCGGATAATCCGCAGAAAGTTGTGGTGCTGGATTTGGGCGCGTTAGACAGTTTACGCGAACTGGGAGTGAAAGATCGGGTGGTCGGCGTGTCAAAAGGCAGCATGCCGGATTATCTGAGTGAATTTTCGGATGACAAATACGCCGATATGGGTTCCCTGGTCGAACCTTCTTTCGAAAATATTAATGAAGCGGAACCGGATTTAATTATCGCCTCGCCGCGCCAGCGTAAAGTGGTTGACCGATTGAAAGAAATCGCACCGGTGTTTTATATCGACAATAATTACACCGATTATTACGCGTCGTTCCAACAAAATATTCTAGCGTTAGGTAAAATTTTCAATCAGGAAAGCGCGGCAAAAGAAAAACTGGCGTTATTGGATAAACGTTTTTCGGCGTTGGAAACCTTAACCAAAAATAAAACGGCGTTAGTGACTTTAGTGAACGAAAGCAAAATCAGCGCTTTCGGCGATAAATCCCGTTATGCATTGGTTTATCAAAAATTCGGTTTTACGCCGATTGACACCAATTTGAGCGGCTCAACCCACGGCAACAGCGTCGGATTTGAGTATGTGGCGGAGAAAAATCCCGATTATTTACTCGTGGTGGATCGCACCGCCGCCATCACGGATAAAGTTAACAATGCCCAAACCGTGCTGAATAACGAAATTATTAACAAAACCAAAGCGGCCCGGAATCACCATATTGTGTATTTGAATGCCGCCAACTGGTATCTTGCTTTCGGCGGTTTGCAATCCATGAATACGATGATTGATGAAATTGCTCATGCCGTTAAGTAATGGAAACGAAAAAGTGCGGTCAAATTTGACCGCACTTTTTTTACTTTTCGGTATTATGTAGCGGTTGCACAAAAGTCAATTTTAGGAAAATTTATGTAGGGGCGGGGTTTATCCCCGCCCGTAAGCCCTGATATTTGAATGAGATTCGGGCGGGGATAAACCCCGCCCCTACGAAAACATTAAATGTTTGTGCAACTGCT
>Ga0129307_1001971_pt1 | contig 18565 bp, 15 predicted proteins | sample P1105metagenome_FD_94437 | JGI IMG/M metagenome (GOLD analysis project Ga0129307, IMG submission 94437) | Capybara group fecal microbial communities from Wisconsin, USA - P1105 metagenome | ecosystem: Host-associated > Mammals > Digestive system > Large intestine > Fecal | place: USA: Wisconsin... | reverse complement strand
CGCTTTCCACCCGCCAAATCCACCGAAGTCTCATTGGCGAGCTTCTCGCTCGACTTGCATGTATTAGGCACGCCGCCAGCGTTCATCCTGAGCCAGGATCAAACTCTTAAATAAATGGTATTTCATCCTCTTCCGGAGAAGAGAAGTAAAACCTGTTTCCCAAGCTCATTACGCTAACTTTGTTTGCGTTTCCGTATTACCGGATGTGCTTTAGAAATTGACGGAAAACGTTGTACTTGATTAACAAGTGCTGATTGTTTTCCTTTGATCTTTGAGGCTTATAGCCTCTTTTGACCAAATTTCTACACTATGCAGTTTTCAAGGTTCCCGGCCTTTTCGGAGGACCGGATCCGGCGTCGCTGTGTTCAGCGCGCTCATTTAATATACAACTTGTACCCCTATGTGTCAACACCCTTTTCGAAGTTTTTTTGCCAAAATTGATGTGCTTCTATTCAGTTAATTCTGACCGGCTTCCGAAGGCAGTTATCCACACAAGATGATGTGCTTTTCGTGATTGTCAGTCTATATATAATATGGTAGACTTGTCTTGCGTAGAGTAGACACCTTGCGCTAAGTGCCGTGGGACGGGATGTTGCCCGCGGACGAAAAGCTCCGGCTTGTGATAAGGTGCCGCATCCGCTACTGCACCGGGAAATGAGACTCCGCTCACTCACGGCGCAGCACGCCGTGTTTATGTGAAAGGGGTCTTTTGTTATGAAACGTGTACTGCCCAGAACACTCGTCACGATGGCGCTGCTCATCGCACTCGAGGTTGTCCTGACGAGGTTCCTCTCGATCAACCTCCCGATCGTCCGGATCGGGTTCGGGTTCCTGCCAGTGGCGATCGCCGCCATCCTGTTCGGCCCTCTGTGGGCGGGCATCGGCTATGCGATCGGCGATCTGATCGGCATGCTGCTCTGGCCAACCGGGGCGTACTTCCCCGGCTTTACTGTGACAGCATTCCTCGTCGGCGTGACATACGGATTGTTCCTATATAAAAAGACGGTCACGTGGCCCAGGCTCATCGTTACCGTCTGCGTTGTCATACTCGCCTTTTCACTTGTTCTCAATACGGTGTGGCTGTCGATGCTGTACGGCAAGGCATTCTGGGGGCTGCTGCCCACCAGGGTCCTGCAGTGTGTCATCCTCATCCCGGTCCAGATTCTGACCATCAAGCTGGTCTATGAGAAAGTCCTGACCAGGCTCGGTATGCTGCCGCCGCAGGGGATGCCCGCAAAGAGCACTGGCACATCGTCGCAGGATATGACGGCGTAATCGCACTGCCGGCACAATGCCTCCCCGGCTACCCGATCACTTCGTACATGCTGTCCGCGTCTTCCTTTCTGACGGAGTCGCGGACTTCTTTTACGCGCACGGTGACCTCTTTGGTCCCGAAGACGATGGTGATCTCATCCCCCTCTTTCACTTCGGACCCGGCTTTGGCCACCTTTCCGTTGATGGTGATGCGGCCGCCGTCGCAGGCCTCTTTGGCCACGGTGCGCCGCTTGATCAGTCTTGAGTTTTTCAGATACTTATCAATACGCATGGATTCCTACTTTCAGAAAAAAAGCGATGCCCCGAAAGGCACCGCTTTTTGATGACTCATTAAGAACAGACTAGTTGACAGCGTCCTTGAGTGCTTTGCCAGCCTTGAAAACAGGAGCCTTGGAAGCGGGGATCTTGATGACTTCGCCCGGCTTTCTCGGGTTACGGCCAGTACGAGCCTTTCTGGAACGAACTTCGAATGTACCGAAGCCGATCAGCTGGACTTTGTCGCCCTTCTTCAGAGCGTCCGTGATCTCGCCCATCATAGCGTTGACAGCCATCTCAGCATCCTTCTTCGTGAAACCAGTCTTTTCTGCAACTGCAGCAATCAATTCAGCCTTGTTCATGTTTTTCCTCCTTAAATAACAACTTGTATTGTGTCCTCTCAGGGACTACTACCGTTCGCGTTTGTCCGCGGTTTGCCGGGCAGTCTCGATGAATCGCTCTGTCGCGCGTTCCAGAGCCTTTTCAGGCTCCACGCCGCTCCTCACTGCAGCCGCAGCTGCCAGGAACAGGAATTCTCCGATCTGCTGTTCGGCCTCGCCGTCTGACAGGTCGCTCCCGGTAAGCTCCAGGGCTTGTTTTGTCACCTGTTCCCAGGATCCAAAACCATCATTCCACGCATATCCACCTCGTGATGCCTTCTTCTGCACCTTAGTACTCCGGATCAGAGCCGGAAATGCTTTAGGAACATCGGCAAGTTGTTCGTAAAGAGACCTCTCGCCGTGCTCCCTTTCCTTGATATTCTCCCATTTTTCAACGTTGTTGTCAACCGCTTTGCCCGCCTCTTCTGAAAAAATGTGCGGGTGTCGGCGGATCATTTTCTCGCAGACATCGTTGATCGGCTGCGCGGGGTCAAAAAGCGATTCCTCGTCGGCCAGCAAACTGTGAAATGCCACCTGCAGCATCACATCACCCAGTTCCTCGTCCATGTTGGCAGGGTCTTCCCTGTCGATCGCCTCCGCGACCTCATACGCCTCCTCGATCATACAGGTGCGCAGGGAATGATGATCCTGCACCCTGTCCCAGGGACACTCGGCGCGCAGGACGCGCACAATGGAGAGCAGCCGTTCATACGCTTCGCCGGCCGACTTCGCCGGGATCTTCAGTTCGTCATGCATAGGATGGTTCCTTTACTTTACAAATCTGTCGTACAGCGCCGCCAGCTTGTGGCCCTTCGGCATGTGCAGCAGGTCGTCTCTGGTGCAGCTCTTCGTCACGATCAGCAGGACCGCGTAGAGGCATGCCGCCAGGAAGATGGACAGCATTGTCGCAATGCCGCTCGCCGCGATGCCGTGGCCGAGGATCATCGTCAGCACATTGAAGACCAGCCGTGCGAACACCGCCATGATGCCTGCGGAGATCGCCGGACGCAGGTAGCAGAGCCCTGCCGGGAACGAGACGCCGACGTATTTCTTCACAGCCAGGATATCGAGCACCGCTGCCGCCAGATACGCCACGGTCGTGCCGATGGCTGCGCCGCGGATGTTGAGCGTCGGAATGCCAACCAGGACAAAGGTCACGACGATCTTGATCACGACCGCGATCAGCAGATTGATGACCGGGACCATCTGTTTGCCCACGCCCTGCAGGATCGCCGTCAGCGTCTGCACGATGGACAGGAAGATGATGCCGATGGCCAGGATCGTCAGGCAGGCCGCCGAGTTGTCCGCCACCTGCGGTTTGGTCGGGTAAAGAAGCAGCATGATCGGATGCGACAGTACCGCCATGCCGAACGCACACGGCAGGCCGATCATCGTCGCGATGCGCATGCCGAGCACGGTGTTTTCTGTAAGCGCTTCCGTGTCACGCTGGGTGAAGACGGAGGTAATCATCGGGACGAGGCTCATCGCCAGCGCCGCCGTCAGCACCTGCGGCAGGTTGATCAGCGACATGACATAGCCGCTGAGCGTACCGTAGAGCACGTCCGCCTCCTGTGGTGTGAAGCCCGCCGCGAGAAGACGGCTGTTGATGATCGGGACTTCGACCATGTTCATGATGGGCATCACGGCTGCACCGATGGTGATCGGGACCGCAATGAGCAGGACCTTCTTCAGGATATCGCCGGTTGCCTCATAGACCGTATCCGGATGCATGTCCATCCGGTGATGAATCGCCGTGCGGCTCTTCATATAGATGAAGATGATCAGCGCAAGACCGGCCGCCGAGCCGATCGTCGCACCGGAGATCGCACCCATCGCGCCTTTGACGTCGGATGCGGTCGTCGGGTCCTTGCCCGCCCAGGACAGGAACGCCGGCGCCGATCTGTAGAACAGATACGCCAGGCTCAGACCGAAGCCCACGCGGAACACCTGCTCGATGACCTGCGACACAGCGGTCGGATTCATATTCTGCATGCCCTGGAAATACCCGCGGTAGGCAGCCATCAGCGGCACCAGCAGGAGCGCCGGTGCGATGACCATCATCGGGTACTTCGCGTTCGGAGAGCTCATGCCCGCGGAGATCGCCCCCGCCCCGAAGAACAGGATCAGGAACGAGACCGCCCCGATGCCGAACATCAGGAATGCCGAGACCTTGAACGCCCTGTGGGCGCCGCGGTAGTCCCCCTGTACCGCCCGCTCAGAGACCATCCTGGAGATGGCCACCGGGATGCCGCTCGTCGCGATGACGATGAAGAACGTATAGATATAGTAGGCGGGCTGGTAGTAGGCCATCGAAGTCTCACTGACCATATTCCCCAGCGGAATGCGGAACACCGCACCGAGGATCTTGACCACAAGACCCGCTGCACCGAGGATCGCCGCCCCTTTGACAAATGACTTGTTTTCTTTGCTCATGCTTCCTCCATGAGAATCGCTGTATCGGATGCGCCGCAAGGCGCACGTCCCGCACTAGAGCCGTGCGAGGATCTTGTTTGTTTCTTCTGTAACGGCCGCCTTCGTCTTTTCGATATCGATCGTGGCGTATTCCCCGTCTTCGTACAGGACGCGTCCGTCAACCATGGTCATGAACACATCGCTGCCCGAAGCGCTGTAGACGAGATTGGTCGCCAGGTTGTGGACCGGGTACATCCACGGCGTGTCGATGTCGATCATGACGAGGTCCGCCTTGTACCCTTCCTTCAGCACGCCGCAGTCCGCGCGGCCCTGTGCCTTCGCGCCGCCGATGGTGGCCGCCCGCAGGGTCTCAATCGGCGAGACCGCCTCCGGAGCATGATACATCATCTTGGAGGCGATGGCAAAGACTTTCATCTCTTCGATGTAGTTCAGACTGTTGTTGCTGGAGACGCTGTCCGTGCCGATCGCAACGTTGATGCCCTTCTCAAACAGCGCCGGGACATTGCAGACGCCGCTGGCGAGCTTGAGGTTACTGATCGGGTTCACCGCGACGGTGACGCCCCGCTCCTTCAGAATATCGTAGTCTTCCCCTTCGATCCACACGCAGTGTGCCGCTGTCGTCGGGGTGGCAAAGAGTCCGCAGTCGTCGAGGTACTTCACCGGCGTTCTGCCCTCATGCCGCGCCTTGCACTCCTCGTGCTCGGCCTTTGTCTCTGAAACGTGGACATGCATATTGGCGCCGAGCGAAGCGGTCAGCTCCGCGAGCTGCCGGACGATCTTATCCGGATTGGTGTACTCCGCATGGAGACTCATGTCCACCTTGATGCGGCCATCCGCTGCGCCGTTGTAGGTCTCGAACGCGTGAACCATCTCCTTTCCGGCCGGCAGATCCATCAGATCCCTGTCGTCAAAGCAGGTGACCGACCGGGAGAAGTTGTTCTTCGCCCCGCTGTCCGATATGGCGGCTGCCATATCGTCGGGGAAGTAATACATATCGCTGGTGGAGACGATCCCGTAACGCAGGGACTCGGCCATCGCCAGCAGCGTCCCTGCGTAGACAGCGGGGCCGCTGAGCTGGTCCTCGAACGGGAAGATGCGGTCGTTGAGCCACTCCTGCAGCGGCAGGTTCTCCCCGTAGCCGCGCAGCAGCGTCATGGGCGAATGCGCATGCGCGTTGTAAAAGCCGCTCATCAGGAGCTTGCCTTTCCCGTCGATGACGCGGTCCGTATCCACCTCGCCGGCCGCCTTCTGCGCATCGCACGGCGCGCCGGTTCCGACGTATGTGATCCTGTCCCCTTTCGTGCCGACATACATGTGCTCGCGCACTTCCAGGTTTTCGTCCAGAATGGTGATGTCTTTGAATAACATGACTTCCTCCTAATTACTCTGCGTCGCTTTCTGCAGCATGAGCTCCAGCAGCTCGACGACTTCATCCAGCACTTCGCGCCCCTTGGTCAGGTACATGACGAGCGGCGCCACACCGTTCTTGCCGCCGTAGTCGAGCACCAGTTTGCCCTTCTGCGCACGCACGCGGCGGATATCCATCTGCTCCGCCATCGACTTGATGTAGGCGACGCGGATGAGGTTCCACGTCGGTTTCGGGATATCGCCGAAGCGGTCGATGAGTTCTTCCTTCATATCGCTGAAGTCCTCCTTGTCGGAGATCGCAGCGATCTTCTTGTAGATGGTGAGCTTGGTCACTTCGTCGTTGATGTAGGTCTCCGGGATGAACGCCGAGACGTTGATCTCGACCGTCGTATCCTCGCGTCTTGTCGGCACGACTTTGCCCTTGAGCGCCTTGACCGCATCGTCCACGAGTTTGCAGTACAGCTCGTAACCGATGTTGACCATGTGCCCGTGCTGCTCTGTACCGAGCAGATTGCCCGCGCCGCGGATCTCAAGGTCGCGCATGGAGATCTTGAAGCCCGCACCGAATTCGGTGAAGGTCTTGATCGCCCGCAGACGCCGTTCCGCGATGTCCGAAAGCACCTGGTTCTTCTTATGGAGCAGGTACGCATACGCCAGACGATTGGCCCGGCCGACACGCCCGCGCAGCTGATACAGCTGGGACAGACCGAACTTGTCCGCGTCGATGATGATGATCGTGTTGACGTTCGGGATATCGATGCCGGACTCCACGATGGTGGTCGCCACAAGCACGTCGAGATCCCCGTTGATGAAGTCCATCATGACATCCTCGAGCGCCGTCTCGCTCATCTGCCCGTGCCCGACGCCAATGCGCAGATCCGGCACCAGATCGTCGATGCGGTCCGCGAGCTGGTAGATGGAGTTGACGCGGTTGTGGATGACATACACCTGCCCGCCGCGCTCGATCTCCTTCTCGATGGCTTCCTTAATAATATAATCCTCATCCTCCATGACGAACGTCTGCACCGGGTAGCGCTCTTCGGGCGGTTCCTCGATGACGCTCATATCACGGATGCCGAGCAGCGACATGTGCAGCGTCCGCGGGATCGGGGTGGCGGACAGCGTCAGCACGTCGACGTTGCTCTTGAGTTTTTTGATCTTTTCCTTGTGCTGTACGCCAAAGCGCTGTTCCTCGTCGATGACGAGCAGACCGAGGTCCTTAAATCGCACATCGTCCGACAGCAGCCGGTGCGTGCCGATGATGACGTCCACCTGACCGTTCTTCAGGTTTTTCAGCGTCTGCTGCTGCTCCGCCTCCGAGCGGAACCGGCTGATCATGTCGACCGTGAACGGGAACTTCTCAAAGCGCTCCTTCAGTGTGTAGTAGTGCTGGCTGGCGAGGATCGTGGTCGGCACCAGGACACAGACCTGCTTGCCTTCCGCCGCTGCCTTGAACATTGCCCGCGCCGCAACCTCCGTCTTGCCGTAGCCGACATCGCCGCACAGCAGACGGTCCATAGCCTTGTCGGACTCCATGTCCTTTTTGATCTCCTCGACGCACCGCAGCTGGTCCGCCGTCTCGGTGTACGGGAAGCTCTCCTCGAACTCCTTCTGCCAGACCGTATCCGGCCCGAACTTGTAGCCCTTGTTCTTCTCACGCTCCGCCTGGATCTCCAGGAGTTCCTTGGCCATCCTGGCGATGGACGCCTTGGCCTTGGCCTTCGTCTTACGCCAGTCCTTGCTGTTGAGTTTGCTGATCTTCGTCGTGTCAACATCGCCGCCGATGTACTTCTGGACGAGGTCCATCTGGTCGGTCGGGACGTACAGCACGTCGTTGCCGGCATACTTGATCTTGAGGTAGTCCTTCTGCTCGCCCTTGACGGTCAGCTGCTCCAGCCCGACGAACTTACCGATGCCCTGCGTCTCGTGCACGACGTAGTCACCTGCCTCGATATCCGAGAAGCTCGCGATCGGACGCCGGTTTTCGTCCTTGACCTTCTTCTTTCTCCGCGTGGACTTCTTGTAGGTCCCGAAGATGTCTCCGTCGGTGATGTAGATGATCCGCTCCTCCGGGAATTCCATGCCGGCGGTCAGGTTGCCCTGCTTCACCTTGACGAGCCCCGTCAGATCCGCGTGATCGACAAATTCTTTCAGATTGTTATACCGGTCTTCCGTGGAGCAGACCAGTGTGATCTCGTACTTCTTGAGAAGGAATCGCCGAAGATCCTTCTCGAGGATGTCCATCTTGCCGTTGTACGACAGCGTCTGCCGGCTGACGATGCTGCGGATGTCCTCGTAGGCGTCGATGCCCTTGACCGTACGGGCAAACGGCGTGCAGATGACGACCCGCGGCCGCTTGTAGACAGCGAACAGATCGCGTCTTCCCGGGAAGAGCGAAATATCCTTCTTGATAATGAGGCCGCGCTCCACGAACACATCCATGTCCGCCTTGAGATCCAGCGAGCGGTCCTCCACCATATCGAAGACGCGGTTAGGATCGTCCACGATCGTCATCGCCGTCGCCGGGAAATACCCTGCCAGGTTGGACGCGTCTTCGTAGAAGTAGTCCATGTAGGTCTCGAGCTGCTGCCGGTTGCTGCCGGTCGCGATGCTCTCGAGCAGTTCATCCCGCCGTTCGGGCAGGCCTTTATAGGCGCGCTCGATCTTCTTCTGCGCGCTCTCCATCACATCCGGTTCCCGCACGATCAATGCCGCCGGGTACAGCGACAGGACCTCCGTCTTGCCGACGGAACGCTGGCTGACCGGATCGAACGTTTTCATCGATTCGACTTCGTTGTCGAACAGGTCGATGCGCACCGGCAGGTCTTCGTAAGGCGTGAAGATGTCGAGGATGTCGCCGCGCATGGAGAACTGTCCCTTGCCGTAGACCAGCGGGACGCGTTCGTAGCCCATGTCGACCAGGTCCTGCAGGAGCGCCTTGAGCCGCAGCTCATCACCGACGGCGATCTTTCTCCGCTTGCAGAGGAATCGCTCTTTCGGCGGCAGCTTCTTGATGGCCATCCCGACAGGCGCGACCACGATGCAGTCCTCTCCCTCGATGACCGCACGAAGCGCTTCCAGGAAACCGAACAGCGTATCCTGGTTCTTCGCCTCGTAGCCGCGGAAGACGTTGTCATCCTCCGGCACGATATAGATGCGCTTCTTTGCAAAAAATGAAACATCCGAGGCGAGCCGCCTCGCCCCAATGTAAGTTGGCGTCACAACAAGTGACGGCCCCTTTTCTTCCTTGATAAGATCGGCAATGACGGGCGCCACACGGCTGTCCGATATGCCGGATATGTTGATAACTCCCATTTACTTACCGCTGCCGTTGTACTTGTTCATGGCGGTCGTGACATCGTCCCGGATGATGCACAGCACAGCTTCGACCGCACGGTCCACCGCATCTTCCAGCGGCGCGACCTCGTCCTTTGTGAAGCCGCCTGTGACATAGTCCTTGATGTCCATATTGCCCCGGTCACCGATCCCGATCCGGATCCGCGGGAAATCATCGTATCCGAGCTGGTAGATGACCGACTGCATGCCTTTGTGGGTGCCGGCGCTGCCGTGCGGACGGATGCGGATCCGCCCGACGTCAAGATCCAGATCATCGTAGATCACGATGAGATGGTCCGGCTCGATCTTGTAAAAATCAACGACCTCGCGGAGAGACTCCCCGCTGAGGTTCATGTAGGTCTGCGGCTTGACGAGGATCACTTTCTCGGCCGGTACGCCAAGTCTCGCCTCTCCCACGAGAGCCTTGAATTTGACGCGCTTCACGTCGGTGCCCAGCTTCTCCGCCAGGCGGTCGACCGTGATAAAGCCCAGATTGTGACGGGTATTCGCATAACGCTTGCCCGGGTTGCCAAGTCCGCAGACGACGTACATAGATGCTCCTTTGGTTTACTGCGGCCTAGTCGAACAGTTTGCTGACCGACTCGTTCGTGTGGATGCGGCTGATCGCTTCCGCGAACAGCGGTGCCACAGACAGGTGCTTCATCTTCGCGATCCGCTTCTCTTCGGGGATCGGCACGGTGTTGAGGAGAACGACCTCTTCAAAGGCCGAATTCTCAAGACGCTCCTTTGCGGGACCGGACAGGATCGCGTGGGTCGCGCAGCAGCTGACGCTCTTCGCACCGAGATCCATGATCGCCTTGCCCGCGTTGCAGATGGTGCCGGCGGTGTCGATCATGTCGTCGACGATGATGCAGTTCTTGCCTTCGACGTTGCCGATGATGTTCATGATCTCGCTCTTGTTGGGCTCCGGACGGCGCTTGTCGACGATCGCGATCGGCGCATTGAGCGGCTCCGCCATCGCACGGGCACGCGTGACGCTGCCGTGGTCCGGCGAAACGATGACGAGATCTTCAATGTCTTTCTTCTTCCAGTAATCGATCAGGATGGGCATACCGATCAGATGGTCGACCGGGATGTCGAAGTAGCCCTGGATCTGCGCTGCATGCAGGTCCATCGTGACGACGCGGTCTGCACCGGCCGCCTCGAGCATATCCGCCACCAGTTTGGATGTGATCGGATCTCTGGCCTTCGCCTTACGGTCCTGTCTCGCATACCCGTAATACGGCATGACCACGTTGATCCTGCCGGCGGAGGCTCTCTTCATGCTGTCGATCATGATGAGGATCTCCATCAGATTGTCGTTGACGGGGTTACAGGTGGACTGGATGATGTAGCAGTCGCATCCGCGGACGCTTTCGTTCATGTTGATGGCGATCTCGCCGTCGCTGAACCTCTTGACTTCGCATTTGCCAAGGGACTTTCCGAGTTTTGCGGAGATCTCTTCCGCAAGCTCTCTGTGTGCATTACCGGTAAAGATCTTGTAGTCCTGGTAGATGGTGTTCCTCATAATGCCCTCCGTTGCATATTTGACCAGTGATCATGTATCTGTAAAAGCTGCGTGCTCTAACGTTACTTTTTCTTTTTGTCCAGCAGGCCTGTGCGTTCGACCCAGCCGGGGATGGTCTTGTTCTGCGGTCTGCCGACGAGCAGGACACCGTCCTCCACATCCTTGGTGACCGTCGTAGCCGCACCGATATACGCCTTCTCGCCCACCGTGACCGGGGAGACGATGTTGACGTTGCAGCCGATGAAGGCGCCGTCCTTGATGACCGAACGGTACTTGTTCTTGCCGTCGTAGTTGACGAACACGACGCCGCAGCCCAGGTTGATGTCCTTGCCCAGATCGCTGTCGCCGATGTAGGTCAGGTGCGCCGCCTTGGTGCCGTCGCCGAGCGAGGAGTTCTTGATCTCCACGAAATCGCCCACGCGGCAGTTCTTCCCGACGCTGGTGCCCGGTCTCAGGTACGCGAACGGACCCACCTTGGTGCCGTCGCCGATGGACGCTTCAAGGATGACGGAACTTTCGATGTTCACGCCGTCCCCGATCGTTGCATCCTTGATCTTTGTGTTCTGTCCGATGAAGGCATCCTTCCCGATCGTGGTCTTTCCCTCGATCGTGACGCACGGTCCGATGACCGTCCCTGCGCCGATGGTGACTTCCGGATCGATGTAGGCTCTCTCCAGGTCGACAAACTCGACCCCTTCCGCCGCCAGTTCCAGATTTCTTGCGAGTCTGGCTTCTGCCTTTGCCTGGTGCAGCGCGTACTGCGCGGCGATTCTCTTCTGCTTTTCCTGATTGATCTTATCCTGTTCGCTCATGTTGCTTTTTCCTTCTCCCTGCTAGCGGATCCGCTGCCCTCTTGTCACGCCGTCCTTCTCGAGAATCATCTCGCCGACTTTATAGACATCGCCTGCGCCCATGGTCAGCACAAGGTCGTCGGGACCGGCATTGTTGTAGACGAAGTTGGCGATCTCCTCGAGCGATTCGAAGAAGTACACATCCTTCTCCGGATACCGCCGCCGCATCTCCTGCGCCAGCTCGCGCGAACTGATCTTGTGGATGTTCTTCTCTCTGGCCGCATAGATCTCCGCAAAGACGATCTTGTCCGCCGCCAGGAACGCTTCCGGGAACTCGTCGAACAGTGCGATGGTCCGGGTGTAGGTGTGCGGCTGGAAAATGCACCAGATCTTATCGTGCTCCACATGCGTCGCCGCAGAGAGCGTCGCCTTGATCTCGGTCGGATGGTGTGCGTAGTCGTCGACGATGCGCATGCCGCTCTGGGTCTCGCCCATGATGTCAAAGCGGCGCTGCGTACCTGTGAATGTCTCCAGCGTGGAGATGATGACATCCCGGTCGACGCCCAGTGTGTCGCATACCGCGAACGTAACGAGTGCGTTCAGCAGGTTGTGCTCGCCGGGAACCGCCAGCTGGATCTTGCCGACCTGCTCAGCCCTGCCGCCTCTGGTCACGCGGTGCCAGACCGTAAAGCACGGGAAGCCCTGTTCATTGAACTCGAGGTCGTCCGCCGAGTAATCGCACCCTTCGCTCATGCCGAAGGTAATGACGTTGTCCTTGCCCTTGATGACACGCTTGACGAACGGGTTGGCGTCGTAGGCAAAAAGGAGCCCGTCCTCGGGAAGCAGGGATACAAACTTCTCGAATGAACGGACAATGTGTTCGATATCTTTGAAATAGTCGAGGTGGTCGGAGTCGATGTTGAGGATGACCTCAATATTGGGGTGCAGCTCCAGAAAGCTGTCCCGGTACTCACACGCCTCTGCGACGAAGTACTTGTCGCCGCCGACCGCCACGTTGCCGCCGAGCTCCTCCAGGTTGCCGCCGACCGCGATCGTCGGATCGAGCCCCGCGTGCTTCATGACCAGCGAGATCATCGCTGTCGTGGTGGTCTTGCCGTGGGTGCCGGAGATGGCGATGCTGGTCTGGCTCTGGCGCATCAGAAGACCAAGCATCTTGCCGCGCGTGATACACGGGATGCCGAGTTCTCTGGCGTGAACGAGTTCCGGATTGTCATCCGCCAGTGCGACCGTATAAACAACAAGATCCGCACCTTCCACATTTTTGGCGCGGTGCCCGAGGTAGACGGTGATGCCGTCGTCCATCAGCTTTTCAACTTTGGCGCTCTGGTTCATATCCGAACCAGTGACTTCATAGCCGCGCGCCAGTAAAATATCTGCAATGGCGGAGAGGCCGATGCCCCCGATCCCAATGCAGTGCACTTTCTTGATTTGTGTCAGATCGATCATATATTATTCCCTCCAAAGAGTTTACGGCAGTAGTATACCACAATTTTTCCGGCGATAGACATGCGAATTGCACAAATATCAATGTCTGACGATTGTTTTCTCCGGGGACTTTCGACAATTGTCCTGCATCCCCTGCAGGAGCCCTGTTTCCGCTGCATCCATGTGACACCCTCCAGTTGTTTTCGTGTAATCGCAACGGCTCGGCGATTCCTTAAACCTGCGGCCAATTTTCACCGTTCGCCCAACAGCTGTTGTTTGTTCTATACATAGCCGTGCATAACAATTACTAAACTCTTGATATAACTTTTTTAATAGTGTAAAATACAGAAAAATGCGGAAATGTAAGGCGACAAAAGACATGAAATGTGAAGGAAAACAGTAACACCGAAAGGACACGAAGGTAGGAACATGGAAATTACAGACGTCAGGATCAGAAAGATCAGTGAAGAAGGTAAAATGAAGGCGGTTGTTTCGATCACCTTTGATGATGAATTCGTCGTACACGACATCAAGATCATCGATGGCCAGAACGGACTGTTCGTAGCAATGCCCAGCAGAAAGATGGGAGAAGGCGACTTCCGCGACATCGCTCATCCTCTGGTATCCGAAATGCGCGAGCGCATCAAGACCGCGATCTTCGCTGAATACGACAAGATCCTCGCAGAGAGCGAGGACGCTGCTGAGTAAATCCTGCAACATCTTTGATAGCATAAAAGGTGCCCTTCCGGACACCTTTTTTCATTGCTCTTTATGAGGAAACGCCCTCCTGCCAGACGCCTATTCGTGGACGACGACCGGGAAGCCAGCAGATACATTGGCGAACAGCGTCGCCGCAGCAGCAGGCGGCATGTTCACGCAGCCATGGGAACCGGCGGTCTGATAGATAACGCCGCCAAACTCCGTTCGCCACGGGGCATCGTGCAGACCGACATCCCCGTAGAACGGCATCCAGTAGTCGACCTTGCTCTCGTATTCTGTCTTGCCGTCGTCTTCGAGACCCTTCAGCGTCGCCTCACGGTCCTTATAGGCGATGCGGTAGACACCGGTAGGTGTGCCGTGCTTCTTGCTGGTATTGCCCGTGACGACAGGCGTCTCGAGCACCTTGCTGCCGTTCACAAACAGGTATACCTTCTGCGCGGCCAGATCGACCTCAACGTAGGAATTGCCGATGTCCCCGTTCACCCCTGCGCCGGCGCCGTACGGCACCACGTTGTAACAGGGCTGCCTGGTGACATCTTTATTGTTCTTCAGATCTTCCATCAGCTGCTCGGCCTCGGCGTTCTCATCGATGGCAAAGCCGTAGTTGCCGCCTCCCACCTTGATATCCTTGCCGTTCGCAGCGCGGAACGTGCGGGTTGCACCGATGGTGCTGTGGTTGTTTGTCAGGTTGTAGGAGAATGTGTAGACCGCGTCCTCATCGATCGTGACAGTGCCGTCCTCCCCGCGCACTTTCATCTTGTTGAGTTCTTCGACCGGGATCGTGATATCCCCGTCAAAGAGCGTCAGGGTGATCTTCTGGGACAGGTAGGTCTGGCAGTAGTCCTGATAAGCAAGCAGTTCCGGATCCTCTTTGGTGATATCCGGCAGCTTATAGTAGTCGGAAGGAACGAACGTCAACGATGTCTCCCCCGCCGCAGTCGCAGCGATGGCTGCATCGACAAACCGCTCCGGGTCGATGTTGTCGCCCTGATGTTCAGGAACGATCGGGAATCCCTCCTGCGTCATGTCCACATAAGCATCCTTCGTGGGATCCTCGGATTCTCTGTACAGGAACTCCTGCGTGCGGAGATACTCTTTCGTCTCATCCGTGACTTCCGCCACGTTCATATCCACACTCTTGGCGACGCCCAGGTTGCCGGGTATGAACTTCGGCATCGGCAGGCGCAGGATATTGCCGTGCAGCAGTTTGTTGATCTGCGGCTCGATATCGTACGTGATGCCCAGCCCGGTGATCTGACCGATCTCCGTGCCATCCTCATAGATGGTCATGACAGCGTTATTGCGCGCATCCGTCAATGCGGCGATCGCCTCCTCGGAGGACATGCCGGAGCAGTCCACCCCGTTGATGACGGTCGCATCGGGAAATGCCTTCGCGTTCTTCTCATAGTCGACCGTGAACACAAAAAGGCCCGCTGCCAGAAGCAGTGTGCTGATCACGATGGTTAGCAGCATGATGCCTTTTTTCATAGTTTCACGTTCCCTTTCTGTCCAGCCTGAATGATGTCAAAATCCTACTATAATAGTTTATCATACATGAATCGCTTCCGATATTCAAGATATGGAAGTTCTGCCTTCGCTCCGCTCGCCAGTCACTAAGCACCGGCGGCTCACAATTGTCCTGCATCCCCGCCCTCTCTTTCCTGATCACAAATCAATCCTGTGCGCATTTCCGGCAGTCAGATATTCTTTTCGTCTTTTTCGATATCTTTTCCTTGACACCCCCTTGCTCGGATGGTAACATAATGCTTGCGACATTCCTCGTCGCATGTGAATGATGTGGCGGCGTAGCTTAGTTGGCTAGAGCGTCCGGTTCATACCCGGAAGGTCACTGGTTCGACTCCAGTCGCCGCTACCACAATTCTTCACAGGGTGTGCGTTCGGGCGTTTAGCTCAGCTGGGAGAGCACTTGCCTTACAAGCAAGGGGTCACAGGTTCGAGCCCTGTAACGCCCACCAACATCAATCATGTGGTCCGGTAGTTCAGTTGGTTAGAATGCCAGCCTGTCACGCTGGAGGTCACGGGTTCGAGCCCCGTTCGGATCGCCACGTGGTGGGTATAGTCAAGTGGTTAAGACGACGGATTGTGGCTCCGTTATGCGTGGGTTCGACTCCCACTACCCACCCCACTTACATCTGGTGCTATAGCCAAGTGGTAAGGCAAAGGTCTGCAAAACCTCTATCCCCCGGTTCGAATCCGGGTAGCACCTCCAACGATGGGGTATCGCCAAGCGGTAAGGCAACGGATTCTGATTCCGTCATGCGCAGGTTCGAATCCTGCTACCCTAGCCAAAGAAAGAAGACGTCCATCGGACGTCTTTTTTCATGCTTCCGGCACCTGTTTTCTCGCTGCCCGCCGGCTGTCTGTGCCAAGATTGTGCCGACGGCTGACGGGTCTTTTTATGATCTCCCTTGCAATTCCCTTTCAGCCTAGTACAATCACACTTGTGCGATATCGACATATAAACTATGAGGAAACACTTATGAATGAACTTACGGCAGCGGAAACCCGGACCGGCAAACAGAAGAAGAAAATTCGCTTTGAGATCACCCCGCGGCAGTTCCTGCTGATGCTCGCCGCCGACGTGCTCTATGCGCTGGCGCTGAACTGCTTTTTCGTCGACAATAAGATTGCTGCCGGCGGCCTGGCAGGCATCGCCACGGTCATCAATTCGTTCGTGCCGATCCCGCTGGGGATCGCGATCTTTGTGATGAATATCCCGATCGTCATCGCCGCCTGGAGAGTCAAAGGCGGTTCCTATACGATCATGGCACTCTTTACAACGGCGCTGTACTCCGGGATTGTCGACCTGCTGTCGTTCCTGCCGTGCGTTTCCTATGACAAGCTCGTTGCTGTCATCTGCGGCGGCCTGCTCTACGGATTTGCGGCAGCCGTCACCGTCAAGGCGCGACTGTCCTCGGGCGGCACCGACCTGCTCGCAAAGGTTCTGATCACCAAATTCAAGAGCCTGAGTCTCGGCACGCTCTTCATGACCATCGACGGCGCCATCGTCGTCGCGGCGACCATCGCCTTCCGCGATCTCGGCGCGGGCATCTACGCCCTTCTCGCCATCGCGACCTGCTCGGTCATCACCGACCTCATGAACAAGGGCTTTAACAAGGCGCAGATGTTCCTGATCTTCGCGGACGAAAACCAGGAAGAGATCTCCCAGGCGATCCTCACGGAACTCCATCACGGCGTCACCTCCCTGCGCGGCACCGGCAAATACTCCAATAACGACCGTGACATCCTGCTCGCTGTCGTCAAGCCCGGCCAGACACCGCGGCTCAAGGAGATCGTTCACAAGCTGGATCCCAACGCATTCGTGATCCTCGTCTCCGCCAATGAGATCATCGGCGAAGGGTTTGAAGACACCAAACTGACCGAGACCGTACAGGACCGCAAGTGGGATGCGGCCCACAAAAGGTAGCGCCTTCACAAAATCTTCACATTTCCATAACTATCTACATACAATTGATACCTATACTGACGATGTAAGTTTGCAATAATATGTTCATGTGCAGGTGAGTATATGGATCTCAGAAGATACAAGAATGTCGCGCGCAAGATGGGCCAGAGCCTCGCGGACAACGCAACGAAATACACCGCGAAGGCATCTGCGTACACGAAGAAAGCCGCTGATCAGTTCGGTCAGTGGAGAAGCCGCGTGTCCACCAGAAAGCAGTACGTCAGCAAGTATGCCAACAGTGAAGCGCATGCCGGCGGCAAAGCGGCTGCGATCCATGCTTTCCTGTCCAACCCGAAGCACCGCAGGTTGCTCATCGTGGACGGCGTTCTCGCCATCATCCTCGTTGCAAGTCTCATGCCGCATGGCTCCTCGCAGGCAGCCACGGCAGCCGCAGCGAGTCTGACTCCGCAGCACGACAACACCGCGTCTGCTCCGAAAGCGCCGGTTGTCTCGAACACGTTCGAACTGTCCGCGGCATCGGATGATTTTGGTGCAGTCGAGCTGAACTGGGAAGAGCAGGCTGATGCCCCCGGTTATATTGTCTACCGCTATAACGCCATGACGCAGGATTACGATCCGATCGCAACCATCACAGACAGCGCCGAGACGTCCTATGTCGACACGGAGGTTCAGAGCGGGCAGACCACATCCTATCAGGTGACTCCCCTCTTCTCGTTTAATGAACAGACGAATTCCAATGTCGTCGATGTCGCAGTCGAGACCGGGGAACCCGAGCTTTCCCTCGAGGCAGACGGACAGGATGTTCAGCTCAGCTGGACGGCCGTCGATGATGCAGATCAGTATACCGTGCTCCGTTCTCTTGAAGAAGACGGAGAATACGCTGAGGTCGCTTACGTCAATGAACCGGAATTCCTCGACGAGGAGCTGACCCCCGGCCGCACCTACTACTACAAAGTCTTCGCTGAAAAAGGCGATCTGGTCACGGAGACCAGCAACATCGAGAACACCGGTGAGATCGAAGAATCCGCCGGCACCTATAACGGCGGCGGTCTGCAGTGGCCCGTTCCTTCCGGCGGCCACATCAGCAGCGGTTTCGGCGGCCGGTATGCACCGACCTGGGGGGCGAGCAGCTACCATCAGGGCATTGACATCTCCTGCGGCTACGGCTGTGACATCACAGCGGCGGCTGGCGGCGTTGTCACCGAAGTTTCCTACTCCGGCGCCCGCGGCAATTACGTCGTCGTTCAGCATAACGATGAGCTGAGCACGCTGTACCAGCACCTGTCCGCAACGAACGCTTCCGTCGGTCAGGCGGTCAGCGCCGGCGACACGATCGGCTACGCCGGCTCCACCGGTATTTCCACCGGGACACACCTGCACTTCGAGGTGCACGTTTACGGCACACCGGTCGATCCGATGGGGTACCTCTAAAAACACCGCAAATCAAAACCCCGTGCTGCATTGAGGTGCCCCCAAGAAGTTGGACTTTTAGGCGCAGCAGATTTATCTGCTGCGCCTTTTGCTATGCGGCTAATTGCTCGATACGGTATTGGACCGGACTGCGCCAGCCAAGGCATGCCTTGAT
>Ga0129307_1001969_pt1 | contig 18579 bp, 18 predicted proteins | sample P1105metagenome_FD_94437 | JGI IMG/M metagenome (GOLD analysis project Ga0129307, IMG submission 94437) | Capybara group fecal microbial communities from Wisconsin, USA - P1105 metagenome | ecosystem: Host-associated > Mammals > Digestive system > Large intestine > Fecal | place: USA: Wisconsin... | reverse complement strand
TTTATCCAAGTTATTCTCATGGGAATATACAATCAAAGCATTCTGACAGACATAATTAGCTCGAAGCTTAGTCAATTTTCCTTCACTGAACTTAGGATGCATATTCTGGAGGAATTCTGAAGTAAGCATATTCAAAACGGAATCCCCAAGAAACTCTAATCTTTCATAATCATAATCCAAGTTATATTTAGCACTGTATGAAGAATGAGTAAAAGCAACCTTATATAACTCTTCGTTATTTGGTACAATATCAAACTTTTCCAATAATTTCATTTAATTCACTCAATGTATCAATTAATCAATTTATCAATATAGCTTTAAAAATAGTCTTTTAGTGAATTTAGATGAATTATTATAATAATTTTATATTACCCATATTGAGAATTAATGATTAATATTAAATTATCATAACACTATCATAACATGTTAAAACTATACCTAGTTTAATATTTGTTTCACATAGTATATAAATTAGTATATAAATATTAAATAAATTTCATTTAAATATAATTTTTTTTAAAATATTAGTTTTCAAATGCTCTCGAATAATCCATTTATAAATAAAATTATAGAATATAATTCAACAAGCATAAAAACATATTTTTTTAAATTATATTAAATTGCTGAAAATCAGGTTTAAGCTTCGGCTTAAAGATTTCAATCAGAATTTAAAGGATATTAAAGAATTATTTTTTATGCTTTTTTAAAATAATATATTTTTAATCCCTTATTAAAGGAACAAGGCAAAATTATAGCTAATCTTGTATTAATATAATTTTTATCTTGGATTTTACTAAAATTAAAAGACATATTATTAAATTAAATGGAAATGAATTAAATTTAACTGATTAACTTGGAGAATAAAAATGCTTCTTAATTGGTGTGAAGAGATAACAAATATTGATCCTTCAATAAACTTTAGAGCTACTGGTGGATGGGTTAAAACCGTTACTGGATTAGACAAAAGTGTGTTGAATGGATTTTCACTCGTTGGTGAATTTGTTAAGGCTGGAGATTATAAAACTGAGTTTTCTGATGGATTGTATCTTGACTGCAATAAGGAAGGGAAGAAATCCAATCCCAAACAGGACTTTAGGTTATTCAGACTGAAAAACGGCAACTTGACACTGATTGACCAGGTTTACAATGGCAGGAAAAACTGGGCTGTTGAGCTATGGGACAGTGTGAGTGAAGAGATAGATCCAAACTACCAAGAAAATGAAGTCGATAAGATAATGACCATTATCCTGGATAAAACAGGAAAAAATGTGAAATTATTGAAAAAGCTTCAAAATGAGTTAGATCAGGTTATTGCTGATTTTCAATAAACAATTAAAACTACTTTTTTTTCAAATAATAAAAAACACTTATTTATATCAATCTTTAAGAATTACTTATTTTAATCCTGAAATAGACAGACAGGATATAAAATAGTCAAAAAAATACCTAAAATAGACTATATGAAATAAAAATAATAAAAAATAGTAAGTGTTTTGAGATAATTAGCTTTAATAAAAAAGTTTTGATCAAACTTTTTTAAAAGTTTGATTGGATAATTCGCTTTTATTATCTCAAATAAATTTTATATGCTTAATAGCTAATGGCAAACCTATACTAATCTTTGACGAGTGGTAGGTTTCTTGTTTTGCCAACTGTATCTTCTTATTTTACTGGATTTACCGAATCCACAAGAAGCACAAACTTTCTTACGTACGTGGTATGAGTTTTTACCACATCTTCTACATCTAATATGGGTCTTTTTATTCTTTTTACCCATTGATGGAGTTCCTTTCACTTCTATCTCCTCCTAAATCAATCATAAACAATAATAATAAATTTCACAGCAGACTATATGAAATAGTCTATAGAATTGTCTTATCAAAAATAAGAACATAAAATAGATAATTAATTAAATTAATTTATAAAACAAACTAATTTAACTAATAAATAATTAATTCAATAATCTTTATTGAGTAGAACAAAGAAAAACTAATAGAAAAAATAAGAAACTAAGTTTCTATGGAGAAATGTATACAATATTGTCTCCTCTAATGAGAACAGTACCTAATCTTCTCATTATTTCTCCTTTTTCTAATTCTTCAGCATCATTAAGAACTAAGTTCATGTGTAAGTCGAAACTTTTTAAGATACCTCTGAATTCTCTTTCTCCTTTGAGTTTAATCAAAACTGGAGAATTTACTGCTTTTCCTAATGCGTCAAGTGGTCTTTGAACATTTTGTTGTCCGCTCATGATTATCACCTATACTATATTAAATATGTTTGTATAATATATAAACTTAACTATTTTTCTAATCCAAATAGGATAATTAAGCCTCTTTTTAAAACAAATATCAATTAAGAATATTTATTTTAAAGTATTATACCAGTAGTTAAGGAATTTTTTAGAAAAAATAAAAGACAATATGTTTTAGACACAAAATCTCTATTATTAGAATTTTTCTAAAAATTAATAAATTAATAAGATCAACTATAAAATTAAAAAACCAAAATTATCTTAAAAATTATTAAAAATTATTAAATTCCAATAAGATTTGAAAATAATCAATAATAATATAGCTAAACCTAATTAATATTATTATAATATATATTTTATATAGTATATAAAGGTTTGTACCTAAATAGGCTAAATAGCTAATATCTATCCCTATTTTCAAATGAAAATAAATAAAATTATCCAATATAGAAAAAAGAATAATAAATTATTATTAAAATAAGAAAAGAATGAAAAATAAGAAAATAAAAAGAAAATACAGAAAAGATAAGAAAAATTATAAGATATCCTTTATGTCAAGAACAGGAGTTCCATTCAACATGTCAACCCCTTTGAACTTTATTACGTTTCCTTCAATTTCTGTTATCTTTATTGTAGATACACCAATAGGATTTGGCCTGTTTGGAGCATGAGTTGAAAACAATCCTTTAATAGGCCCATTTCCCATAAAAGGAACCCTTTGCTTAAATCCTTCTGACTTATGGAAATAAAACAAAACCATATACTCCTCACCGACTTCCATGCTGGACATGCTTTCAAGATACTTCTCATTGATGATCATTTCAGCTTCCACATCCCCGGATTCTCTAGTGGACTTAGGCATGTTCCTTACATCTTCATATGGAGACTTAATGTATCCAATCGGCTTAAAAATTATTTCTTCATCCATAGAACCATCCTCAAAATCAATAAATCAGTATCCATAATGGGAATCCAATTGCTTTTCAACATCAAGCAATACAGAGTTAATAGCTAATTTTAGGAGTTCATTTCCATAAACTTCATCAACATAAACGCCGTTTTCTTCAACGTCCAATGCGCCTTCTTCAATGTTTGGATCATTTTTCCTTGCTTGGCTAAACATGAATAGACCAACTTCACCATATTGACTCAAATCAGTCTGGTTCTTGACTTCATCCTCATTGATGATGCCCAATACCTTTGCCATGGACAATTCACCAGAGCCTCCATGAGGCCCTTCAGATTCAATAATCTTGCTGTTTAGTGTAATCAAGAGTCCTGTTTGCTCTTCAATATCATATAATTTAGTAACAATAGGCAAATTGCCTCCATGCCCATTTACAATGACTACACTGCTGATTCCCAAAAATTTCTTTGCTGATTTCAATACATTGACAATTTCATCTGTCAAGTCATCTAGGGAAACATGTATTCCATGATTGATTTCCTTTATCTCATGAGCAGGATAAACGACTCCCAGGAACTTAGCTCCACTTTCTAAAGCAGCCTTAAAAGCAATGTATGATGCTATCTTTGCATCTGTATCAATAGGAAGCGCAGGACCATGATTTTCAAGATGAGACCCAAGTGCAATTATTCCTATTTTGTGAACATTAGGATTCTTAACGTTTCCAGCGTTTACTCTCAATTCAACCATATTATCACTTAAATAAATAAAATAAAATTAAATAGCTAAAGATAAGATCAAATAGTTAATATGAAACCAAATAGCTATTATTTAGGTTTTACACTTCCAAGTTCCAAATCGCATCTCCAACAAAATGGAGTGACTTGATAGCCTTTCCTTCTGAATTTTCAACCATTTCAGGACCAGTTATCAATGCGATTCCCATTGCTAAAGGCTTATTGTGTGTTTCCTCAACGATAATCACCACATCATCTTCCACAATGGATTCGTCTGCATCAACAATTCCAGGACTCATTACATCTGCACCTTTGGTAACAAACCTTACTGCACCCATATCCACTACAACTACCTTGCTGTCCAATTCGATATTCAATGCAGCCTTAAGCGTAGGGTATGGCTTGCCGTTAATCATAATGATGTAAGGCTCCCCATTTACTAAAATGAAGTCGTAATCCTCTGCTTCCAACATTTCAAGGGTGTCCTTGTTGTTGATGAAAGATCCGTAATCTCCAAGCTCTTCCTTAATGGCTTTCACTTTCTTTTTCTTTAGGAAATATCTTTTTTTTATTTTCAAAACCAGCACCTTAAATTTTTTAATTTTCATTCATTGATCAATAAAATCTTATGAATTATTTATGTATTTTATTCTAATAATCTTTTGCTAAAAAAATGAAATAGTCAAATAGTTTACATAGTATAGTTTTTATATTTTAAATACAATATATTATAGTATTAAATTAATTTTAGATAAAAAAATCTTAAAAATCTTTAAATCTGAGCTTAAGCGATTTTGAAGAAGAACCAGAAATTATTTTAAATCTGAGCTTAAGCGATTTTGAAGAAGAACCAGAAATTATTTTAAATCTGGGCTTTAAGTGATTTGAAGGAGGATTAGAAATTTATTCTATTTTTCAATTTAATTAAAATTTATTAAACAATTTTGTGATTTTTTATGAGTGATAAAAACGAATGGGGCAGTAATCTATCATTTGTTTTGGCAATGGTAGGTTCTGCTGTAGGACTTGGAAATATATGGAGATACCCATACGTTTTATACAGCAATGGTGGAGGAGCATTCTACATTCCATATATTGTTGCTATATTGCTGATGGGAGTTCCATTTTTAATCTTGGAATATGGTGTTGGATATAATTTCAAATCATCCTTTCCAAAGGCTATTCGTAAAATACATGCAAATTATGAATTTTTAGGATGGCTCTTGCCTATTTCCGTATTCATAATCATGATCTATTATTCATGTATACTTGGATGGGATGGAATATATGTAATATTAAGCTTCTTTAAGGGATGGGGAGCAGACCCTAATACCTACTTTGCAACAACCTTGCTTCAATCTCAAGAAACCTTTAGTGGAATAACTAACTTCATTCCAGTCATTGCTACTGCAATGCTTGCAAGTTGGGCAATCATATGGTACATTTCCCACAAGGATCTTGAAGAGGGACTTGGAAAGGTAAGTAAAGTTCTTGTTCCTTTATTGTTTATAATCATGATTGTGATTGTAGCATTCTCCTTAACCTTGCCTGGTGCAATGATAGGATTGAATGAGCTCTTTTCACCTGATTGGAGCTTGCTCTTGGACTTTGACATATGGATGGCCGCATTCGGCCAGATAATATTCTCATTAAGCCTGGGTATGAGTATTGCATTCACTTATGCAAGCTATACCGGAGAGGAAGGGGACTTGATTACAAACACATTGTCCATTGCATTTGCAAATTGCGCATTTGAAAACTTCTGTGCATTAGGGGTTTTCTCAATCCTTGGATACATGTCACTTCAAAGCGGTACAGCAGTTGCAGACCTTGTAACCCAAGGTACTGGATTAGTATTTGTAGCTTATCCTACCGTATTGAATGTATTAGGCCAATATGCAATTATTATAGGTCCTTTGTTCTTCTTGACAATTTACCTTGCAGGACTTACAAGTATCTTATCCACTATCGAACCTTTGGCATTCAGTATTCAAAACAAGTTCACATGGTCCCGTAAGAAGACCATGACAGTCCTTTGTATAATAGGAGCTGCCTTATCCATGATGTATGCAACCTCATATGGTGGAACACTCCTTGGATATGTTGATGCATATATCAATCAAATAGCTATACTCTTCGGAGTGTTAGTGGAATGTAACCTATTCGCATGGACTTTCAATTGTGAAGAACTTATTCCAACTTTAAATGCACGTAGTAAAACCATCCAATTAGGCAAATGGTGGGTTTATATAGTTAAATACATTTTGCCATTAGTGATTGGAATTGTATGGATTGGTGGAGTATTGGACATTATAAACACCGGTTCAATGCATGAATTGATTGTATTTGGTATTCTTACTGTCATATTGCTTGCATTGACTTTCATATTTACTAAAATGCCTGCAACAAACGAAGACTGGGATAAGACTGAATATAGATTATAATTTATTTTAAATTATTTTCTATTTTCTTTTTTTATTTTTAAAAAAAAGTAAGTTTATTAATTATTTTTTCTATTTTTATTTTTTTTATTTTAAAAAAAAGCATTTTATTATTATTTATCTATTTTTTCTATTTTTATTTTTTTTATTTTAAAAAAAAGCATTTTATTATTATTTATCTATTTTTTCTATTTTTATTTTTTTTATTTTAAAAAAAGCATTTTATTATTATTTATCTATTTTTTCTAAAAATCTACTTCCTAAATGCTCTATTTTAACTGCACCCGCTAATTTTTCCTGAATGTTTTTAATCATATCCTCATTATTGGAAGCTACAAAATAAATGACATTGGCTTCATACTGCTTTTCAACAACAGACAAATTCTTTGCCCTGATCTCATTGTCAATTGTCTTTATATGCTGATATTCAAAGCTGAAGCGGAATATTTCATACAATTCCATATCAACTATCTCAGCAATTGAAAGGGTTTCAAGAACTGACTTGCTGTAAGCACGAACCAAACCACCTGCACCAAGCTTGATTCCACCGAAATACCTTGTTACAATAGCTACAATGTTTTCCATCTCATTTTTCTTTAATACATTAAGCATAGGCCTACCTGCAGTTCCGCCAGGCTCACCATCATCATCAAATCCTTCCCCATCGCTAACTACATATGCGGTGCAATTGTGTGTTGCATCCTTGCACTCTTCAGATATTTTATTTATGATCTCTTTCGCTTCCTTTTCATTCTGTGCGGGGAAAAGTCTGCAAATGAATTGAGATTTCTTAATATCTATAGATGTTTGAAAGGGTTTAGCTATTGTTTTCATAGTATCGTTCAATATTTTTGATTATTAGAAAATGTTTTATATTAATTATTTTATATTAATAACATATACATTTATATGTTTAATTGATATAATATTAATTTTGATAAGATTTATAAGTAAAATTATTAAATCATCGAGGTGAGATCATGGAAGATAAGAAAGCAAAGTTTTTGGTATACATTGTTATAGCTTTTATTGCTTTTATTGCAAGCAGTGCAGTTTTTTCTATGACTGGCGGTCTTTCCGATTGGATTGCAACCAGCGATTACGATGAGGATAAAAACAACAATGGCTATTTAGACAGTTCAGAAAATGGAGGAGGATTATTCTCACTTTTCGATTCAAAAGATAATGGCGATAATTACAACAGTTACAATGATGAAGGCAGTGACTGGTCTGAACTGATAGACAAAGGAATGAACAAGATATTCAATTCAGACAATTCCGGTTCAGGCTCAAGCTATTACTCAAGTTCAAGCTCTGATGACAATCCTGACCTTCTCGCAAGACTTTTAAGATTCTTTATAAGCAATGGATAATTAAAGAAAAAACTTTAATTAATCCAATTCTCTTTTTTTCTATTTTTACTTTATTCACAATTCAAATTCTTAAAAATCCTAATTCTTGATTATTTACCAGATTCAACTATTTTCATCAGTTTTTCTGAAACTTGAACTATATCTTTTTTCCCAAATGCCTTAGCAATTCTTCTAATTGCATCCAGATTCCTTACATAAGCATCAAGCCAGGAGAATATGTCTCCAGGATATGTTTGGATTTGATATTCCTTAAGAAGAGAATTTGAAATGTCAATTGGATCCTTTCCATTCAACCTTTGATTGATTATGTAATATGAAATTCCCCTTTGCAGGCATTCACAGAATGGCCTTTCATTGCAATCACATCTTAGGAAATCAATTTGAATCTTAAGCAATGCATCCTGGAATTTCTTGTCAATCTTTGAAATCGCTTCCCCAGAGGATATGATATCCAATGTGGATTCAGCAAATAACCTTGTAGAAAAGTTAATCTTCAATGCACTGATGATTTGCTTATGAACAACTGGAGCCAAATAAGCGTTTTCAAACAATTCCAAATCAAGAGCTATTGACTGAACTTTCAATAGGTCATTGGAATTGACTTCATTTTTAGTCATCTTTTCATGAATGTCAGCAAAGATGTTTTCCTTAAACTTGATCTGCTTGACTGCAGCAGAACTATTATTTTTCCTGTTTTTAGACTTATTTGAAGTTTTCTTATTATAAATCACATCTGACTTATTAACCTTAGATTTATCTTTTTTAGAGGATTTATAATCATTCTTTTGATTGCCAATATTGGAATCATCATCAGAAGACTTATAATCCTTAGATTGATTCAATCCATTGAAATAATCAGCAATATTATCAATATACTTGCTGGTTTTGGATTCCTTTTTAGTCTCCTTTTTAGGAACTGGCTTTTCATCCACATTCTCTTCAACAATGAACTTAATTCCGGAACTTTCATTTTCTTTAGATTCTTTAAGTTCTTTAAGTTCTTTAAGTTCTTTAAGTTCTTTAGGTTTATCTTCCTTAGGTTTAATGGATTTTTCCTTAATATTATTCTCTTTAGACTTATGGGACTTATTCCTGTTCTTCTTATCTTTTTTAGACTTGTTTTTCTTCTTATTGTCCCTTTTGCCCTTCTTATCCTTCTTATCATTCTTGTCCTTTTTATCCTTTTCTTTTGTCTCTTTTTTATCTTTATTATCATTTTTAGAACTATTTTTAGCCTGTTTAGACTTGTTCTTTGTCTTCTTGTTTTTCTTTAAGGCATTCTCATTACTTTCATCAATCTTTTCAGAAAGCAACCTTAGCTCTTTCAGATTAGTCTTAAAGAATGGCTTTTTATAATAATAGCTAAAGTAATTCGGATCATTGATTGAATCCTTGATGATTACACCATCATCAACAGATAAAAATGACATTGCAACTGCTCTACCGAAGCGAGTTGTATCTATAGTATCGTCTGCATGTATATTCACTGCATCTTTATCTTCAAGTTCATCAAGTGCTGTCATTATATCCATTGGAACTGGAATATTTTGATAGAATTCTTCAACATCCTTTACTTTCCTTAAGGACTTTGATGATATATCAGCAAGTATCTGTTCAAGTGATCCATCCTCTGTATAATCCACGAAAATATCCTCGACATCACTTTCAAGAAGATCAAGTGCAACTGCCTCTTCACTTTCATTGTCAAACTCACTTCCAATCTCTGGAACGAGATATATTACACCTCTGTCATGGTATGTTGGCCTACCTGCCCTACCTAACATCTGTGAAAATTCATTAGGAGTGATCCACTTGTTACCCATAAGCAATGATTCGAAAATGACTTGTGATGCTGGGAAATCCACACCTGCTGCAAGCGCTGCAGTTGTAACAACTGCTGCAATCTTACCTTTGGAAAAGTCCTTTTCAATTTTTTCCTTCTTGAAGTAAGACAATCCTGCATGATATGCTGAAGCATTGATTCCCTTTCCAGATAGGAAGTTAGCTATTTTATGGGTTTTTCTTCTTGAGTTGGTAAAAATCAAGGTTTGGCCCTTGAATCCCTTAGAGGATGTGCTGAAATACTCCCTTTGGACCAATTTTCTCATGATTATCCTTCTTTGGACATCTCCCCTTACAAAGACAATATGCCTTTCAAGAGGAACAGGACGCTCCTTGTACTGGACCAATTTCATATTGAAGTCATTTGCCAAGTCCTGAGGATTCTTTATTGTAGCGGACAATCCTATTACCTGGGTCTTAGGGAATATATGTTCAATCCTTTTTATCAATCCATTTAACCTGAGACCCCTTTCCTCATCTGAAATGGTATGGATCTCGTCTATCAAAACAAGTCCCAAGTCCTTTAATGCATCAGAATCACCAGCCCTTAGCATAAAGTCTATTCCTTCATAGGTACCGACAACAATATCTGCATCCTGAATATTTGAATTAGGTAACTTAAGCTCTCCTTTAGCCTTGATACGATTCATTCCCACTTTAATTGCTACTTTCAATCCTAAAGGTTCATATCTCTTCTTGAAATCCCTATACTTCTGGTTTGCAAGTGCAACAAGGGGAGTTAAAAATAAGAATTTCTTGCCATTCAATGCCTTTGGAATACCTGCAAGCTCTCCAACCAATGTCTTTCCACTACCTGTAGCGGACACTACCAAAAGGTTTTCACCTTTTAATAATCCTTCTCTAATTGCCAAATATTGAACTGGGAGAAGATAATCGTTTTTCTCTTTTAAAATGCCTTGCTTGAACTCTTCAGGTATCTTAAGCCTTTTCATAGCTATTTTAGGAATCTTATCATCATGAACTTTCACTTTATCAAACAATGTCAAGTCTGTGTGTGCCAATGGGTCGAATCTTGGGGAGAGCATTTCCAAAACGTCATCCAGACTGCCTGTCTTTTCAAGCACTCTCTTGAAGTTTCTGAATACCTTCTTGTCATATCCCCTAAGCTGTAGCTCCCTTTTGATTGTATTTTCAGCACAGGTCTTGCAGATCAATTGGTCATGATAGCGGTAGGAAAAGTCTGAATTGATAATGGTAACTTCCCCTTCGAAACTGCAATGCTGGCAGATATTTGTGAATCTGACCTTGATGTTGTTCTGCTTTAGGAAAGCTTCCAGCTTTTCATCCTTGTCTGCCAAGAAAACAGCTTGAGAACGTAATAAGTTAATTGCTTTGGAAGGAGGATAGAGCTTGTCTTCCTTTTCATCCTTGATTACAAAACGGTTTATGGAAATTGAGCCATCCTCATCATTTTCCTTAAACTTCAATACGCCAATGAATTCTGGCTTACGTTTTGTATTTAAAGCTCCTTTAGGACTTCCAATAGGATACATTTCCCAAGTCTTTTTTCTTTTGTTTAATACTATCATTGATAAAATTCCTGATTTTTATTTTAAATTTTTATATAAATATTATAGTTTAAATTATATTTTTAATAGTTTAAAAAGATTAAGACAAAAAATAAGTGAATTTATGAAAAAATTAAAAAAAAGCTAATAAAATAATAATACTAAAGAAAAAAAGTTTAAAAGAATTTTTAAAAAAATGAAGAATAATTATTATTCTTCCAGCAAGATAATGTTTTTAGGATCTATTTTAATGTAATCAGGAACAACAAATTCATGCTCATGAATCTGCTTGTCATATTTCCACCATAATCCATTTGCCAAGGTTATTTCCCATTCAAAAGGCATTTCTATCTTTGTTGAACCTAATGTGTCAAATGCGTTCAAGTCATTCTCTCTTGCTGAAGAGAAATCATGAGCCCTTATTCCAATATGAGTAATATTAGGTGAGACCTTTTTAGAAACTTCAAGCTCAAGTCCCCAATCCAATGACTTTACATGATAGTCATCAATTATTTCAATTTTGGAAATGTTCTTACATCCTGTAAGCCTTGCAACCTGAACCTTACCGGGATTTTCAAATATTTGATAGGTATCTCCTTTTGCAATGACCTTACCATTATCCAATACGATTAGCTCATCACAAAACTGGAATGCCTCATCACGATTATGAGTAACCATAATGGAAAATCCATCAAAATCCTCAAGGGAATTGAGAAGTTCAAGACGCAATTGCTCCTTTAGGAAAGTGTCCATAGCACTGAAAGGCTCATCCAACAATATAACATCAGGACCATAAGCCATTATACGAGCCAATGCAACCCTTTGCTGTTGACCTCCAGATAATTGACGAGGATATCTCTTTTCAAGGCCATTCAAATGAAAACGCTTAATTATTTCAGATAAATGATTCTTGTCATAATCCTTCCCTAATCCAATTGCAATATTTTCGTCTACAGTCATGTTTGGAAACAGCGCATAATTCTGGAACAGGTAGCCTACATTTCTTTTTTGCGGCTTTAAATTAGTTTTATTGCTTGAATCAAAATAAACAGTACCATTTAAGCTTATAAGTCCAGAATCAGGATTTACAATACCTGCAATGGATTTTAGTGTCATACTCTTTCCACAACCGGAAGGACCAAGAATACCTAAACGCTTGTTTTTCAATTCAAAATCAACATCCAAGTCAAATTCCTTAAGTTCCTTTTGGATATTTACCTTTAACATCTTATTGCCCATAATCCTTCCTCGTGAATATAAAAATAGAATTAATAAATAATAATTTTAATATTGATCTCGTTTATCATAAATTATTTTAATCATATCTCCATTGCTTCTCCTTACGCAAAGTGGCATAATCCATAATGAAAATCACTATAAATGCTATGAAAACTATGACTATTACATAATTGAATGCCTCCCCCATATTACCTGCAGCCACTTCTGAATAAACTGCCATTGGGAGTGTTCTTGTTTGTCCTGCAATGTTTCCTGCAAGCATAGCTGTAGCACCGAACTCACCTAAACCACGTGCATAAGCAAGAATTCCACCACTGAGTATTCCAGGCAATGCATTTGCAAAAGCAACTTTCCAGAAGATCTTCCATTCAGACATTCCTAATGTACGTCCTGCATCCAATAGGTTGGAATCTATTTGCTCAAATGCCCCTCTTGCGGAACGATACATCAATGGAAAAGACATCACAACTGCTGCAATTACTGTTGCAGGCCATGAGAAAGCTATTTTGTATGCAAAAAAGTCTATAAAAAAGCTTCCTATAGGTCCTCTGACACCAAAAATCCATAATAAAAAGAAACCCACTACAGTAGGTGGCAATACAAGAGGCAATGTGAATATGCCGTCCAATATAATTTTTCCAGTGTCATTTTTCATCTTCACAAGACCCCAAGCAACAATCAAACCTAAAAAGAAGGTTATGAAAATTGATACGCTTGCGGTTTTCATTGAGATGAAAATTGGGGACCAATCTGTCATGTAATGTTCTCCTTAATTAATATTAAATTATTCATTCGATATGATAGATAATATATTTCTTTTTAATTCTTATTAATATTTGCATAATAATTGCATAATAATCGGATAATAATTTAATATTAACTAAAAATTTATAAAAAAAGTGATTATTCACATGAATAATCCAATATTAATTCTATTTAATATTTTTCTTATTCACATGAATAATTGATACTGAATTTATTCGTGAAGAGTAAATCCGTATTCAACGAATTTGTCTTTAGCTTCTTGGCTTTGCAAGAAGTCCATGAATGCACTTGCAGCTTCTGAGTTTTTGGAATCTTTTAATTGAGCAATAGGATAAATAACTGGAGTGTCTAAAGCATCTTCTGGTGCTTCACAGACGACTTTTACATCATCAGTGGATTTAGCATCAGTAGCGTATACAATACCACATTCAGCAGATCCTTGAGCTACTTGGTTCAATACTGCAGTTACATCAGTACCTAAGGAAAATTTGGATTCAATTTGATCGTATATTCCAAGGTTGGTTAAGATTTCTTCTGCGTATTGTCCTGCAGGTACAGATTCAGGGTCACCGATAGCAATGTTTCCTTCAACATTTGCTAAATCTTCAAATGAAGTGATGTTGGAGTCTGAATCAGCAGGTACGATCAATACAACTTTGTTTTCCAAGAATTGGAGGTTGGTATCATTGTCAACTAAACCTTCATCAGCTAAAGCATTCATTTGCTTGTTAGCAGCAGACATGAACACATCTGCTTCTAAACCGTTTTCAATTTGAGTTTGCAAGTCACCACTGGAAGCGTAAGTTGGAGTTACTTTTACACCAGGGTATTTTTCTTCAAACATAGGAATTAATTCATCATCAAATACATTTTTTAAACTAGCTGCTGCAGCTAAATTGACTTCTTGTCCATCTAAATCTGGTTCACCAGTGATGAAGTCAAACCAGCCAGCAGAACATGAACCTACACTAATCACAGCTATTAATGCTAAAACAGCAATCATCAAAGCTTTTCTATTCATTTTCATTCTCCTTTAAATAATTCTAAAACACTATCATACATTAAATCAATTTTCTTGAAGTGAAGAGGATTTGAAAAATCCTTATGAAATAAATTTCATTATCGAATGATAAGAACTTTCATTATACTTTACCTTGTTTAGAATTGATTTAATATTTTTTGATTAGTAATTATATCTTTTTTCATACTGATATATAAATATTTTCATATCGATTTTGAGAACAATTTCATATCGATAAAAAAAGAACTGATTATTTTAAATAATAGAATAAATTGGAAAAAATAAAAAAAGTAAGACAATATAATTATAGAAATAACTAATAAGGAGATCCCTTATCTTTAATATTGTCCCTTATTTTTTTATGAGGCTCTCTTGAAAGTCCTTCTTTTTGTGTTTCATTTCTAAGATTTTCAATTATTTCAGAAGTTGGAGTAAGCACTGGACAGTTTTCTGTACACAATCCACATAAAGTGCACATATACAAACCAGAATCAACACTTACCTGATTATCTTTCAAGTATCGGCTCATTGCAACCCCACGACCTCCTAAATAACTATGAAAACCAAATTTATTCCCTATACTATTGTAAACAGGACAGCTTACAATGCAATTTCCACAGCCAATGCACCAAAGACACTCCTTAAATGCTTCTTTCCTACCATTGTCAAGCAAAATAACAGCAACTTTTTCAGCACCATACATATTCTTAAGAAGCTTTTTCTCAATATCTGCTGTTTTTGAAGGACCTGAAACAATATTGATATAGGAAGTCAAAGGCTTTCCAGTTGCAAATGCTGTTTCAAGTTTGCCAATTGAAACGCAATCCTCAAGCAATGGAACCAATTTATCGATTCCTGCAACGATTATATGGAGCTTTTTGCTTTGAACCAAACTGATATTCCCTTCATTGTGAACCATTAAAACAGCACCATCTTCAGCAGCAATGGAATTGGTACCGCTAATTCCTATGAAAGATTTCTCGATAAGGCTTAAGACATCCGCTCTAACTGCTTCCATAATTGGCTTTGGTTCTGCAGGCAAATCCAAATCCATGGATTCATTGACAATCTCTGCAATGTCCTGAACAGTCAAATGGGAAGCAGGACCTGTAGGATGAACAGGACTGTTGTCATCTTTTTTCAATTGTAGAATACGGTCTCCCAAATCAGTTTCGACAATAGTCATCCCTTGCTCTTCTAAAAATTGAGTTGCATCAATCTCACGTAAAGTATTTGATTTGGATTTCGCAATAAAAACCTCATTCCTATCAATATTGCTTCTTTCAATTTCATCATTGATCAAATCAAGCAATATTTTTCTTGCCTCTTCATCATCATTTGCATAAAAGCAATCAATATCATTTTCCTTAAAGCTTTCCTTTGCAATAGCTATCAGTTCCTCATTATTGTCTATTGCACTCTTTCTGATATCTATAACTCTGTTTTGAAGAGCCTTTATCTTAGGAGATTTGACAAGGGGCTCTATACGGCCCTTTAATTCACCGAATACTTTTCTCATGGATTCAATTTCCTTTTCTTTCATTGAATCTCATCCCCTTTATCAAAGCCATCTTTTTCAATATCCAAATGTTTTAAAACAAACTCTGATAAGTCTAAAACTTCAAAATCATCACTGTTTTGGCTTAAATTCAATTCACAAAATGGGCATGCACTTACCAATAGATCTGCATCGGTTTCTTTAGCTTCCCTAATCCTTAAATCGGAAATGGAATTGGACAATTCTCCATAAGCTGATTTCACTCCCCCTCCAGAGCCGCAGCATCTTGCCTTTTCCCTATTGTTTTCCATTTCAACCAATTTGGAAATGGAATTGATTACATTGCGGGGAGCTTCATATTCACCTGCATGCCTTCCCAAATGACATGAATCATGATAAGTGACCTTCAAGTCCTTATTGCCTTTAAGATTGATTTTATTTTCCTTAATCAATTGCTCCAATAGCTGAGAAATATGAATAACCTTTAAATCGACACCAAGGTACTTCTTATAATCTTCCTTCAATGTCTTATAACATCCTGCACATGAAGTTAGAATGACCTTTCCTTCAAAATCCTTTAAATTGCCATTCATCTGTTCAATTGCATCATCTAAAAAACCAGTTCTTAAAAGTACGGATCCGCAGCATTTTTCATCTTCTAAAGTTTCATAATCAATCTTTGCTATCCTTAAAATCCTCTCTGTAGCCTTGCTGATTGAAGTTAATTTCTCTCTAGCTGTACATCCTCTAAAATACAATAACATATTTTAACCTTAATAAATAATAAAAAATTCTTTAATCTAAACAATTAAATCTGAAAACTAATTTTAATTAAAAAAAATAATTGAGGAAATCATTCCTCTTCCTTATCAATATCTTCCAATTTGATTTCGTCCTTAAGAGCCAATGCCCTGACAAGTTCAGTAGTATTCCTATTCAACTCATCGATTTTCACATATAATCTAAAGATCGCATAAACTAAAAGCCCATATCCGAGAACTAGCAATAAGTCCAATCCTCTACCAAAACCGAAAAATCCCGCAAGAGGGTCACTGAATCTAGGAGCAAAAGCAAAGAAATTAACTATTACACAAACAATAGCCCATAATACAAATGTAGCGGGAGTGATTTTCTTAACTCTTAATCTCCTATAGAAGAATATGAGAACTATTACAGTTGCAATAATTAATAAAATCTGATATGTACGAAATGGACCTATAATAATAACACTTCCCATTAATTATAATCTAAATAAATCAATCACCATCTTAGTTAATATTCTTAATCCTACAATCGCATCGGTCCCCTTATTCTGGGTTTCAGGAGTATATATTGTAGTGATTGTAACTTCAGCCAATCTAAGATTCTTATCGCTTATCTCCTTAATGAATTCAGATGATACACCATATCCTCTTGAAACGATGTTTATTGCATCAGCTGCATGAGCTGTAAATGCTCTAAGGCCTGATTGTGAATCCTTAACATTTCTTCCATAAAATATGAGAGTTAAAGCATTCATAATATAGTTAGCAAAACTTTTACTTAGTGGCATGTCTTCAAATGGCCTTGCACCTATTACAACATCTGCCTCTCCATCAACTAAAGGCTTGCAAACCTTTGGAATATCAGCTATCTCATGCTGTCCATCAGCGTCAAAGGTTACAATGTATTTAGCGCCTTTATTATGTGCAAGAACCATTCCAGTTTTCAATGCAGCACCAAGTCCCCTATTGATTACATGGGAAACAACAAATATCTGATTAGGATATTTCCTTTTAGATCCAATAGCCAATTCTAGGGTCTTGTCTCTTGAACCGTCATTGACTAGAATCACATTATATCCCTTTTCAGCTATTCCTTCAATGATTTGAGACACAGTCTTCTCTTCATTGAATGCTGGAACGACCAAATAAACATCCTTAGTGATTTCTGAATTTGCATCTGACATATTATCTTTAAATTTTTTTAAACTATAAAGGACCTGCGTCTTCTTTACCTTCTCTCATTCCTTTTCCTGCTTCTTTTCTCATTTGTTTAGGATGGAACATCATCTTGATAAGGTTTTGAGCATGTTCACGAGCCCTATTGTCTGCCAATTTTTTTAGCTCCTTAGGGTCTTCCTCTTCATCTTCATGAACAAACACTTCAAGAATATGGGTGTTTGTCATGAGTTGAGCACGAATTAAACCTGTAGACGCTTCATGAGCACACATCTTATCCTTTTCCATAGGCCCAGGCATTCCCAATGCCATGACAATTTCACAGTCTTCCTCTTCGATAAGCTTTTTGCTTGCTACTGGAAGATCCTTAACCCCAGGAACAGTAACGCGAATAATCTTTAAGTCTGAAGCGTTTTTCTTTAATTCATCAATAGCTGCAGCACCCATATCATAACGAGCGAATGTAGTATCTGCAATTCCTATTCTCATTTTATTCACCAAATAAACATTATTTTAAAAATTATTTAATTATTATAAATAATTAATTTAATATTTTGATACATTATTGAATATGTTTTTAATTATATATAAAGTAAATCAAATATTTTAAAATCATCATATTTAAAAAAATCACCATATTTAAAAAATCATCAAAATAAAATCGCCTAAATTATTAAATCCTATTTTGAATTGAATTGATCTTGCCTAAAACAATATTGTCTTTAGTCAAGTCATATAGGATTCTATAGAAATATAATGCTCCACTATAATTCTTCTTGCTTTCCAAATCAGCACAAATGATCTTTAATGTGTCTAAGATAAATGGATTGACTCCCACTTGAATATTCTTTGATTCAATGATTTTTTCTGCATCATTTCGATTGATTTCAGTGCTGAATCCTCTGGATTTTATATATTCAAGTTCCCTAAATGCCTGCTTATTGAAATCAAAGTTCAAGCTGAAATCATAGAAGACAGCTGCAATATCCAATTGGTTTTCCTCAACATAAAAGAAACCGAAATTCCTATAGGC
>Ga0129307_1001968_pt1 | contig 18582 bp, 16 predicted proteins | sample P1105metagenome_FD_94437 | JGI IMG/M metagenome (GOLD analysis project Ga0129307, IMG submission 94437) | Capybara group fecal microbial communities from Wisconsin, USA - P1105 metagenome | ecosystem: Host-associated > Mammals > Digestive system > Large intestine > Fecal | place: USA: Wisconsin... | reverse complement strand
CCTGTGTCGCCTGTCTTTCCCGTCGCGCCCGTAGCGCCAGTGGCACCTGTAGCGCCCGTGGCGCCGGTCTTTCCCGTAGCGCCGGTCGCCCCGGTGGCACCCGTGAGCGCGAGCGCCCACGTGAAGCGCTTGGAGAACGACTTGCCGTCCACCGTCACGGGGACCGTTAGCGTGCCGCTCTTGGTGGTGAGCGACGTGGACGCGGTGACCGTAAAGTACGCCGAGGTCGTGCCGTTGTTGGTGATGGACGTGGTGAGGCCAGTGACCTGACCCGTGATGGTGCCGATGGTCGCGGCCACCTGCGTGGTGCCCTTGTAGGCAATCACGTTACAGGTGGTGGACGATGCCGTTGCCGCGCTGACGCCAGCGGGGAACGTGTGTGACTCATTGGTGAGGATGATCGTGTACGCATCCGCGCCCGTTGCCCCGGTCGCGCCCGTAGCGCCCGTGGCACCGGTCTTTCCCGTAGCGCCGGTCGCCCCCGTAGCGCCTGTGTCGCCTGTCTTTCCCGTCGCGCCCGTAGCGCCAGTGGAGCCTGTAGCGCCTGTGGCACCAGTCGCCCCCGTAGAGCCAGTCGCACCAGTAGCGCCCGTGGCACCAGTGGCGCCGTCGCTGATGATGGGCACGGTCTGCTGGTCTACGAGCGTCGTGGTGCCGCCCGCGAGGTAGAGCTGGCAGCGCAGCAGCGTCACTCCCGCCGTGGTGGGCACGGTGACGGCCTTGGACGATTCGTTGGCCGAGCTGGTGTAGACGTTCGTCCACGAGGTGCCGTTGCTAGAGCGGTCAACCTTGAAGCGGCCAGCGTAGGCCGCGGGGGACGCGGTGCCGAGCGCCCTCGTGGCCGAGAGCGTGATGTTCGTCGGCGTGAGCGTGCCGTCAGCCGCCCTTACGACGGCCGCTGGCGTCACGCGGAGGTCGTAGGAGTACGCCGACTCGCCAGTGGCACCTGTGTCGCCCGTTGCCCCGGTCGCGCCCGTAGCGCCCGTGGCACCGGTCTTTCCCGTAGCGCCGGTCGCCCCGGTGGCACCTGTGTCGCCCGTTGCCCCGGTCGCGCCCGTGGCTCCCGTAGCACCCGTGGCACCTGTCGAGCCGGTCTCGCCCTGAGCGCCCTGCTCGCCCTTCGCGCCCTGTATGCATGTGTAGGTGTAGGTGAGTCCGTTGGTGGTCGTCCTCATCCATACGTACTTGCCCTGCTCCCACGCAGGCGACGCGCTCGACCAGCTCGTGATGTCGGAATGCGAGGTCGGGCTGCTGCCGACGCCGTACTCGACGGCGCTGATGGAGGCGTTCAGCGCGGCCATGACCTCCGAAAGCGTCTTGTCGTAGCCGCCGATGGTCACGCCGCCGGAGATGGACACGCCGTCCCCGCCGATGGTGATGCCGCCCTTGCCGTCGAAGACGATGTAGGCGTCCTCGTCGCCGATGTAGTAGGGCTTGCTGGGGTCGAACGTCGTGCCTGTTGCCGTGGTGGCCTGGGCGATGACGCCTGTGGGGTCGATGAGGAAGATGCCCGCCGCGTAGTCGCCAGCGCCCGTGGACACGAGCACGCGCCAGCCGTTAGAGAGGCCGACCACGTACAGGCCGTCGTCGGTCATGGCCGTGTGCGAGGCCACGTAGCTGCTTATCGCCTCGTCGAGCTCGTACCAGCCCTGCTGGGACGGGTTCTCGGTTCCTTCGGGCTCAACCTTCGAGAGCGTGCCGGTCGAGTCGTCGTACGTGTAGTAGTTCTTGTCAGGGTTGACGGCGGTGTCCGTCGAGGCCTTGCGGTGGTCGGCGAACCAGTTCACCGTGTCCACCACCGACTCGAGCGTGCCGAGGCCCGCGAGAGCGCCGTTCGCCATGCGGTTCGCACGCTCCGCCTCGCCAGCAGCCTCGTCGGCGTGGTCCCACGCCTCCTGCGCGGCACCAGCCGCGCTCGTCGCCTGCGACTGGGCCTCCACGGCCTGCTCCTGTGCCTCAGTGGCCGCGGTGTGGGCGTCGTTCGCCCAGTCCCACGCGACCTCCGCTCCGGCTTTGGCCCGCTCGGCCTCCGCCTCGGCCTTGTCCGCGGCATCGCCCGCCCGCGTCGCCTCTGCGTCGGCGGACGCCGCTAGTCGCTCGACCGGGACCACCACGCGCTCGACGTACGAGGCACCGACGCTCGGCTCCGATGGGTTGCCAAGAACCGACAGACGCCCGTCCTCGATCCTAACGAGCACACGCTGGCCCTTTGCCACGCTCGACGCCAGCGCACCGTTCACCGGGCTGTCGACGTCCGTCCCGAGGAGCCTCACCCAGACGCTCCCGTCCGGGTCGACCCTCGTCACCGTCGCGACGTCCTCGCGCGAGGGCTCTTCGCCCCTGATGGACTCCAGGGCGTCGGCGAGCGCCCACGCGCCGGCTAGATCGGCCATGACCTCACCTCCATTGCTGCGCGCTCGGTCAGCACGATGCCGTTGCCGCACGCAAGCGACTGGCGCCTGACGCGCAGGTCGCCGACGATGCCGACGGACGCGATCGAGCCGCGCACCACGTCGCCGGGCACGACGCCGGGCCACCACTCGCGCTTGTAAGTCCTTGAGTCCTCCGCGACGGACAGCTCGGCGAGCCTCCTGGCGGAGTAGCCCTCCAGCGTCTCGCCGTCCACCCGGATGGGGGAGCGGTCGACCACGTCGTGCGTCCAACCCCTGTAGGCGGTGGACGTGACGGAGAGCGGGTCGTCGTTCACGGCCGTGGCGACCCTCGTGCCGTCGATTGACGTGTACCTGTTCGGGACGTCCGACCAGTCGAGCTCGCGCTCCACGTCGGGCTGGAGAAGCCTCGCGTGCGCCCTGTCGAGCAGGAGCGAGGGCTCGGAGGGGACGGGCTCGACGTACACCCGGCCGCGCCCGTCGATGCGGATGCGGTGGTTGCCCGCGCGGACGATCAGCCATGCCGCCGCGAGCACCGAGCTGCCCATGTCGTACACGACGTGCTGCTCCAGCACGAAGCCGCCCGTGACGATCACGGGAGCCTGTATCGCGGAGGAGAGCATCTGCCCGGCCAGCTGGGCGCCGTCGGCGCCGCGCGGGGCGTACGACCCGCGCGCCAGGAGCGTCTTGGAGGCGGGCCAGAGCACGCTCCTGCCGGTCACCTTGAGCGCCTCGTTGCCGCGCGACACCTTGCCTCCCGTGCTCGAGCACAGGAGCGTAGCCACGTCCACGCGCTCCCTCTCGCCGCCCTGGCTGGCGACCATGGCGAGCCTCACGTATCGCTCGCGGAAGCCCTCGCCAGGGTCGGCGTCCAGGTCGATGCCGCCCGACTCGAGCGTCGGCGCGTCGCTCGTCCAGTCACGCTCGACCGAGGCCGACCTCGCGCCAGGAAGGGACGCGCCGTCGGCCCACGTCACCGGGTCGACCTCCATGACGCGCCACTGCGCGGAGTACCCGCGCGACCAGTCGACGGCCATCATCCCTCCATCGTCGCGACGTCTGCCATGAACTCGCGCGTCAGGGCGACCTCCACGCCGGAGAGCGTCACCGCGACCGCGGAGCTGTTGTGCGCGTACGGCATGCCACCGGACTCTACGTCGGCCTCGAAGCAGCAGCCGTCGGCGGTGCGGACCAGGCACGGACCCATGTGCCGCCCGAGCTCGTGGAGCCTCGCGCGGTCCTCGGCGCTCAGCTGTCGCACCAGGCTCGCGGAGATGCGGAACGTGCGGCTCCGGCCGGACCCCCAGTACCCCTCCGGCAGGCCCTCGCCGAGGTGGGACCGGGCCTCGAAGTCCTTCGAGTAGGAGCCGGCGTCCGTCACCAGGTTGTACGGCAGCTCGACGTACGTGCCGCCGAAGTCGATGCGGTCGATGGCGACAGGGAGCTCGTACGGGATGTCGACCCAGTCCGTGTCTCCGTCAGCCGTGCGCGTGGCCACCCGGTAGGCGAGGTTCCCGTCCCCGAACGGCGCGTAGCGGTCGGTGACGGTCGCGTCGGTCGGGACGCCCTCGGCCACCAGCGCCGGGCCGTCTGCCGAGACGCGCCACACGTCGTAGACGTCACCGGCAGCGGCTCCCTCGGGCGCGGCGAGGGTAAGCGTCGCGGAGATCGTCCTGACGCCGTCCTCGTCGGTAACGTCCGAGGTCGCGACTACGATGCCCTCCGCGGGGGCGGGCGCCTTGCGCGCGAGCGAGACCGTGACCTCTGCCTCGGCCACCGCAGACCGCAGGCCGGTCGCCGGGTCCGTGGCCACGGCCGAGACCGCGTACGTCGCCCCGTCGCGCAGGTCGACGCCTATCGGCGCCTCTATCGTCGCCGACCAGGCGCTGTCCGATCCCTGCCATTCCGGAGTGCCGTGCCACGACCACACGTCGTCTCCGGCCTCCTGCCACGACTCGCCGCCAGGCGCGTCGCCTCCGCACCCGTTCGACGTGACCACGACCGAGACTTCGGCCGCCACGTCGCACGAGAGCGCGAGCGAGAGCGGCTGGGCGGTGACCTCGGCGTCGCCCACGGTCAGCGTGGGGGAGTCAGCCACCATGACCTCGGCGAGGTCGGACCAGACGAAGTCGCCGCCTGTCGACACCCGCACGCGCGCCGCCACCACGCCTCCGTCAGCGAAGTCGGCGACGTCATCCCATGGCACGGTGAGGGCGCCGGAGCCGTCGGCGTCCCCGTACAGGCGCGAGACCGAGAAGCCGTCCTCGCCGGCGCCGGATATGCCGACGCGGAGCTGCCACGCGGCCTGCTCGCCCTCCCCGTCGAACGTCCACGTGAGCGGCATGTCCGCGCCGCGCGGGTGGACGGAGGGCGCAGACAGGACCACGAGTTCGGGCGCGGTCGACTCGACCGTCGCGACGGCCGAGAACGTGCGCGCCTTGCAGTAGGATCCGTAGGTCCTGCCGCCCTCGTCGTCCTTGTACCTTCGGGCCTTGACCCAGTACTTGACGCCCTGCTCGAGTCCCTTGATGGTCAGGGCCTGCTTGCGGGCCCACTCGTCGTCGTACGCCGCGCCGTCAGACCCGTCCACGTGGCGGGTGTCCGTCGCGGAGGTCGCCGAGGACCACTCCACGTCGAAGGTGTCCGGCTGCTCCGTGGACCGCCATGCGTCCGCGGACGACGCCCAGCTCACCTCCGTGCCGGTGGCGTCGTCGTCGGCCGTCGAGGACTTTGAGTCGAAGGCCACCGTGACCTTGCACGACTCTCCGTCCGCGCCCGGCTCCACGCGCACGACCTCGCACTTATCGTCGCTCGCCGTGTCCACGTCGGTGTGCAGCTTCGGCACCTGCTTCGCCGCGCCGTATCGCCTCGACGCGGCCACGTCCTCGGAGAAGCGCCACGACGCCACACGCACGTACGTGTAGCTGCCCGCGGGCGGCATGACGTCGGCCACGTTGCACGCCAGGGCCTTGCACTCGCCGTCGTCCGTGGCGCCGACGTCGGACCACTGGTCCTGGGCGGTGATGCCGGCGACGGTGGGGGAGGCCGTGACGCAGTACTGGAGCTTCACCCCGTCCACGGGGTCGATGCACACCTGGTTCGACTTCCCCTTGTTCAGCCACTGGTGGGGCACGCTCACGGGGACGGTCACGATGCCGGTGCCGCTCGTCGAGCTGACCTCGATGTCTCCCGAGACCGATGCGGTCGCGGGCGGCGCGACGACGAACCTCCTGGTCACCGCGTCGGAGTCTCCCGCGAGGCCCTGCGAGGTCGCCGTGAGCGTCACGAGCAGGTACTCGCCCTGTGCGAGCATCTGCCAGGACGGGTAGTCGTAGGAGAAAGACTTCGACGCGCCGGTGAACGCGTCAGCCGACCTCGCGAGCTGCACAAGGGCAGCGCCGGCCCGCTTGACCTGGACGAGCCACTCGTAGCGCGTCCTGTACCGCTCGGCCGCGCCCGAGCCCTTGGCCGCGGTCACGGTGGCGGAGACGGTGCCGGTCGAGGTGTCGAACGTCGGCTCCTCGACCGTGGGCTTCGCGGGCGCCTTGAGGGCGAGCGTCGACTTCACCCACTTCCCGCCGCCTTTGCCGTTGCCGAGCTGGACCCACGCGACCAGGGACGTGGCCCTGCGCGTGGTGAGCGGCCAGAAGTCCGCGCGCTTCCACGTGGCGCCCTTGCGGTCCTTGAAGCTGGTGAGGTCGAGCGTGTTCGACGTGACCGACATGTCGTAGGTCCACGTCTCGCGCTCGACCATCCTGTCCTTGCCGCCCTCGGAGTAGTGGACCTCCCACCACCAGTCGATCCACGTGGCACGGTGGTTGGAGTCCTTGGTCTGCTCGCTCGGGACCTTGTACGTTATGCCGTAGCCGAGGCCGTCGCCGCGCTTTGGCGTGGTGAGCGAGCTTACGGTGCCGGTGGGCTTCCTCGTGATGGACGCCATGGGCTACCCCCTTGCGCTGAGGATGAGGTCGAGCTGCGCGGCGATGTCCGCGGCCATCTGGTTGGCGTCGGCCCCCGCGTCGTACTGCAGGTACACGTTCACCTCGGTGGCGCCTCCGGCGCCGCCGAGCTTCGCAACCACCTGGTCCGAGATCTCGTTGGAGAAGGGCCCGGTGTAGCGCTTGTTCGTGAGCGGGAAGACGCCCGTGTAGCGGCCCCTGCTCACCATCGCCTCGGCGCCGGCCTCGCCGACGAGCCCGAAGGTCGTCATGGTCGGCCTGGTGACGATGACGCCGTCCGCGTGGCGCTCGAACACGTGGCCCGCGGCGCTGGTCGTCGCGACCACGGTGTTTCGCGTGATGTTGTTCGTCACGACGTCGATGATCTTGCCGGAGAGCTTGCTGATCTGGTCGCGGAGGTTCCAGATGTTGCCCGCGGCCGTGCCGTCCCCGGCGTTTCCGTTCGCGGTCACGTCGATGGTCTTGCTGTACAGCTGGTCGGTGGCCGACTTCGTGCTCGTGAGGTTGGACTTGCCGATCCCGTCGACGGCGTTGCCCGTGACCGTGGCGCTCGCGGTCTTGTCCCCGAGCGGCGTCATGTTGAACTCGCCCATCTTGCCGACCGCGACGTCCACGCCGGAGCTGACGCCCTGTGCCACGCCGTCAAAGCTCGACGCCACGCTGTGCTCGGTGTTGCGGGCACCCTCGAGCATGGAGTCGAACGCGCCCTGCATGTAGCCGATGGGGTCGGACAGGAACGAGGCCACGTCGGAGAAGAAGCCCTTCACGGAGTCGAGGGCGCCCGACACGAAGTCGACCACGCCCTGGAGCGTGTCGGAGACGGACTGCGCCCAGCCGTCCCAGTCGATGCCGCCGAGGGCGTCGCCGAGCGAGGACAGCGCCCCGCACAGCTTGCCGCTGATTGCCTCCGCCACGGGCACGAGCGCGCTCGTGAGCGGGGAGAGGGCGTCGCCGACGTGCGTGAGGAAGCCGCTCGCGGCCGACGCGACTCCTCCGAGCGCGTCGAACCCGGCCGTTACGATGGGGAGGGCGCCGTCGGCCAGCCCGCCGAGCGCGGACGAGACCGTGTCTATGACGGACGCGATCGCGCCGACGCCCTCGCCGCCAGCGCCCGACATGGACTCCCAGAGGCCGGACAGCCCCTCGCTGTGCTCGGACACCCACGTGCTGATGCCCTCGAATGCCTGCGCGAGGGAGTCGGTGATGGGGGAGACGAAGTCGAGCGCCTTGGTCGCCATGCCGCCCGTCGCCTCGTCCACGATCTGCACGAGCGCGTCGCCGAGCTGCGGCGCGACTGTTGAGACGAGGTTGGGCAGCTCCTTCACGACGGAGCCCACGGCGCTTGCCGCGACCGGCACGACGTTGCCGATGTAGTTCTCAAGCGACTGCACCAGGTTGCCGGTCATCTCGCCCACGTCGAGGTCGTCTGACGCGAGCGACGTCAGCCAGTTCTGCCACGAGCTCTTCATCGCGAGCATGGAGCCCTCGATGGACGTGGCGGCCTCTGCGGCCGTGTTCCCCGCGAGGCCCATGTCCTGCACGCCCTTCTCGAGCATGCCGGTGACCGCCTGCTGGTACTCGGCAACGGGGACCTCGGTGAGCTCTTGGTAGGACTCGGACAGGAGCCCAGCTGCCTGCGCCTGCTCGAGGAAGTCCTTCGACGTGGCGGGGAGGATGCCGGAGAACTGGTCGGCGATGGACTGGTAGCTCGACGTCGAGCGCGTTATGAGCGAGTACTTGTCGTTCAGCTCGGAGATGCTGCGGCCCGTTCCGGTCGCGTAGTCCGAGATGGCCTGCATGCCCTTCTTCGCGGTTTCGTAGCCCGCCTGGTCACCCATCGTCTGCGCGAACGTCGCGCCCACCTGGTTGATTGACGAGAGGTACTCGTTCGCCGACATGTTCAGGTTCATGTACGCGTTCTGGGCGTCGCTGAGGATGGTCGAGTAGTCCACCTCGTCGAAGATCTTCCTTGCGCCGCCCGAGAGCTGCTCGTACTCGCTGAAGGCGTCGACGGACGCCTTCCCGATGGCCCCCACCGCGGAGGCGACGGCCGCGGAGGCAGCGGTGGCGCCCTTCGCGGCTGTCGAGAGGGACTTGCCGACCAGCTCGCCGACCTTGCTGAATGCGGGGCCGACGACGGACGAGATGCCCTTGAACGCCTTGCCCACGAAGTCAACGGCCGCCGAGGCGGCTCCCTTCACGACGCCGAACGCGCTCGTCGCTACGGTCCCGACTGCGGAGAGCGCGGGGCCAACCTTGCCGGCAATCCCGCTGAATGACTGGCCGACGAATCCGGCGACGCCCCTGAAGGTGCCGCTGATCTTGGCCGCGTAGCCGCTCGTCTGGCCCGCGACGTCCTTGAGCGCGTCGCCGTAAGACGAGAACATCTTCGTGATGCCCCAGCCGGACGCGGTCTTGCCCATGTCCGAGAACGCCTCGGAGTAGGTGGAGCCGACCTTCGAGGCCATGCCCTTGATGCTGTCCCTGATGCCCTTGAAGCGGTCTGTGAGTCCCTTCTGCACGGAGCTGGCTATCTCGTCGGCCGACTTCCTCGCGGGATCAGCCATGCCCTTGGAGAGCCTCTCGCCAGCCTCCTTGCCAGCCGTCTCGGCGGCCTTGGGGACCTCCTGCCTGACCTTCTCGCCGGCCTGCTTCGCGCCCTTCGCGCCGCCCTCGTTGAGGGCGTCCTCGATGGCCTTGCCCGCGTCCTTGCCCGCCGACGTCGCGGCAGGCTTGAGCTCGGCGGCTATCTTCTGCCGAGCGCCCTTGAGCGACGGTATGATCGCGATGTATCCCTGCGCGACCTCGATGCGTCCTGCCATTGCTCACTCCTTGCGGTCGAACCACTCGTCGAAGTCGGCGATCCTGATGGGCGCGCTACCGATGCGCCTGACGCCCGCCTCCTCGCCGTTCCTCCACGGGGTCTCGAAGGGCTTCGGGCGTCGCAGCGACCCCTTGCTGTGCGCCTTGCCGTACATCCACTCCATGCCGCGCACCTCGTCGATGAGGACGGCGAGGAGCTGCGCGGTCGCTGCGCCTTCCATCCACGCGACGCGAGCCTCGTCCTCGGGGCGCAGCTCGCGCATGGTCGCCGACTCCGGCGGAAGGTAATGCGCAAAGTGGGCGAGCGACCGCACCGGCAGCCGCCCGCCCACGTCATCGAGCGTGTACTCGGTCATGGTCATGAGGTCGTAGTCGAGCGCCCCGCCGTGCTCGGCGATGAGCTGGGCGAGGCTCTCTATTCCCCCTGAGTCACCCCGTCCTCGTCGGAGGCTGAGTCCCAGGCTGCGAAGAAGTCCTCGACGTCCAGCATGTCGAGCTCGTCCACGACCTCCTTGGGGACGTAGCGCCCGAGGAACCTCTGGAACGCCATCGTCGCCTCGAAGCCGTTCATGGGCTCGCCGCTCTCCTTGTAGAAGAGCATCAGCTCTCTCGTCTTCAGGGAGCCGCGCAGGGGCACCTTGTAGGTGCGCTCCGTGACCTCGACGGTCGGGTCCCCGTCCTCGTTTAACACGAGCCTGCCGTCCTCGTCGGTGACCGCCGTCGCGACGGGGACCACCACGTCCAGGTAGCGGCGCTTTCTGCCCCCGAGCTTTACGACCTTCCTTGCCATGTCCTCTCCCATCCCGCCTTGCTAGGCGCTGAGTACGGTGCCGTCGTCGAAGTAGATGTGGATGTTCTTGCCCGTGCCGTCGTCGTAGGCGGAGACCTCGGTCGGGACCGTCGCCATCGAGTTGGCCGCGAAGGTCAGGTCGATGCCGTTGGTCACCTGGCCACGCGGGATGAGGACGATGGCGCGCGCGTCGCCGTCCTTGAGCTTCCACGCGAACGCCTGGACGGGGGCGAGCTCCGGGCCGATGGCCACGTGCATCTGCTGGCCCTTCTGGAGGGTCGCGACCTTCTTGTCGACGTTGTCCGAGCCGAACTTGCGGCACAGGACCGCGTAGTTCATGATCTGCAGCTCGGTGTAGGTCACCGTGCCGGTGAAGTCGTCGAGGCCACGGCGCACGACGCCGCGGTTCATCTCCCTGAAGTCGGTGAGCGAGAGGCTCGTCGAGAGGGCGATGCCGTCCTCGCCGAGGTAGCCGGTGCCCTCGAAGCCCGCGATCGCGGTGAGCGCCGCGTCGAAGTCCTCGGGGATGGTGGTGATGACGTCGCCCGAGAGGGCGGCGCCGGTGGTCGCCTGGTCCGCGAAGGGCACCAGGATCTCCTTCGTGTTGAGTGCCATGCAGGCACCTCCTTATCCTTGGTTGACGGAACGCATGGACACCTCGGCGAGGAAGGTCGCCATGGGCGCGTCCATGTGCTCTGGGTCGGTCTGCGGCTGCGGGAGCCCGCCGAAGGCCACTCCGTAGGCCTGCACGCCCCCGATGGCGGGGTGCGTGGTGTTGATCTCGTCGAGCAGCGCGAAGACCTCGCGGGCCTCCGCCATCGCCTCGACGGCGTCGGTTCCGTAGACGTCCACGCCGATGCGGTGGCGGTCGATGACCGGCCACGTGCGGGACCCTCCCGAGTCCCGGAGGCACGTCAGCGGGAGCGAACCCTGGAAGTCGTCAGGCAGTGGCCACGGCACGGCAGCGTGTCCGTTGTCCGTGAGCCAGTCGGCGAGCGCCGGCACAAGGTCGAACGGGACCTCCATCACATCGCCCCCTCGAGCCTTCGGTTGGCGATGAGCTGCCGCAGCGGGTCGGGGAACTTGTGGGCGAACACCGTGGCGATCGGGCGCGGGCCGTACGTGCCGCCCCTGCCCGTCGTCGTGCGCTCGTAGCCCATGCCTCCCATGCGGCCCACGGCCGCGCTGGCCGTCTGGTGGAGCAGCGCCTTGGTGCCGCCCGAGTTCAGGATCTCCTGGAAGCCCTCGGTTGAGAACTCCAGCTCGAACTCGACCTCTGCCATGTCAGCCCCTCCATTCCCTCAGCCTCACGTACAGGTGCGACACGGAGCCGCTCGGGCTGCGCCGCTCCTCGGGCACGCCGTCCACGAGCCACCTCTCCTCGCCGCGCTCCACGCGGTCGCCCTCGCGGACATCCGAGCCTGGCGGGCAGAGCAGGGTCGCGGCCGACACTGACGCGTCGCGCGCGGACCCGTCGAAGGACGTCTCCGTGGAGGACTGCTGCAGCGTGCAGCCGCCAACGCGGTGCGGCACGGCCGAGCCCCAGTCACGGACCCGCCTGCCGCCCTTGGTCACCCACGGCGCGCGGAGCACCGTGACCGTGTCCTGGCACCAGCTAGGCAGCATCTACCTCGCCTCCACTAGCCTGTAGGCCGACAGCGCGGAGCGGTCGGACGCGGTCAGGTGCGCGAGGCCCTGCCCGGCCATCGCGCTCTGGCTGTAGCTCACGCTCACGCTGCCGGCCGTCTCCTGCTGGACGCCGAAGGGGAGCGCGACGTCGTGCACGACGCGGTGCGCCACGAGGGCGGCGAGGTCGTCGGGCGTCTCCGCGAACCCGCTCTCGAACGTGACCACGACGGCGCGCAGCACGTCCGGGCTGTAGGGGAGCCTGAGCTGCCCGAGCCTCGACCACTGGCATCGGTCGGTCACGTCCTCGCCGCAGACCTCAACGGAGACGAGACCCGTCACGTGCGTGGACGGCAGCCACACCGTGCGCTCGCCGCCGTCGATGGCGGCCACGCACGTGAGGCTCCCGGCGATGTGCCAGCCGCAGTGCGTCCTTATGCGGGACGACACCGCGATGATGTCGGCCTCGATCCGCTCGTCGTCCACGAAGCGGCTTCCCGTCAGCTCGTGGAAGCGGTCGATGTCGAGCAGGGGCAGAATCGGGCTGCCCGTGTCGGTGAGGACGTCGTAGCCCCAAGGCGTGGCGCTAAGTGGCATCCTGCGCCCCCTTGGACTTGTTCGCGGCGTCGCGGCGCTTGTTGGCCGCAGCGCGGCGCTTCTGCTGCGCCTTGGGCTCGTCGACGGGCTGGTAGCCCTCGGGCTGCTCGCCCTCCTCGTACTGCCACGTCTTGCCGTCGGGCGCGCGGTAGATTCTCAGCATGCCGTCCTCCTTACGTTCGTCTCTCCCTGTATGGGACGGCCCCGCCACGGGGAGAGGTCGTGGCGGGGCTCGTCAGCTTAGGATGATGCCGCGGTCAGCGTGACGTTGCAGAAGCAGGCGGGGCGCTTGACGGCGAGGATCTCGCGAGCCTCGGCGCGGAGGCTGATGAGGTTCTGCTCGAAGTCCTTGTCGTTGCTGTTCGTGGAGTCGACGCGCACGCCGTCGCGCTTGCTCACGAGCTCGGCGGCCCTGGTGTCGCCGAAGGCGCCGACGATGACGTGGTTGGCGGTCACGTCGGCGTTCTTGACGAAGGTCATCTCGAACAGCTTCTGGTAGTCGGAGTCGCTGAACGGGTCGCCCGCGTAGAAGTGGCCGTCCTGGGCGACGGCACCGCGCAGGATGTTCCAGATGGTCGGGGTCACGACGACCGCGTCGGCGGGAATGTGGGTCGTGTCCTCGACGTCCGCGGCGGCGTCGAGGATGCCCTTGAAGATGTCGACGGCGTTGTCGTAGGTCACGCTCTTGGTCTGCAGGCCGCTCGTGCCGAGGAGCGTGGTGACGGCCTGCGTCTGGCGGTTGGCGTTCAGGTCATCGACGAGGTCGTTGTTGATGGCGTCTGCGATGTACTCGGCATCGTCGAACAGCTCCTCGGTGACCTTGGCGAAGCCGGTGATCTTCTGGAGGGTCGCGCTCTTCGGCTCGTACTCGTAGGTGACCTTGTTCTTGGTCGCGCCCTCGGCGGTGGTGCCCACGGAGCCCGTAACGGTCTTGTAGACGAACCACGTGTAGATGGGGCTTGCGATGGTCTTGTGCGCGAACAGGTCGAGCACGGTCAGCGGCGCGGGGACGCGGCGCACAACCTCGCGGTCGTACTCGGGGACGACGAGGCCGGTGGAGACCGTCGGGTCGCCGGCCGTCGCTAACTTCGCCGCGAACGGGGGAGCGATGACGCGGTTATCCGCGAAGTCATGGGACTCGCGGAACTTCACGAAGTGCTCGCCGAGGGTCTTGGCGCCCGTCTTGACGGGGACGGGGGAGCCGCCCTTGGCGCCGAGGGACTCGATGAGGGACTTCTTGGCCTCGGCGGTCTCGATCTGCTCGTCGATGGCCTCGATGGACTTGCTGGCGGCCTCGATGGCCTCCTTGGTCTCAGCGGCCTTGAGCTCCTCCATGGCCGCCTTGCGCTGCTCGCGCAGCTCCTTGATGTTAGGCATGGTTGCCCTCCTTGCTGTGTGTGTCGATGCCGTAGGCGCTCAGCAGCGCCTGCTTGCGGTATGCCTCGATGTCCTCGGACTCGTCCTCGCGGCCCTTGGGCGTGGCCTCGCCCTCGCCGCCCTCGGTCGTGCCGTCGGCATCGTCTGCATCGTCCTGGTCGGCCTCGTCGCCGATGAGCGCGTCCACCTTGGCGACGCACTCCATGAGCGAAGCGCGGACGGCACGCAGCTCGTCCTCGTCGGCCTTGCTGTTGCGGCGCCCTGACTTCGAGCCCGGCTCGGGGGCGCCCTTGACCTCCACCACGGAGGTGTCGGGGTTCGCGGGGTACATCACGAGCGAGACCTCGTGGATGTCCAGCTGCCTCAGCTCGTTGGCCTTGCGGCCGTCCTCGAGCTCGACCTCCATCTGGTCGATGACGTCGTAGGAGAAGCTGAACTTGCAGAGGCGCCCGTCCATGGCCAGCTCGCGTGCGCGCTGCGCCTCGGGCGTGGAGTCGAAGGTCGCGGTGAACAGCAGCCCGTGCTCGTCCTCGGCGAGGCCCGTCACGGTGCCGATGTAGCTCTTGAGGTCGCCCGCGTCGTGGTTCCACAGGAGCGGCAGCGTGCGGCCCTCCGCCTCGATGCGCTCGATGCTGGCCGCGAACGCCCCCTTGGCGACCACGTCGCCGTAGAAGTCGGGCTCGCGCGTCCACGTCGACGCGTAGCCCGTGATGGAGCCGCCGTCGGCGCTGGGCGCGCCCTCGGCGGTCTTGGTGCGGATGTTCGGCATGTCTGCCTCCTGTCTGCATGAAAAAGGCCCCTTTCGGGGCCTCGTTGGGTTGCTCTTGCTTCGGAACGTGTGGTTGCTTCGTTGTGCGCCTAGCCTGGCGATGCGTCCTGGCCCTCTACGGGCTCCAGGGCGAGCCTATCGACGCTTGCGCTGTCAACGGAGGGTTGGGTCTTCGTCAATTGAACCGAGGAGGCTGCTTGACCTCTTCTCCACCCCTACATCAATCGTGCAGTGGCAGTTGACGGTCTCCTCGGCGGGCAGGCCGAGGTCGCCCGGGTAGTCGGCGCCGTTGCTGAAGCGCTCGTCGAGGCCGACCGTCTCGCCGTCCATGGCGGCGTGGGCGCTCCTCGGCTGCTTGGAGCCGTGGTGTCGCCACGTCTTGGTGCGACGCACGCGTTCGGTGTCCCTCGGGTACACCTGGCGCACGGCCTCCTTGGTGGCGAAGCCGCAGACGGCGGTCGCGAAGGTGAGCGCGCCGCGCGCCGCGCGGTTCGCCGCGTGGTCGAGGAACGAGCGCTCGGCGGCGCTGATCGCGTCGGGGTCGCCGACGTCGAACTCCAGCATGTTCGCCGCGAGCTGCTGCATGGTTCCCTCGTTGAAGAGGTGCGCCCTGCGCTCGGCCATGGCGTGCACGAAGTTGGCCGTGCGCTTCGAGTCCCACGCGGAGGTCGGCTCCTCTATGTCGGCCATCGCGGCCATGCCGCGCAGGTCGCAGAGCTTCCTGAAGAGCGGCTCGAGGTCCTCGCCGAGCTCGCGGTCCCAGCGGAGCATGTCCCACCACCACGGGTAGTCGTCCGCGGCCTTGCGGGACTTGGAAGCGGCCTCGCCGGCACGGAGGTCCGCGAAGACCCGCCGGGCCTGCCGCTCAAGGAGTCGCCTCAGCACGCCCTCGATCTCCTCCACCGAGTCCTCTGGCGGCTCGGAGCTGGTCTTGAGCAGCGTCACCGCCACCTTGGGGGCGCCGTCAGCGAAAGGGGCGGCATCGCCGCCCTTGGCGACCGGCTCGACCTTGACGTCCAGCGCGGGCCTCGCGTTGTAGCGCTCCGTGGTCGGGTCGGTGTCCCTGGGGGACGCCAGCCCTCCCTCGGTGACGTTGAGCGGCACGATGAGGTCGTCGCCGCCCTCGATGGCGGGCAGGTTCATCCTCGCGCGCGCCTCGTTGCGCAGCATGAACGGGCCGCCGACGCTCGACTGCAGCACGCCAGCCTGCTCCTCGAAGGAGGCGGCGAGCTTGCTCGACAGGTCGAACTCGCAGTAGTGCGTGGCCGGGTCCATGCCCAGCATCGGCACGAGGAAGCCGTTCAGGCGCTCCTCGATCATGTCGAGCAGCGGGGTGAGCGTGTCGGCGTAGAGCGCCCTCGCGTTGTCCTTGGCGCTCGCGTAGGTCTGGCTGTCAGTGTGCCACACCTGCGCAGGGTTGACGTGGTAGACGGCCGCGACGTCCTCGCGCGCGAGCTTCGTGGCCTCCTGCCACTGCGCCTCGCGGGCGTTGAACGTCGTTGTCTCCAGCCGCATCCCGTCCTCGAGCAGCGGCGTGCCGCCCGTGTCGGTGCCGTCCCTGCCGGCGAACCGCGACTTCCACGACTTGGCGAACCGCTCGCGCGCGCCGGGGTCCCACGGCGTGTTCGCGGGGCGGCTGATCCATTGGGAGACGCGCCCGCCGTTCTTCCACACGCCGTTTCGGTACTCCCACGCGCTAAGCTGCTCGCTGAGCACGTCCTTGAGCGCGTCGATGGCGCTTGAGGACTCCATGGCGCCCCGCGGGTCGTACGAGAAGAAGCGAATGCAGTCCTCGGCCGGGATGGTGATGGTCTTGCCCGTGTACGGGTTCGTGACCCGGTACCCGCTCGGCTCGAAGCCGTCCATGGTCTCCTTGCCGTGGACCCACGACCACGGGAAGTAGTGCAGCCACCTGCCCGCCGGCGCGTCCGGGTCGTCGTAGAGGTAGCACAGAGCGTCTCCCGCAAGCAGGTAGTCGGAGACCACCGCGCGGACCAGCTCGTGCGTCGTCATGCCCTTGCAGGGCCTTGAGAGCAGCCTCGCGAGGTCGCTCTCGGTGTCCCTCGGCCTGTCCGCGTCGCCGCGCCGCTCGTAGCACTTGAGCGGGATGCCGGCGACGTTATCGGCGAGGAAGCTCACCACAGCCCTGAGCGCCGGCTGCTTTCGGTACATCTCGTACGCGTCCATGCCGCGGATCGCGGCCGCGACCACCGAGTGGTCGTAGACGACGACGCGTCGCCAGCCGAACAGCGCCGCGATGGCGTCAGTGAAGGCCATGGCACCTCCTTTCCTTTACAGCATCATGAGGTCGTTGTCTTCGTAGACGCTCCTCGGCTGCGGCTCCTCCACGTCGGTGGCGAGCCCGACGGCCATGGTGGCGGCCACGAGGGGCGCGATGTCCTCTATCGACTTCTTGCGGTCCCATGCCCACGCCCCGTCGCCCATGGGCCGCGTCACGGCCACGTTGGCGGCGAGGTCCAGCACGGGCTGGGGCCTGTGGATGACGGGAGTGGCCGCGGGCTCGTCCTCGTCCCTCTCGGGGTCGAGGGCAGCCACGGCGTCGTAGAAGCGTCCGCAGTAGGCCCCGAGGTCGCGCCCGACGCACCTGGTCACCTCGACGCCGTCGACGGCCTCGAGGAAGTCGGCCAGGGCGGAGACGGGCGCGCCGTTGCCCTGCAGGGCGACGCGCATCCTGCCGCCGTAGCGCTCCACGCGCTCGCTGAACCAGTCCACGACCCACTTGACGCCCTTGCCGCGCGCCACGACCTCGACGTAGAGGTCGCGCGACGGCGCTATGCCGCACACGGCGATGTAGGCCGACGAGCGGTCGTAGCTCGCGTCGACGCCGAACCAGAGCGGCGAGTCAAGCGCAACCTCGCCGGCGGGGTCCATGCCGGCCTCCCACGCGCCGCGCGGGAACGGCGGCTCCACCGACGAGGTGATCCACTGGCACAGGTCCTCGACGCGGAACTCGTCCTCGGGGTCGCTCGCGCAGTCGGTCGCGATGGTCGACTCGTCCAGGAAGCCGTACCCCATGGAGGGGTTCGCCTGGGCCCACTCGTCGCGGTCCCACTTGTCGCATCCCGGCGTCGCGCTCCACTCGAAGATGCCGATGGACTTCATGGCCTCTGCCACGTCCTCGGCCACCTCCGCGTCCGGCTCGGGCTCCGAGCCCCACGCCTCGGCGCACGCCCCGTCCGGGTCGCCTATCGCCGAGTGCGCCTGGAGCCTCAGGTGGCGCAGCACCACGGAGGTGCCGTCGCCTGCGTTGCTCATGCACCAGACGAGGCCGGAGCGGACGGCCTTGGTCGTCTTGCTCGCCGCGCTCCATGCCTGGAAGCTCTGGTGCTCGCGCAGCTCGTCGAGCAGCACGAGGTTGCTCGTCTTGCCGCGGGTGTTCTTGCGGTTGGGCGTCGCCACCTTGTAGCGGCGGTACCCGGTGAGCCTCAGCTCCTTCGAGCCCTTGCCCTGGAATATCCGCTCAACCTCCGCCGACAGCTCATCGCTGTCCTGCACGAGGTTCACGGCGCCCTCCCAGACCTCCTCGGCCTGGCTGAGGTCCTGCGCGGTGCCGAGGATCAGCGCCACGCCGAGCACGTACATGAAGAACAGGGCGAGCACCATTCCCATGACGCTCTTGCCATTCTGGCGCGCCACCAGGACCAGCACGATGCGGAAGCGGAGCCACCACTCCGCGTCGAAGTCGCCGACGATCTCGAGCCCGTGGATGAACAGCCACCTCTCCCAGGGCAGCAGGTCGATCTCCAGGAAGTCGCGCGCGAAGTCGATGACGTCGAAGCCGAGCGTCGTCTCGGGCGTCAGCTCGCGCAGGGGAGGAGTCCAGACCCTCGGCACCTCGCACCCGAGCCTAGGCATTAGCCGCTTTACCTCCATCGAACGCGCGGAACTTGCCGCGCATGCGACCAAGGCCTTCATCCCTGTGAGGCTCCTCTGCCTTCGCGGGGTCACCCTTGGAGGGCAGCAGGCCGAGCGCGTCGCAGTAGCTCAGGAAGCTCGCAGGAGTGGCGTAGCGCATGGCCGGGGTTTCCATCGACTTGTCGTCGAGGAAGTCGGCCATGAAGCGAATCATCGCGATCGGCGCCGCGTGCGCCTCGAGGTCGAGGTTTCCGCAGCTTACCTGCGCCCTTATCGACTTGTCGACGGCCTTCCTCATGCGCCCGTTCGGCATGGCGGGACCTCCTGTCAGAATGGACCTCGGGAAAAAGCGGGGCTCGGTCGATGGGGAATTAT
>Ga0129307_1001967_pt1 | contig 18587 bp, 12 predicted proteins | sample P1105metagenome_FD_94437 | JGI IMG/M metagenome (GOLD analysis project Ga0129307, IMG submission 94437) | Capybara group fecal microbial communities from Wisconsin, USA - P1105 metagenome | ecosystem: Host-associated > Mammals > Digestive system > Large intestine > Fecal | place: USA: Wisconsin... | reverse complement strand
TGGCAAACATCGTGGCCATCGCTTTCCTGACCATTATCGATCCGAAGGCCATCGCGAATAAGGGCATCCTGATGTATGCCTTCATGCTGATCACGCTCTGCTGCAGCGGCTTTGTCATGTGCGTGACCACGGCCAATACCGGCTTCATGGCCGATATCATCGACTACGAGCTGGACCGCAGCGGCAAATATATCCCGGCGGTCGTTTCCGGCACCTACAGCCTGATCGACAAGATCGTATCCTCTGTATCCTCTGTGATCGTGACCGCCTGCATCGCACTCGTGGGCTATACCGCGACCGTGCCGCAGCCCGGCGATCCCGCAACGACCGGCGTGTTCTGGGTGACCATGTTCCTGCGCTACGGACTGGCCATCGTGGGCTGGCTCATCACCCTGCTTGCCATGCGCAGCTGCAAACTGAACAAGGCGGAGATGGTCGAGGTCCAGAAGCGGATCGCGGAAAAGAAGAAAGCCGCCCTCGAAGAACTGCAGGATTAAGACAACACGAACGGAGGATCCCTTTGTGAGATCGATACGCATTTTAAACGATAACTGGCGCTTCTTAAAGCACGATATGCCCGCGGAAGCCGCCATGCAGTATGCCGCCATGGGGGAAGCGGTCACGCTTCCCCATACCTGGAACGCAGTGGACGGCCAGGACGGCGGGAACGATTACTACCGCGGCCGCTGCTGGTACGTGCGGAAGCTTGGCGCAGAGGAAACGGCGGATGCGAAAGCCGGCCGGAAGGTTTTTCTGGAATTTGCCGGCGCCGCGCACAGCTGCGAAGTCTTTTTAAACGGCGAAAAGTTAGCCGCGCACGAGGGCGGCTATTCCGCCTTCCGCACGGAGCTGACCGGGCACCTTCGTACAGGCGCAGACGCGGAAAACGTGCTGGCAGTTGCCGTAGATAACCGTGAGAAGGACCGCGTGTATCCGCAGAAGGCGGATTTCACCTTCTACGGCGGCCTCTACCGCGAGGTCAGGCTGATCAGCGTACCGGAGGAGCATTTTGAACTGATGAAGGACGGCACCCCCGGCATCAAGGTGACGCCTTCCGTGGATCTGGAAAAACGTCTTGCGGAAGTGAAGGTAGAGACCTGGCAGAACGCAGCGCGTGTCCGCTTTACGCTGAAGGGCGAGGATGCGGACGGAAGGCCCATCCTGCTGACGCAGGAGGCGGCCGGCGAAAACGGCAGGGCCTGCGCAGGCTTCACGATCGAAAACGTGCGCCTCTGGAACGGCACGGCGGACCCTTATCTCTATTCTGCGGAGGCGGAGCTGGAAAGCGGAGACGTTGTATCCGCGCGTTTTGGCTGCCGCGAGTTCGCCTTTGATCCCCAGAAGGGCTTTTTCCTAAACGGCAGGAGCTATCCGCTGCGCGGCGTCTCGCGCCACCAGGACCTTAAGGGAAAGGGCAATGCCCTCAGCCTTAAGGATCATGCCGCGGACATGGCTATCATCCGCGAGCTCGGCGCAAATACGCTCCGGCTTGCCCACTACCAGCACGCGCAGGAATTTTACGATCTCTGCGATGAAAACGGCCTTGTGGTCTGGGCGGAGATCCCCTACATCACCATGCACATGACAGGCGGCCGGGAAAATACGCTGTCGCAGATGCGCGAGCTGATCACGCAGTGCTATAACCATCCCTCCATTGCGGTCTGGGGGCTATCAAACGAGATTACCGCGGCAAGCGCCGTAAACGAGGATCTGCTGGAAAATCACAGGCTGTTAAGCGAGCTTTGCCACCGTCTGGATCCGACCCGGAAGACCACCATGGCGAACGTTTTCATGCTGGAGACAGACAGCCCTATCCTGGAGATCCCGGACATCAACAGCTACAACCTGTACTTCGGCTGGTACCTGGGCGAGCTGGAGCAGACCGACGAGTTTTTTGACGAATATCATAAAAAATATCCGGACCGCGTGATCGGCTTTTCCGAATACGGCGCCGACGCAAACCCCGCCTTCCATTCCCCGCATCCCGAGAAGGGCGATTATACCGAGGAATATCAGGCGCTCTATCATGAGCATATGCTGAAGATGATCGAGGAGCGGCCTTATCTCTGGGCGACCCATGTGTGGAACCTCTTTGATTTTGCCGCGGACGGCCGCGATGAGGGCGGAAAGCACGGCGAGAACCAGAAGGGTCTGGTGACCTTCGACAGACAGCTGAAAAAGGACGCCTTCTATCTGTATAAGGCGGCCTGGAACAAGGAAGAGCCCTTTGTGCATCTGTGCGGGAAGCGCTATGAAAACCGTCACGAAGAGGAGACAGAGATCAAGGTCTATTCAAACCAGCCGGCCGTTTCGCTCTTCGTTGATGACCGGCTTGTCTGCGTGAAGGAAGGAAAGACGGCCTTTACCTTCCGGATCCCGCTTTCGGGCGAGCACCTGATCCGCGCGGAAGCAGGAAGCGCAGCTGACAGCATGACCATCCGCCGTGTAAGCGAGCCGGAGGAAGGCTACATTTTCAACAAGGCGGCCGCGTCCGTGACCAACTGGTTCGACGCGGATGAGCTCGACCCCGCCTGCTTCTCCGTGCAGGATACGCTGGGCGAGATCAGGCAGCATCCGCAGGCCGGCCCCATCGTGGAGGCCATGATGGCAAAGGGCGCCGCCGAGCGCGGCGATGTGGCAAATGCCGTGAAGGACAATCCGGCGCTGCAGCGCATGATGGCGCGCATGACCATGCTGAGTCTCCTGAAGCAGGGCGGAGCGGATGAAGAGAGCATCAGGCAGTTAAACCGCATCCTGCAGGGCATCAGAAAATAAGAAGGCCGGCCTGCCGGCGGAAAGGAAAGGCGATGAAAACAGGGGTACAGCAGATCATGCTGGGGACCGTGACCGGAAGCCGGGAAAACGCCGCGGCCGCGCTTTCCCGCATCAAAGGTGCGGGATATGACGGCATCGAACTCAACCGCTTCATGATCCATCCCTCCTCCTTCATGGTCCGCATGCTGACGCGTATGGCCGGCATGCCCACCGGAAATGGCGGGAAGCTGGACTGGAAGAGTCTGGTGGAAAAAAGCGGCCTGTCCGTGATCAGCCTGCACGCGGATCTCGGCTCACTGGAGCGGGACATGGCTAAGGTCGCGGAAGAGGCGCACGCCTTAAAGACGGACACGGTCGTGATCACCGGCATGTACCGCTTTAACTACGGCGATGAAAAGACGGTGCGGGAACTGGCCGGCCGCCTGAACAAGACCGGAGAAGGCCTGAAAAAAGAAGGGATCTCGCTGCTGTATCACAATCACAACGCGGAGCTCCTTGACGTAAAGCCCGGCCTTAAGGCTTACGACATCCTGCTTTCGGATACCGATCCTGCCTTCGTGAATTTTGAGTTTGATTCTTTCTGGTTTACGGACGGCGGCGCGGACGCCAAGGCCTGGATGAGGAAGCTTGGCAGCCGCATGAAGCTCTGGCATCTGACTGACCGCGGGGCAAGGCCGGACGGCCCGGTAATGACCCCCATTTTAAAATGCGACAGCGTGGAGCTCGGCAGAGGAAATATGGATCTTGACGGCCTGCTGGCCGTTGCCCGCGAAAACGGCGTGCAGGCGGCGGTGCTGGAGAGCCACAGAAACTGGATAGACAAGGACCCTTTGAAGAGCCTGGAGGTCTCGGCAAAATGGCTGAAAGAGAAAGTGTAAGGCGGGGTGACCCGCGCAGAAGCGTAAACGGACTTCCGAAGGCATGGAAGGCGGTCTGGATCGATCCCGAAGGGGAACACGATTCGGAGAAAAAGCAGCCGGCTGCCGTGCTGAGGAAGCGCTTTCATGCGGACAGAACGGAAGAGGCAAAGCTCTATATCACCTGCCACGGCCTGTATGAAGCAAGGCTGAACGGCAGGCGGGTTGGTGATTTCGTGCTTGCGCCGGGGACCGGCGACTACATAAAGCAGCTCACCGTGCAGGCCTATGATGTGAGCACCCTTCTTAAGGCCGGCGAAAACGAACTTACCGTAACGCTTGGCGATGGCTGGTGGCGCGGGAGCGTTGGCATCGACGGTCTGTGGAATTATTACGGAGAAGATCTGGCGCTGCTCTGCCAGCTGGAGATCTGCGGCGAGCCTGTGCTCTGCTCGGACGCCTCCTGGGAGGCGAGCTCCGAAGGACCGGTGCGCGAAAACGACCTGCAGCAGGGCGAGCGCTATGACGCGCGCAGGGAGGAGATAGAAAGCTGGCACGGCGTAAGCGTGCGAAACTTCGGCTTTGCAAACCTTGCCGCGCCGCAGGCGGTCGCGGTGAAAGAGCAGGAACGTTTCCCGGGGAAGCTCATCCGCACGCCGAACGGCGAGGCGGTGATCGATTTCGGACAGAACCTTGCCGGTTATACCGAGATCCTCGTGAAGGAAGCTGCCGCGGGGCAGAAGATCGTGCTGCGGCACGGCGAGACGCTCGATGAAAACGGCAACTTCACCCAGTCGAATTTCGACCCGGGCGAGCGTAACAAAAACGGCGGCATTCCGCAGAAGCTGGAATACATCTGCAAAGACGGGGAGAACCTGTGGAAGCCGTCCTTTTGCATCTTCGGCTTCCGCTACGCGAAGCTGGAAACGGAGATCGATCCGGACAAGCTTTCCTTTACCGCCGTGGCCGTGTATTCCGACATGGCGCGGACGGGGTATTTCAGCTGCGGCAATGAAAAACTGAACCGCCTCTTCGAAAACAGCCTCTGGAGTATGCGCTCCAATTTCTGCGACATCCCGACGGACTGCCCCACGCGCGAGCGGGCAGGCTGGACCGGAGACGCCGCCGTATTCGCGCCAGCCGCCGTCTATCTGATGGACTGCTATCCGGTCTACCGCAAGTGGCTCGGCGAATGCCGCCTGGCGCAGAAGGAGGACGGGCTGGTGCAGAATATCGCGCCGGTCAACAACAAGGGCGGGATGATCTCCGGCATGCTGCAGGGCTCGGCCGGCTGGGGTGATGCCTGCATCCTGGTGCCCTGGACTCTCTACGAAGCCTACGGGGACAGGGAGATCCTGGAAGAAAATTATGAGATGATGTGCCGCTGGATCTCTTTCTGCGAAAAGAGAGCCTCGAAGACCAGACTGCAGAACCTGCGGAATCCTTACCGGAAGTATCTGATAGATGAGGGCTTCCATTTCGGGGAATGGTGCCAGCCGGACGTGGACAACATGGCTTCCATGAAGAAGATGATGCTCTCCGGCGCGCCCGAGGTGGCGACGGCCTATTATTTCCGCTCGGCGCTCCTGCTTTCACAGATCGCGGAGATCCTGGGAAAGGCGGAGGATGCGGCGCGCTTTGCGCAGATCGCGGAGGGGGCGAAGAAGGCCTACCGCTATACCTGCACGGACAAGGGAAGGATCCGTTCCGACCGCCAGTGCGAATATGTGCGCCCGATCGCTTTCGGTCTGCTGGAAGGAGAGGAGGCTGCGCAGGCGGCTGACGATCTGGATGCTCTGGTCCGGAAGAACGCGTATCATCTGAATACGGGCTTTCTCTCGACGCCCGATCTGTGCGCGGTGCTTGCGGCATACGGTCACGCAGATACCGCCGAAAAGCTGCTGCTCCAGGAAGAGTCCCCGAGCTGGCTGTATGCGGTCAAAAAGGGCGCGACCAGCATCTGGGAGACCTGGGACGGCATCCGGGAGGATGGCACCGTCCATGACTCGTTAAACCACTATTCCTACGGCGCCGTGAGCGGCTGGCTGATGAAGGGCGTTGCGGGCATCTCCTTAAATCGGGAAGGCCTGACGCTTGCCCCCACGGTACTGTCTTCGCTCGGCTTTATGGAGGCCGTCTGGGAATCGCCGGCAGGGCGCATCGCGAGCACATGGCGCGTGAAGGAAGGCCGCGTGCACTTTGCCTTTGAGATCCCGGAGGGGTTGACGGCGCAGATAAGACTCCCGGACGGGAGCGTGCACGAAGCAGCCGCCGGGACGTGCGAATATGAGATCTGAAGCAGGAGAACGCAGGTGAAATATTATTGCAATCCGGTCAATATCAATTACCGCTATCAGTTCAACGCGGACCCGCGGCAGGGCGGAAAGCTCCGGATCTGCCGGGAAGCGGCGGATCCCTCACTGATCTGCTTTGAGGGACGCTACTATATCTTTGCTTCCATGACGCTCGGCGTCTGGGTCTCGGATGACCTTGTAAATTGGGAGAACCACAGGCTGCCGGAGGAGCTGCCGCTCTATGACTACGCGCCGGACGTGCGGGTCATGAACGGCTGGGTCTACTTCTGCGCGTCAAGGCGGGAAGAAAACTGCGATCGCTACCGCACAAGAGACATCCTGAACGGACCGTATGAGAAAATTGAAGGAAATTTTCCTTTCTGGGATCCAAATCTTTTTGTGGATGATGACGGAAAAGTATATTTTTACTGGGGCTGCTCCAATATGACCCCGATCCGGGGCGTGGAGCTCGACCCGGAGACGATGAACCCGAAGGGAGAGAGCAGGGCGCTGATCGAAGGCCGGCCTGCGGAGATCGGCTATGAGCGCTATGGGGAGAACAACTCCCTGCTGCCCGCCTCCGAGGCGGTCATCGAAGCAAAGTACCAGGCCTTCGTTAAGGCGCAGGGCGTTCCGGAAAGCATGCTTCCCGAAGAAGTGAAGCCGCTTATCCGCGGCATGTTCTCCGACAGACCGTATATTGAAGGCGCCTGGATGGACAAGCACTGCGGGAAATATTATCTGCAGTATGCGGTGCCGGGCACGCAGTTCAATACCTACAGCGACGGCGTGTACGTATCGGATCATCCGCTCGGTCCCTTCACCCTTGCTGAAAACGTGCCCTATTCCTACAAGCCTTCGGGCTTTCTGACCGGCGCGGGACATGGCTCGACCATGCAGGATGAGCAGGAAAACTGGTGGCATGCCTCCACGGTGCGGATCTCGGTCAACCATGACTTTGAGCGCCGCGTGGGTCTCTGGCGTGCGGGCTTTGACAAAGACGGCGAGCTCTTCTGCGATCAGCGCTACGGCGACTGGCCTCAGCGGGTGACCGGCTTTAAGCAGGATCCCTGGCAGACACCGCCGTGGATGCTCTTAAGCAGCGGAAAGACGGCAGCAGCATCAAGCGCCGCTGAGGGCTGCGGCCCCGAAAAGGCCTGCGAAGAGGATATCCGGACCTGGTGGAAGGCGGCTGCGCCCGGCAGAAGCGAATGGCTGACAGAAGACCTCGGGCAGGTCTTCCGCGTCCATGCGGTCCAGGTGAATTTTGCCGATGATGCGTTAAATATCCCCTGCCCCGGGAAGATTCGTCCGGGCACGCAGGCCCGCTATATCGAAGAAGCGCATACCGTCACAAGATACCTGCTGGAGGCCTCGGAGGACGGTGAGCACTGGACCGTGCTTGCGGACAAGAGGCAGGCGGAGACCGATCTGTCCCACGACCTCATCGTGAAGGAGGAAGGCATCCCTGCGCGCTATATCCGCCTTTCGCAGATGGCGCTTCCCTACGGGCAGGCGCCCTGCGTTTCCGGCTTAAGGGTCTTTGGCCTTGGAGAAGGAAATCCCCCGGAAGTCCCGTCCTATACTGCAAAAAGGACCGGCCTGCTCGACATGGAGGTGGAGATCCGGCCGCAGGAGGATGCGCGCGGCTTCAACATCCTGTTCGGCGCATCGCCCGAAAAGCTCTATCACAGCTGTATGGTCTTTAAGGCAGGGACGCACCGCATCGGCGCCCTGGTGAAGGGGAGGAATTATTATCTGCGCGTGGACGCGTTCAACGAATGCGGCATTACGGAAGGCAAATGCACCGCATTGCCCGTGGAAGAGGAGGAGTGAGATGTTTCCGAAGGGATTCATGACCGGCGCGGCAACGGCCGCCCATCAGGTCGAAGGCAATAATATTCACAGCGATTACTGGCTGCAGGAACAGATGCCCCACAGCAGCTTCACCGAGCCCTCGGGGATCGCCTGCGACCACTATCACCGCTATGAAGAGGATATCAGGATGCTGGCGGAGGCCGGTCTGAATGCCTACCGCTTCTCCGTGGAATGGGCGCGCATCGAACCGGAGGAGGGCGTCTTTTCGGAAGAGGAGACGGAGCATTACCGCCGCGTCATCGCCTGCTGCCGCCGCTATGGCGTGGAGCCGGTCGTCACGCTGATGCATTTCACAAGCCCGGCCTGGCTCATCCGGAAGGGTGGCTGGGAAGCGGAGAGCACCGTAGACTATTTCCGCCGCTATGCCGCTTATATCGCGAAAAACTTAGGCGGAGAGCTCCGCTATGTCTGCACCATCAACGAGGCGAACATGGGCCTGCAGCTGGCCGCGATCGCAAAGCGTTTTGAACTGATGGCAAAGCTGGCCGCGATGCGCGCTCAGCAGGAAGGCGCGGAAAGCGGCGCGGCAAAGCAGGCCGAAGGCACGGTCCAGGTCGGCATGAACTTCCAGAAGATGATGGAAAACATGAAGTTCGCCGCCATGGAGAACGCTCAGGCTTTCGGGACGCCGCAGCCCCAGATCTTTGTAGGCTCGCGCACGCCGGAAGGAGACCTTCTGGTCATGAAAGCACATGCCGCGGCAAGGGAAGCGTTCCGGAAGGCGGCGCCGCAGGTGAAGATCGGCCTTTCGCTTTCGCTCCATGATCTGCAGGCCCTGCCCGGCGGCGAGGGCTTTGCGGAAAAGGCCTGGGAGGAAGAATTCACCCACTATCTGCCTTATCTTGAGGGAGACGATTTTCTCGGCGTGCAGAATTATACAAGGACCCTGTACGGCCCCGCCGGCCAGTTGCCCGCGCCGGAGGGGGCAGAGCTTACGCAGATGGATTACGAGTTCTATCCGCAGGCACTTGAGCACGTGATCAGAAAGGCCGCAGAAGGCTTTAAGGGCGATCTCATCGTCACGGAAAACGGCACGGCCATGGCGGATGATGAGCGCCGCTGCGCCTTTATCCGGGAGGCAGCCGCCGGCGTGGAGCGCTGCCTTGCGGACGGGCTGCCGGTAAGGGGCTATTTCTACTGGTCTCTGATGGACAACTTCGAGTGGCAGAAGGGCTTTGCCATGCAGTTCGGCCTTGTGGCCGTAGACAGAAGCACGCTCGAAAGAACGCCGAAGCCCAGCCTTAAGCTTCTGGGGAGCCTTGCACAGTAAGCCGGCACGGAAAGACTTTACACTTCCCCTGCTTTGGCGTATAATATTTATAACAAGCTCCCTGTGAGCCTCTGCGAAAGGGGTATAAAATGGCTGAAGAAAAAAGACCTGTAAAGATAACCGAAACCGTGCTGCGTGACGGACATCAGTCGCTGATCGCGACCCGCATGCGGACCGAACAGATGCTGCCGATCATCGACAAGATGGACAAGGTCGGCTACTATTCCGTGGAAATGTGGGGCGGCGCGACCTTTGATGCCTGCCTGCGCTTCCTGGACGAAGATCCGTGGGACCGCCTGCGCAAGCTCCGCGACGGCTTTAAGAATACCAAGCTCCAGATGCTCTTCCGCGCGCAGAACATTCTGGGCTACCGCCACTACGCGGATGACGTGGTGGAATATTTCGTACAGAAATCCATCGCGAACGGCATAGATATCATCCGTATCTTCGACGCGTTAAACGATGTGCGGAACCTTGAGACCGCGGTGAAGGCGACCAAGAAGGAAGGCGGCCACGTGCAGACCGCCATCTCCTACACCCTCGGCGAGCCGTACACGGTCGAGTATTTCTGCCATCTGGCCAAGCAGATGGAGGACATGGGCGCGGATTCGATTTGCGTCAAGGACATGGCCGGCCTGCTGATCCCCTATGAAGCATCCAAACTGTTCAAAGCATTAAAGGAGACCGTCAAGATCCCGCTCCAGATGCACTCGCACTATACCAGCGGCGTAGCGGCCATGACCTACATGCGCGCCGTAGAAGCGGGCTGCGACATCATCGATACCGCCATGAGCCCCTTCGCTCTCGGCACCTCGCAGCCGGCCACGGAGGTCATGGTGAAGACCTTCCAGGGCACGCCGTACGATGCCGGCGTCGACCAGGGACTGCTGCTTGAGATCGCCGATTACTTCCGCCCCATCCGCGAGGAATGCCTTGCGAGCGGCCTGATGAATCCGAAGGTGCTCGGCGTGGACATCAATACTCTGAAGTACCAGGTGCCCGGCGGCATGCTGAGCAACCTGGTGAGCCAGTTAAAGGACCAGCACGCGGAAGACAAGTTCTACGATGTGCTGAAGGAGATCCCCGCCGTCCGCGAAGACCTCGGCATGCCGCCGCTGGTCACCCCGTCCAGCCAGATCGTGGGTACGCAGGCGGTCATGAACGTCCTCTTCGGCGAGCGCTACAAGGTCGCGACCAAGGAGACCAAGGCGCTGCTGAGAGGCGAATACGGCCAGACCGTGCGTCCCTTCAACAAGGAAGTGCAGAAGAAGGTCCTGGGCGAGGATGCCGAGATCATCACCTGCCGTCCGGCCGATCTGATCCCGAACGAGCTGCCGAAGCTCCGCGAGGAGGTCGGCGAATACCTGCAGCAGGATGAAGACGTCCTGTCCTACGCCCTGTTCCCGCAGGTCGCCATGAACTTCTTCAAGGAGCGCGCCGCCGGCTTCCCGGCCAAGGCGGAAAGAGAGAAAAAGGCAGCCGAAGAAAAAGCAGCCAAAGAAGCTGCAAAGAACGCTCCGTCCAAGACGGAAACACCGAAAGAAGTGATCAAATACGTTCCGGCGCCCGCGCCGTTTTTGGGGGCGGTTCCCGGTTATATCCCGGCCGCGGGAGAGATCCCGGCAGGGCTGCCCGGTGAAGGGGCGGCCGCGCCCTTTGCTCCCGGCCAGAGCGCGGAAGGAAACGGAAGCGTGAACGGTGCTTCGCTGAACTATCAGATCAATTGTGTAGAATAAGGAGGAGAATTTCATGAAAAAATGGATTGCATGGCTTCTGGCTGCGGTAATGGTCTTATCCATGGCCGCCTGCGGCAAGCAGCAGGATCCGGAAACACAGCCGGACAAGGCAGTATCGTCGACCGAAGCAGCGACTAAGGCCACAACAGAAACAACGACCGAGGCCGCGACCGAGGCGCCGTCCATCACGGAAGAGGAAGCCTTTAACGCCTTCGTGGGTCACATCAAAGCACTGGCAAAAGCCCTGAAGGACAGAGACGCCAAGGACGCGAAAAGTCTTTCCCTTAAGGGAAATTTGAACTTCGACGCGGCGCTGACGGTCGCACAGGGCGATGAAAAGCAGGAATTTCCCGTCAGCATTTCCGGCAAGGGAACGGCCGGCCTGAATACGGCGCAGGGCGCGGAGGCAGAAGCGGTCTATAAGGCCGACCTCAGCGTGCTTGCAGGGATGTTCGGCGGAGAACCTGAGGAAGCGGAAGAAAAGACAGCGCATTACTATCTGGATTTCGCAGAGGAAAAGGCATATCATCTGAAAGATGACGGCGAGACCTGGGTCTGGTCAGAACTGTCCATGGATATGGATGATGCAGAAGAGGACCTGAACAAGCTGGATGAGCTGACGCCGGACAAACTGTTCGGAGAACATAGCTTTAAGGCAGAAGGCGGCAAATATGTCTTTGAAGGCAAGATCGCGATGGACAAGCTTGCCGAAGGTGAGACAGACATTGCGGATGAACTGGAGAAGTACGGACTGACGCCCGAGAACCTGACCCCGCAGCTGAAGCTGGTGCTGGATGAGGACTGCCATCTGGAATCCGTGACCCTGTCCGTGGAGCCTTTTTCTCTGGACATCCCGATGGATGAGGCTTCGCTCAATATCAATCTGAAGGCACTCACGCTGGAGATCGAAGCGGACCACGGCGAGGTGAAGGTCGAGATCCCGGCAGAGGTGAAGGAAAAGGCTGTGGAGATGGACGATGAGCCGGATCCCTACGATGAACCTACGCAGGCAGTGACGGATCTTGGCAATGAAGTGGTGATCGATAATGAGTTCCTGAAGGTCACGGCTGTGAGCGCGGAGATCGACATTTTCGAGGATTATTGCATCACTCTGATTGCGGAGAACAAGACAGGGAAGGTCTTAAAGCTTCGCTCGGACGGAGCGGATGTCAACGGTTATTTTACGGACTTTTTCATCTCCGAGGATCTTGAGCCCGGCGAGACCAAGGAGCTTGAAGCCAGCCTCAGCGCCGAAGATCTTGCCCTGATCGGGCTGAAGGAGCCGGACGAGCTGCTGATCAGGCTGGAGGCCGAGGATGAGAATTACGATACAGTGACAAGCGAATCCTTCGTTCTGTACCCGACGGGCAAGGACAAAGACAGCATCATCTCTCCGGACCGCATGACCGCGGAAGATGAGATCCCACTGGCTGAAAATGACAAATGCACCATGATCCTGATCGGTGCGAAGCACAATGACGATTGGGGTGTCACGGACATCATCTGCTATGCGGAGAACAAGACCGATAAGACCCTTGAGTTCTCGTTCAGAGACAGCCTGGTGAACGGCAAGGACATCTATGTGGACATCTGGGATGAAATGCCGGCAGGCACCAAAGGTTATCTCACCTGCCATATTTCCGATGAGCAGCTGAAGGAAGAGGGGATCGACGAGATCAAGACGATCGAGTTTACGCTGATGATCAGAAGTGCAGAAGAGGACGACTGGGCTGAAGCGCCGCTGGCGGAGAAGGAATTCACCTGGGAGTGGTAAAGCGTCAGACAGGGCGATCTGAAACGCCATAATAGGAAAAGGACCTGTGAAGAATGATTCCTCACAGGTCCTTTTTCGAAAGGCGCGAAACCGCTCTTATTCATTTTCCGGCGCTTTGTACTGATGATGCAGCAGCTCGTGCGAGCGTTCGGCAAGATCCTGCGCGTACATCATGTTCAGCACGGGATTTCGCTCCGCGCGCTTGAACAAGGCGCTGCGGTCCAGCTCGTAGAGTCCTTCGGCGCGCTTGCGCTTGCTGCCCATGAGAGCGGTCGGCTGACCGGCGCCGCCCACGCAGCCGGTGCGGCAGGTCATCACTTCCACCAGATCCAGCTGGACTTCTCCGCTTTCGATCTTGTCCAGCAGTCTGTCCGCTTCGGCAAGGCCGTGAACGACCGCTACGCGCACCTGCCTGTCACCGATCGGAATGGTGGCAAAGCGAAGCTGTTCCGTTCCGCGAAGCCCGGAGTGAGAGATCATGCGCAGACCGTTTTTGGATTTATCGGGCAGACAGTGGCGAATGACGGCCTCTGCCACGCCGCCGGCAGTACCGAAGATCTCACCGGCGCCGGAACCCATGCCGAAGGGCAGATCGGGAGATTCCTTCTCGAGCGCCGTGAAGCGGATCCCGGATTCCTTGATCATTTTGATCACTTCCTGCGTGGTCAGGACCAGGTCGACATTAGGCACGCCGAAACGCCGAAATTCCGGCCTTGCGGCTTCCATCTTTTTGGCGGTGCAGGGCATGATCGCGATATGATAGGTCTCCCGTCCGTCCTCTGCGTCCTTTTCGCGGTAGCGGTCCTTCAGGACCGTCGCAAACATCTGCATGGGAGACAGGGCGGAGGAAAGGTTCTTGATAAACTGAGGACGGTCATTTTCCACGTGCTTGACCCAGGCCGGGCAGCAGGAGGTCATGAGCGGCAGGTTCTCGCCGCTTTCCAGACGGCGCATGAATTCCGCCCCTTCTTCTCTGACCGTCAGGTCCGCGCCGAAGATCGTATCATAGACCTCGTCTACGCCCATGATCTTCAGGGCGGAGACCAGCTTATCCAGCACATTCTCCCCGGCAGGGATCTCATAGGCCTCGCCGATGGCCACGCGGACCGCCGGCGCGATCTGCACGACCACGCGCTTTTTCAGGTCATGGATGGCCTTCCAGGCCTCGCCGATCTCATTCTTCACCACGATGGCACCGGTCGGGCACACTGCGGAGCACTGGCCGCAGCTGATGCAGCGCGTGGCACTGATCGGCTGATCGCCGGTCGTGATGATGCGCAGATCCGGACCGTGACCGGCAAAATGCAGGTTGCCGATCCCTTCGATCTCCTGGCAGACGCGCACGCAGTCGCCGCAGAGAATGCATTTATTATAATCAATGCTGATCGCGGGGCTGGACTCATCGTTTTCGATAGGCTTGCGGGTATCCTGGAAACGCATGTTGTGGATACCGAAGCGCATGGCCATATCCTGCAGGCGGCAGTTGCCGCTCTTGTCGCAGAGCGTGCAGTCGCGGCAGTGCGCGGAAAGCAGCAGCTCCAGGATCATGCGGCGGTAATGCAGAAGCTTCGCGGTATTGGTGCGGATGTGCATCCCGTCCTTCGGAAGCATGGTGCAGGCGGCATCGATCTTGCCGTTTTCATCCTCCACCATGCACATGCGGCAGGCGCCGTAGACCGAAAGATCGGAGTGGAAGCAGAAGTTGGGGACCTCCACACCGGCTTTCCGGCAGACCGCCATCACGGTAGGCTCTTCATCAAATTCGACACGGATGTTGTCGATATACATCAGACCCTTAGCCATCGATCTCCTCCTCTCTGATCGCGCCGAACGCGCAAAGATCCATGCAGGTAAAGCATTTGACACACTTCTTCTGATCGATCGTGAAGGGGGACTTGATGACGCCAAAGATCGCTTCCGCATGGCAGGAACGCGCACAGCGGCTGCAGCCGCGGCAAAGCGAAGGATCGATCACGATCCGGCGGCGGTCATAGGGGATGTCTCCCGGCTCTACCGGAGGGCGGGTGTCAGCGGCGCAGAGCGCGCAGCTTCCGGCCATATGTGCATGGAATTCTTCCGGGAAAAACTGATAAGCGTTCTTCAGCGTGTCATATACGCCTTTTCCCAATGCGCAGAAACCGGTCACACTGACCATCTCCGCGATGTCAAGCAGAAGCTGAAAACCGTCCTCATTTAAGGAACCGTTCATCAGCGCATCGAAAAGCTCCGTGATCCGGCGCGTGCCTTCCCGGCAGGAAACACATTTCCCGCAGAAATCCGTCTGGGTCTGCTTCATGAAGCGGTCCACGGCGTCCACGATGCAGCGGCCTTCATCCAGGACCGTGATCACGCTGTCCCCGCGGCGAAAGCCAAACGGAGCAAGCGTTTTCGCATCCAGAGAAAGATCCAGCTGATCCGCGCACAGCAGCGTGCCCGAAGGGCCGCCGATCTGCACGGCTTTAAGATTCTTGCCGTCTGCCATGCCGCCGGCCTCTTCGATCACCTGACGGATCGTCATTCCGTCAGCGACCATGACTTTCCCGGGGACGCAGACATCACCTTTGACCAGGTATTCCTTGACCATGATACACTCTCATTCTTTATGTTTTTGCGGGAGAACTGATACTGCCGCAGCGCCGCTTCATCATAGCACGGCGCGGGGGCAAAGTAAAGCGAAAGAAGCCATCTTTGTGACAGCCTATTTTGTCAGATCGATCGTCTGATAGGACTCAAGAACAGACAGATCGTGCGCCGCGCAGATCACGCATTTTCCTCTCATTTCCTGCAGGATCAGAGAGAAGGCCTGGTGCTTTGCGGCTTCATCAAGGCCGTTGATGGGCTCGTCCAGAAGCAAAACGTCCGGCTTTGCGCACAGGGCCCGCGCAAGCGCAGCCCGCCGGCGCATTCCGCCGGAAAGCTCGCCAGGAAGGCTTGCTTCTTCAGCGGCAAGACCAAGGCAGGAGAGCAGGCGGCGCGCATCGGCCTGGGGGCCGGATTCCAGACAGACATTCTGCAGGAGATCAAGCTGCGGCAGAAGACGGTCCTCCTGAAAGACCATGCGGATGCGGAGCCCATTCTCTCTGAAGATGCTGCCCTCATCCGGAAGCGTAAGACCGGCGATCAGGCGCAGCAAGGTAGTCTTGCCGATTCCGGAAGGACCGATCACGGCATAGCGAAGGCCTTGCTCGAACGTATAGGAAAAATCCTTCAGGACCTCTTTGCCTTCAAAGCGTTTCGCGATGTGTTCCAGACGGATCATGGGGCGGGCCTCCTTCCGTTTTCTCCGGTCAAAAGAAGCAGGTGCTTAAGCAGGCACTCCAGCCCCATGCTGATCAGGATGACGCAGAGGGTCCAGGCCATCATTTCCGGGGTCTCCAGATAGACCTTGGCACGGTACAGCATGCCGCCGATGGAAAGAGGCGGGGCAGCCAGCACTTCCGCGGCCACGCCGGCCTTCCAGGAGAGGCCGAGAGCGGTGAGGAAGCCGGGCAGCAGGTAAGCCTTCAGGGAGGGACCGTAAATGTGACGCAGCTGCCACTTTTTGGACAGAGAGAAGACGTCTGCCATCTCAAGGAGGGCGGGATCCGTCTCTTTCATCCCCTTCAGGCCGTTCGCCCAGATCACCGGGGCGACCATGATGCAGACAATGATGCCGGGGATGAACTGATTGCGGGAGAAGAAGAGCAGAAGAATGATAAAGGAGGCGACGGGCGTGGCCTTCAGCACGCTCATCAGCGGGTGGATCAGGGCGTCCATGATCCGGCTGTAAAAGGAGAGCAGGGCAAAAAGAACGCCCAGGAAAAGACCGGCGGCAAAGCCGGTCAGAATGCGCAGGAAGCTGGATGCGATCGTGAGCCAGAATGCTCCCGTCTGCATCAGTCTGAAGAGGGTGAGAAACACCTCTTTTGGCGGAGACAGCACCACGCTCAGATCCACATAGCGCGCAAGAAGCTCCCAGACGAGCAGCCAGAAGAGAAGGCCCAGTCCGGAAGCAAGAAGCCGGCTTTTTTGCCCGAAAAGGGGCTTACGGGAGGTAGTAGAGTCCATCATCCGGGATCTTTCCCCCGACAGAAGCGGGATCATAGTCAAAGAGGATCTGATAGAAAGGCGCGATCTGCGCTTTCATTTCCTGACCGGCAATAAAGCAGAGGCTGCAGCCGGGAAGCGCTTTTGCCGCCACGGCAGCCTTGGGGATGATCCCGAAGCGCTCGCACAGGGCGGCGGCAGACTCCCGATTGGCTTCGTCTTTCATATATTCGATCGAGGCGCGGTATTCGTCAAGAAACGCGCTCAGCGCCTCAGGGTGCTCGTCTGCAAAGGCTTTCCTCACAACAAGGCAGCCCATGGACAGGACGGCGGCGGAGCCGTTCTTTTCGCAGACCTTGTTCCATTCTTCGGTCAGATCCAGGGCAACGCTCAGGCCTTCGATCTTGCCGAGCGCGGCCGTGACCTTCGGCTCCGGAAGAATGGCGATCTGTGCCTTGCCTGCCGCAAGAGCGGCGATCACCGCGTCATGCTCGGCTTCATAGACGACGTTCACGTCGTCACGGATGCCGGCATCTTCCAGCAGATAGGTAAAAACATATTCGGGAACAGCAGCCTGGCCGGAGGAGAAGACGGTCTTGCCGGCAAGATCCTGCAGTGAGTGGATCTCTTCGCCGGGGAGCGCCAGCAGATACAGCACGCCCAGGGTATTTAAGGCCGCAAGCTGCACCTGCCCGCCGGTCTTGTGATACAGGACCGCGGCCAGATTGGTGGGGACGGCGGCAATATCCAGCTCTCCGCCGATCAGCTTGGGCGCTGCTTCCGTGGGGGAATTGAACAGGGTATATTGACAGTCGCTTGCGGTCTTTCCCTCGGCACTGTCCTGAAGGAGCTTGGCTGCTCCGACACCGGTGGGGCCGGCAAGAAGGCCAAGCCGGATCTGCGTGCGCTCCGGCGCGGCGGCGGTAGATTCGGAAGAGGAGCTCGGGACTTCGGAAGAAGCTGCGCTCTCAGAGGCGGCAGCGCTGCTCGCGGCAGCGCTTTCCGAGGCTTCGGAAGATGAGCCCGAAGAGGCTGCGCCGCAGCCAGAAAGCACAAGGACTACAATGATCAGTACAGAAAGGATCCGTTTCATACAGTTTCTCCCCGGTTATTCAGAAAACGTCTCAGATGGGACGGCTTCCATCTTACGTGAGGCAGGCGGAACTGTCAAGGTGATTTCAAGACCATGCAGCTTGTTTTTTCAGGCGGAACGTGTTACAGTGAACCGGTAAAGGAGGCGCACATGAAAGAAAAGTCATCCTTTGAAGCCGCCGCGACACGGGTCTCAGCCGTCAGTATCGCGGTCAATTTTCTTTTGGCAGCTTTTAAATTTGCAGCGGGTCTGATCGGGCATTCCGGCGCCATGATCAGTGACGCTGTGCATTCGTCATCGGATGTTTTCGGCAGTCTGATCGTGATCGCAGGGGTGAAGATGTCGGAGAAGGCCTCGGATAAAGACCATCCCTACGGTCATGAGCGGATGGAATGCGTGGCATCTCTGCTCCTCTCCTTCATCCTGGCGGCAGCCGCTTTTTCGATCGGTAAGAACGCCGTGACAAGCATCGTTACGCGCTCTTACCTGACCGCGGAAGCGCCCGGGATGCTCGCACTTCTGGCGGCGATCGTTTCGATCTGCGTGAAGGAGATCCTGTTCCACTATACCATGAGCACCGCGCGCAGGATCCGCTCCGGCGCGCTGAAGGCGGAGGCCTGGCATCACCGCTCTGATGCCCTCTCCTCCGTGGGCGCCCTCATCGGCATTGCCGGGGCAAGATTCGGGAGCCTGATCCTGGAGCCTGTGGCAAGCCTTGTGATCAGCGTGTTTATTCTGAAGGCGGCCGTGGATATCTTCCGCGAAGCCGTCGACAATATGGTCGATCACGCGGCCGACACGGAGACCGAAGAAGCAATCAGGCGCTGCGTTTCTGCCCGGCAGGGCGTGATGCGGATCGACAGCCTGCGGACACGGCAGTTCGG
>Ga0129307_1001966_pt1 | contig 18591 bp, 15 predicted proteins | sample P1105metagenome_FD_94437 | JGI IMG/M metagenome (GOLD analysis project Ga0129307, IMG submission 94437) | Capybara group fecal microbial communities from Wisconsin, USA - P1105 metagenome | ecosystem: Host-associated > Mammals > Digestive system > Large intestine > Fecal | place: USA: Wisconsin... | reverse complement strand
TTAAATCAGAGCTCTTTCCTTCTGCTGTCGGGATTGATATTACTTGATTGATTCAAAAACTGAAAAAAGTTACCTTGCCCTATTGACAGGGGGGCACTTCATAACAGTCGTGGGTAATTGACCCTTTCCACATCGCGTTTCAGCTGTTCTCAGTGTCCCGGCAGGCGCGGGCAAGGGCCTGATAGTCCACATAGAGTTTTTCGGGGCTGTGGTGGTCTCCGTAACAGGCCGCGGAACCCGGGCGGGCCATCATGCCGGGATAGGCATAGCAGAGGATTTTTTCCACATGCGGGGAGACAGCGCGCATCTGCTCCTCAATGCGCTCAATGGGTGCAGGGAGCAGCGCGCTTTTGTAGACCTGCCCTTCAAATTTGAAGACTTCCATATCGCACCAGAGGCGGCTGCGGCCTGCGAGATCGTGGGCCTTTCGAAGGCCCTGATAATAGCCGCCGGTCTGCTGTGCGGTGGATTTTTCCACGCCGACTTCATCCTGATAGGCGATATAGTCGACATCCAGCTGACGCAGCTGTTCGACGAAGGTTTCGTCCGGAACAATCTTGTTGGTGCCGTACGGCGCAATGAGGATCTTTTTGGAAGGGTCAATGGCGCGCAGGAAACGGCAGTAGCGTGCAGCGTAATCCATAAAGACAGGGGCAAAGTAGGGGCCGGCTTCCGTTTCATCGGGCAGATACCAGCCGGCGAAGGCCGGGTTGGAGGCATACGCCGCATAGAGCGTCTGTGCTGCGGTCTTCGCACGCTCTTCCACCTCAGCGCTGCGCATATTGCCGACAGGGTCGACCCAGTTTCCGTAGAAGCCGACGGAAAGATAGACGGACAGGTGCAGACGGGCGGCCTCTTCCATGAGGATGTCCATGGCGTTGGGGCAGACCATGTCGCTCTGCGGGAACACCGTGACCGGTGCGTAGCTCTCCGCGGAATCGGCATAGGCAAGGGAGGAGCAGGTGAGCACGAGGGTATCCATGCCCAGCTCCGCCATATCGCTGATCATCGCTCTCCACTGGTCGCCGGTAAAGTCGTGTAGCGACGGATTGTAATGCTTGCCTTCCGCGGCAGAGTGATGGCGGAACTCAAACCAGCAGCCTGTAATCAGTTTCAATGCAATCGCCTCCGGTCAGTTCTCTTCCATGATGCGGAAGGAACAGATTTCATAGGGCTTGATGACAAACGGAATCTCCGTGCAGCCGTCGCCGACGTCGCGGAAGGAGAGATCCTGGATCTTTTCTTCCAGACCGTTGCAGCTCTCCACGTGACGGACCGGGCGGTTCCAGTACAGGGCCGTGCGGGTGCGCGCATTGTCGGTCTCATAGACGCGGACAATCCAGCCATTCCCGTCCTCGGCCTGCTTGATGGTTTCCAGCATGACATTGGCATCCGCCGTGTCGGCCAGGGAGAAGACACTTCCGGGCGTGCCGCCGTGCACCGCCATGGCGGGCTGATTGAGGCAGTAGGCTTCCGGAATGGTTCCGCAGCGCCAGTCGCCGGCATGGGGATAGAGTGCATAGGTGAAGATATGCTCACCCTGGTCGCATTCGGGGTTGGGCTCAATGCCGCTCTTGACGAGCGTCAGGGCAATGACGCCGTCCTTGACGGAATGCCCGTACTTGCAGTCGTTGAGCAGGCTGACGCCGTAATGACCTTCCGAGAAGTCCATCCACTTCTGGCCGCAGCTCTCAAAGCGAGCAACATCCCAGGATGTGTTCTGATGGACCTTGCGCTTGACATTGCCGAACTGGATTTCAAAGGTGGCTTCATCGCTGTGGATGGCGGTGGGGAAGTAGACCTTGAGCAGGTGCTGATGGACATGCCAGTCCAGCCGGGTCTCAAAATCGATGCGGCGGGAATCGGCATAGAAATGGATTTTCTGCTCGACCGTGCATTTGCTGATGCGCCGCTTGATTTCCAGCGTGGCGCGCACAGGTCCGCATTCGGTCCAGGCAAAGGACTCGAGGTCGTCCACATCCCAGCCCTTCTCGGAATAATAGATATCGATATCCCAGTCATCGAAATAGATGGGCTTGTCCTCATACATGCGCATGCGGTTGCCGCGCTCGCCGGGACGGAGCACATCGCGTTCTTCTTCCCGGTCGTAGAGGCGGGTGATAAAGCCCTGGGCGTCGAACTCGACCTGATAGAACGGGGTTTCAATGGACTTTTCCCCAATGGTGAAGGGCTCTGTTTCGTCCGCTTCCTCGTCGGATACGGTGAAGGTCCGGTAGCCCTTGGAGGGGAGGTTCTCGAGATAGGCAAAGGCGCCGTCGGGCGTCTGCTGAACTGGATAGAGGCGGCCGTCGCTGTCGGAAAGGGCAGGGGCATTCAGGGTGCCGAGGGCGACAATCTCGTCGGAGGTGAAGCCCTTGGTGTTGAACACGGTAATTTCACCGGAATCACCGGCAAGCAGGTGCAGGCGTTCATCCATCAGCCGGGAGGCCTCAGACTGCAGTTCCTCATATTCCCTGCGGCTCACTTCATAGACTTCACGAATCGAAGAGCCGGGGAGGATATCATGGAACTGGTTGATCAGGACGGTCTTCCACATCTTTTCGAGGGCTTCGGCAGGGTATGCGGCCCGGCCGGCTGCGAGGGCGGAAATGGTCTCCAGATTCATCAGGGCAAACTCCGCTTTGCGGTTGCCGCGCTTGTTCTGGGCCATGGAGGTATAGGTGCCGCGGTGATATTCGAAGTACAGTTCGCCTTCCCAGGTGGGCAGACGGCTGGAATTTCCGACGCGCTCTTTCAGCTCGTCAAAATAGGTGCGGGCAAAACACTGACGCACTTTGGGCAGGCCGGTGATGCCGTACTCCATGCGGTCGGAGGTCTCAAGCATTTCACGGGTGGGACCGCCGCCGCCGTCCCCGTGGCCGTAGGAGACCAGAATATCGTTATTGATGGCTTTCTGCTGATAGCGCAGCCAGCCGCCGATGAGGGCGTCCGGATGCAGGTTGCCGTTGTAGGTGGTGAAGAAATTGCTGACAGGCTGTCCCACACCCAGGGTGGTGATCAGATGGGAGAGAATCTCCGTGCCGTCGATGCCTTTCCACATAAACGTGTCATAGGGCATCTTGTTGAACTGGTTCCAGGCCAGTTTGGTGGTCATGAAGTACTCAATCCCGCACAGCTTCATGATCTGGGGAAGTGCGCCTGAGTACCCGAAGACGTCGGGCAGCCAGAGAATTTTGTTGTCCACGCCGAACTCATCCCGGAAGAAGCGCTTGCCGTGCAGGAACTGGCGGATGAGGCTCTCACCGCTGGTGAGATTGGTGTCCGCTTCGACCCACATGCCGCCTTCCGGTTCCCAGCGGCCTTCGCGCACACGCTCGCGGATCTTTTCAAATAGTTCCGGATGTCTTTCCTTGAGGAAGACGTACAGCTGGGGCTGGCTGGACATGAACCGGTAATGCGGGAACTCGTCCATGAGCCTGAGGACCGTGGCAAAAGAACGGCAGGCTTTTTCCCGGGTCTGCGCGACGGTCCACCACCAGGCGACGTCAATATGCGTATGACCGATGCAGCTGGCGATCACTTCATCGTGTCCGCCGAGCTCTTCGTAGAGGTGCTTCCTGATGTAGGCAGATGCTTCGCGGATACTGGCATAATAGGCTTCGGAATAGGGCTCGCGCAGATCCAGCAGATTGACCGTGTCATTGATGACGCGCGTCAGATCCATGCGGCTGCGGCTCTCCTCGTCCAGGCGTGAGAACGCCTGAAGGGGAACCTGGAGGTCCCAGTAGAGGCTGTTGATCTCCGGATCGACTTCCCACATTTCCGCAATGAGGCTGAATTCGGCATGCAGTGTGCCGGTATAGCTCTGCAGATCGATGTGGTAGGTTTGTCCGGCTTTCGCGCTCCGGGTAATGAGCACCTCCCGGTGATTCATATCCATGCCCTGGGCGACCTCGCCGTCCACAAACAGCAGGAACTGCGGATTCTTGGCATCATCCCATTCCTCGATCTGGGTGCGGAGATGGAAGAACAGGGTTTTTCCGTCAAAAGACTCGGGCACGGTCATATCCGTGCGAAACCAGTAGTGCTCGTCGGGTCCGTACCAGTGCATGGTCCGCCCGTCAAAGGGGGTGAAGGGGGCGGGAGAGGCGAGCGCGTCGGCGGGCGTCACGAAATTGCCCTTCTTCATCTCCCATGAACTGAGAACGACCTTCTGATGAACCGCTTCCTTCTTCAGCTCATTGCAGATCACCTGGGCACGCTTGTCAAGAAAGAACATGGGCATGTGATTTCCCTCCGTCACATACTGTGCTGTTTGGTAAACTGAACCAGTTCGTCAATCGTGGTAAAGGCAAGACCGGTCACGGTATCCGCGCAGCCGTAATACACGGCAATGCGGCCTGTGTCCTTGTCCGTGAGCGCTGCGCAGGGGAAGACGACATTGGGCACGTCGCCGACACATTCGTAGAGTTCCCACGGTGCCATCAGATAGTCTCTGGAACGATACTTGACCTTCCAGGGTTCATCCAGGTCCAGAAGGGCGGTGCCTACACGGTAGACATAGCCGTTGCAGGTGGTGAGCACACCGTGGTAGATCAGCAGCCAGCCCTCGTCGGTTTCAATGGGGGCAGGTCCCGGGCCGACCTTGGTGCTCTGCCAGGCGGAATAGTCGCTCTTGATGGTGCTGAAGACAAAGCGGTGGCGTCCCCAGAATTCCAGGTCCTTCGACTGACTCAGGAAAATATCGCCGAAGGGCGTGTGTCCGTTGTCTGAAGGACGGGAGAGCATCATATACATGCCGTTGATTTTGCGGGGGAAGAGCACGCCGTTGCGGTTGAAGGGCAGGAAGGCATTCTCGAGCTGATGGAAGGTCTTGAAATCCTCGGTCCAGGCAGCACCGATGGTCGGGCCGTGATAGCCGTTGCACCAGGTGATGTAGTATTTTCCTTCCAGCATGGTGATGCGGGCATCGTAGCGGTATTCCTTGTTAAGGACCTCCGGATCCGCGCCCTCAAAGACGATCGGGTCATCCTCAATCTGCCAGTGATAGCCGTCTCTGGAGAAACCGGTGAACAGGTCCATGCTGATGGAGCGGCTGTCGCAGCGGAAAACGCCGGCAAACCCGTCGCGGAAGGGAACGACAGCACTGTTGAAAACGCTGTTGGAACGCTTGTTTCCGTTGCGCCCGATGATGGGGTTCCCGCTGAAACGCCAGATCGGTTCTGTGCAGGACTGTGGTTTGTCTTCCCAGGGAATATTCGGGAGAGAAGTACCGGAGAGAATGTGCATAACGACGCTTCCTTTCCTGATGAAGATATATTATGAAACGGACTGCACCCTGTGCAGGGCAGATATACAGACACGCTGATTGTATGCATTGCTTTTTTCATTGTCAAGGAAGCAGGGAAAAGAATTCCTGAGGAAGTCTTGCTCTTTCTGGTCATGGAATGCCTTCATATTGACATGCGGCGGAGAAATGCGTATAATCTTGTTATCATTTACAAACAATCTGGGGGATTGAGTGCGCCTCTTGGTGCAGTCAGTGCTGTTTTTGTTGTTTTTACAAGAGCATATCCCGGGGAAATGAAAGGAGCTGACGTCATGAGTCTGACCAAAGCGAAACAGCCGGCGAAAAAGAAGAGCGGTTCCAATGGTTCTTCGTTTGACAATCTGGAGATTTTCCTTCTCCATCTGCCGACGACGATCTGGTACCTCATCTTCTGCTATGCGCCGATGTTCGGTGTTGTCATTGCCTTCAAAAATTACAAGCCGCGTCCCGGCAAGAGCTTCCTGTGGGCGCTGCTCAACAACAGTAAATGGGTGGGGTTTGACAATTTCAAATTCCTCTTCAAATCCTCCTATTTCCCGATCATGCTCAAGACCACGATTCTCTACAATATCGTGTTCATCATTCTCGGCATTCTGATTCCGGTGACCCTGGCCATCCTCTTCAATGAGATTTATTCCAAGAAGCTGGCCAAGACCTGCCAGACGATGATGTTCCTGCCGCACTTCCTGAGCTGGGTTGTTGTCAGCTACTTTGTCTATGCCTTCCTGGCCACGGACAACGGCCTGATCAACCGCGCCTTCCATTTTGTGGAGGCCTCAACAGGGCAGAATCACAACTGGTATCAGGATACAAACTTCTGGATGTACTTCCTGGTCTTCCTGAATGTGTGGAAAGGCATGGGCTACTCCATGGTGGTGTACATGGCCTCTATCAGCGGCATTGACGGGGAACTGTATGAGGCAGCCCTGATCGACGGCGCGTCCAAGACGCAGCAGGTCAAATACATCACCCTTCCGCTGCTCCGTCCGACCATTTCCATCATGTTCATCATGGCCGTGGGCAACATCTTCCGCAGCGATTTCGGTCTGTTCTATCAGGCAACCCGCAACTCCGGTGCGCTGACGAGCGTGACACAGACCATTGACGTGTACGTCTACAAAGCCCTGCTCGAACAGAGCAATGTCAACCTTTCCTCCGCTGCTGCCTTCCTGCAGTCCACTGTCGGATGCATCACCATTGTGGCAGCCAATCTGATTGTCAAGAAGATTGATCCGGAAGCCGGATTGTTCTGATTGAAGCAGGAAAGGAAGAAAGGAGAGTTAGACGATGGCCAAGAAAGCAAAAAACAGTGTATTGAAATACACGCGGGTCAAGCCGCTTACGAATGTACTGATCAGCTGTCTGTTCATTTTTCTGGCATTGATCTGCCTGATGCCTGCCCTGCTGGTGCTGATTGTTTCGTTCTCTTCGGAGGCATCCATCAGAATGAAGGGCTACAGCTTTATCCCCAATGAACTGAGTCTCGCTGCCTATGCCTATCTGGCCAGGCAGACCGGCTATATCGGCCGTGCATTCCTGAATTCCATCGGCGTCACCGTTGTAGGTACGGTGATCGGTCTGGTGACGACCTCGACCATGGGATTCGCCCTCAGCCGTCCGAATTACCGGCTGAGAACATTCTTCACCTGGTTCATTTTCATCCCCATGCTCTTCTCCGGCGGCCTGGTTGCCAGCTACATGATCAATGCACATATCCTGCGTCTGAAGGATACCTACTGGGCCCTGATCTTACCAATCTGCTGCTCGAGCTTCTACTGCATTATCATGCGCACTTTCTTCCAGACCACCGTCCCGGATGCCATCATTGAATCGGCCAAGATTGACGGCGCGCGCATGATCCGCATTTTCGTTCAGATCGTGCTGCCCATTTCTCTTCCGGCCATTGCGACCATCGGTCTGTTCCTGACCTTCGCTTACTGGAATGACTGGATGATGGCCAAGTATTATATCTCCGGCAACAAGCATGATCTGTTCCCGCTGCAGTACGTGCTGATCTCACTGGAAGAAAACATTTCCTTCCTGACCCGCAACGCGCAGAACATGACCGCCGGCACCGCCTCGAATGTACCGTCTGAAACAGTCCGCATGGCCATGGTTGTGGTGTCCGTGGTGCCCATTGCCCTGTCCTATCCGTTCTTCCAGAAATATTTCGTTTCCGGCCTGACGATCGGTGCTGTCAAGGGCTGATGCAGTTTTTGGGAGATTGACAGACCGTAGAAGTCATGATATCATTAGCACAATCAGACAGGTTACAACAGCGCAGGCTATACGCTGTGTAATAAAATACAAAAGGAGGGTTTCTCTCATGAAGAAACTCGTAGCTATCGTTTTGGCTGCCCTTATGATGCTGAGCGTAGTTTCGTTTGCTTCCGCAGATGACTATGTCAAGCTGACCTGGGTGCAGGGCAACAGCCCGGCCCCGATCGATAACGACATGGTTCTCGAAGAACTGAACAAGATCACCCGTGAGCGTCTGGGCTGCGAGATCGAAATCGTCTACATGTCCAGTGATGAAGTGGGTACCTCCATTGCTGCCGGCGAAGTCTATGATATGTACTTCACCTGCTCCTGGTACAACAACTTCAACGACAACGTCTCCGACGGCATCTACGCCAACATCTTCGCTGGCGGCGTGAACCGCATCAAGGAATGGGCTCCCAAACTGTGGGAATCCATGCCTGAGACGATCTGGGAACTGGCCTGCTCCTCCGGTGAAAACATCGAAGACGGCCTCTATGCGATCCCTGTCTACAAGGACATCGCTCCCGAAAACTTCATCGTGTATGATGCACAGGTTGCTGCCGATGCCAACATCGAAGTGCCTGCTGTCATCAGCAGCTGGGATGAGCTCACTCCTTATGTCACGGCTCTGAAGAAGGCCATGGAAGCTGATCCGTCTCTGGGCCAGTATCCGCTGAACATCGGCGGCGCTCCTGCCGGCGTTGAGTCCTCCTTCGACTTCATCAACCGTACTCCTCTCATCGGCGTTGTGTTCGGCGATGACAAGGTCGTCTCCGTGTTCGACGACGAAGTGATCATGGACCGCTATCGCACCATGCACAAGTGGTACACCATGGGCTTCGTGAACCCCGATGCTCCCACCCTCACCGAAGACTCCATCGATGGCAAACTCCATCACATCAGCTTCGTCCAGGCTTGGGATGACTATGATTACACTCCTTCCCGTGGTTTCTGGGTAAAGATGACCCGTTATGCTGGTCCGTTCCTGAACACCGATGGTGTGCAGGGCGCTATGAACGCTTTCTCCGTCACCCTGCTGGATGATCCGGCCAGATTCGAAATGGCTATGAAGTTCCAGGAACTGGTCAACACCGACAAGGAAGTCCGCGACATCCTGGCCTTTGGTGTTCCCGGCTATCATTTCAATTATCGTGACGTGAAGGATGCTGAAGGCAACGTTCTGGGTCAGGCAGTTGTCCGCACAGAAGTCGGCCGCAGCAACTACACCCCGTGGCGTTTCTCTCAGGCAAACTATGCTATCAACTCCGTTGAAGCCAGTGAAGAGACTCTGAACGGCACCTATCCGGCACCCGTTCTGGATCAGTGGGATCACTATTTCGCAGCAGTTGCTGATGCACCTGTCTCCAAGATCAGCGGTTTCACCTTCGACTCCAAGTCTCCCATTGATTTCACCACTCAGTTTGCTGAGATCAGCGCAATCAAGGAAGAATACTTCAAGAACATCCAGTGCGGCGTCGTCGATCCTGACGATCCCGAAGTGGGTGTGCCCGCCATGCGCGCCAAGATGGAAGCTGCCGGCCTGAACGACATCATCGCCGAAGCACAGCGCCAGCTGGACGCCTACCTGGCATCCAAGGGCGAGTAAGTCATCTTCCGGAAGGCTTACAACTGAATGAAAGCGGGATGGCGCTTGCGCCATCCCGTTTTGAATGTATGGTTCAAAGAAAAACGATGAGGACAGATGTCTCATCGTTTTCAGTTTCAGGAAAGGTCCGTGCCGCTGTCAAGAAGACCGGTCAGTGCGCGCAGGGACAGTGCGTCATACTGCCATGCACAGACCTGCCAGCAATTGTCCGGCAGGGCGTGCAGCGGGTAGGGATCACTCAGGGCAGCAGCGATCACGCAGCAGTCCTTTTCCAGCAGCTGATGCACTGCATCCAGGACACGCTCGAGGTCGGAATGCCGGCTGAGAATGGCCACAGCCATGGAGGGCTCAGCGTGAACTGCCTCCTCGGGGCTCATGAAGCGGCCGCCGAAATGGGAAGCCAGAGCCTCGGCTGCATGGAAGATTTCCCCGTCATAGGCCCCGATGCTCCGTCTGCCGGGCGTGCCGAAGAAGACCGTGTCACAGTCGGGCCGGGGCAGGGGAAGATCATCCGGCGCATGCAGGATCTGAATGGATTCTTTCATGATCGCCTCTGCAAAAGCATGCTGCTGAGGCGAACCGAACTGCTCAGCTCCGCCTTCCGGTGATTTCAGATCGGCTTTCATGCGGTCAATGTGCTCTGCATGGGCCCGCAGGTCCTCGATCCACTCGGGCTGTTCCTCAAGGCGGGATGCAATATAGGTGCAGGTATCCCGCGCCTGCTGGGCAGAATGGCAGACCAGACAGATGTCAACGCCGGCGCACAGTGCGCGCCAGACTGCATCCTCAATGCCGTACAGGTCCATCACGGCCTTCATTTCCATGCCGTCGGACAGAAGAAGCCCCTTGAAACCAAGCTGTTCCCTGAGCAGGCCGGTCAGAATGGGACGCGAAACGGTTGCCGGCACGCAGGCGGGGTCGAGCGCAGGATACACCACATGTGCACTCATGATGGCATGAATGCCGCTGTCCATGGCAGCCCGGAAGCTGATAAGCTCAGTCTGTTCAATGGCTTCCCGGTCTTTCTGTACCACGGGCAGGGAGAAGTGGGAATCCACATTGGTGTCGCCGTGACCGGGGAAGTGCTTGCCGGTCGCAAGGATGCCTTCCTGCCTGAGCCCCTGAATATATGCTTTCCCAAAGGCAGCGACTTCTGCAGGCTGTGTTGAAAAAATCCTGTTACCGTTGGCTGAGTCCGGCTTGGTGCAGACGTCCAGAACCGGAGCCAGATTCAGATTGAAGCCGGCTGCGCGCAGCTCCTGACCGATGATGCTGCCAATCCGAAAGGCGTTTTCAGTGTTTCCGGTGGCCCCGATGGCCATGGCGCAGGGCGTGGTCACCCCGATGGCCCCAAGGCGCGAAACGGAACCGCACTCTTCATCCAGCATGATGTAGGGTTCGCGGCCGGTTTCCAGGACAAAGAGCTCGCGGAGTTCCCGGTTCAGACGGCAGATCTGTTCGAAGCTTTCAATATTGCGGCGGAAGAGAATGACATTGCCGATTTTCCAGTCGTGGACCAGGGCGGCGAATTCTTCCGGGATGGTCGGGCCGTCAAATCCGACTGCAAGGCGGCAGCCGATGAGGCTGCGAAGTTCGGTGTCAGTCATGGGGTTGTCTCCTTTCGGGTGATCACAGAAGGTCCATCTTCTGACGCTTGGCGGTGGGAGAGGTTCCAAAGCAGGTTGCATGCTCTGCGCCGATGCGCGCGCCGCGGACAATGCTCAGGGCTTCATAATAGCGGAGGTAGGGGAAGCTTGTGGAGTGCTCGGCGAGCCACAGCTCGCGGATCGCTTCTTTCCAGACGGGGAAGGCTTCCGTCACGTCAAAATAGTAATACGGCGTGAAGTCCTGTTCATCCTCCCAGTTTTCAGCGCACATGAAGGAGCGGATCGGTGCCGGGGGAAGCGGACGTTCAAAGGTGGTCAGGGAGGCGAAAAAGATCGCGTTTTCCGTGAGCCGGCTGGCCACTTCATGATCCTTGTGCAGGCTGTTCTTCCAGTGGTACAGGATGGCATCTGTTTTGTATTTCCGCATCAGGTCAGCGAGCTCCAGCTCCTTCTCCGGGGTATCGAGCAGCTCACCGTCCGGCGTATCCAGAACAATGGATTCTCCGCCGATCTTTTCGGCAAACTTCTTCGCGCACTCCACATTGTAGGCGCGGAAATCAGGAACGGTCCAGCCTGCAGGGGTTCCGCGCTCGCCGGCGGTCAGGTCCACGATGATCACACGGTCACCGTGCATGGCATGCTTGGCCAGCAGCATGCCGCAGGTGAGCTGCGCATCCCCGGTATGGGCGCCGATGGCCATGATGGTTTTGCTCATTGCTGTGCCTCCTCAAGGTTCAGTCTCATCAGATCGAATTGGCGGACCGGCCGCATGCCGGCCCCGAGATAGATGCGCTGGGCATGGTTGTCGGTTCCGGTAAACAGGGTGGAAAACTGGGAACCGTTCTCCACAAACGCCTGCATCAGAAGATGGAAGAGCACGGTGGCAATGCCGCGGCGCTCATAGAGCGGATCGGTGCAGATGCCGGTAAACCAGCCGCGACCGCTCGCCTGGCGGTCGACCGGTCCGGTAAAGCCGACAATATGTCCTTCGGTCGTGGCTGTCAGCAGGGTACGCGGCCCGGAAGGCTGTCTGCCGTCAGGCCAGAAGCGTGCATCCGCGTTGGGTGTGCTGCTGAGCCAGGCCGCTGTCTCGGTGCGAAGCACATCCCGCCAGTAATCGGAACCGACCCGGTCGCACATGCCGTCAAACTCCATCCCCCGATCCGGCGACCAGGGACCGGTTTCAATGCCCTGTGAGCGGAGCTTTTCCCGAAGCACCGGGATTTCCGGCGGCTGGTGATAATCCTTCAGGTTCAGGTACATGGCGACTTCGGTGTGCACGGCATCAAACCCCATGTGCCGGAAGAAACCGGAACCTGCACACCGGGTATCCAGGCCGGGCATATTGTTGTGATCATGCCCGGGGGTTCCGGGAATCCTCCAGGACAGGTTGACGGGATTGATGCTGGAAATCTGGACAGAGACGGCGCCGCAGGCCTTCAGACGGCGGATTTCCTCCTCGAGAAGCGCGCGCCCGATGCCTCGGCCGCGCTGATCGGGCCGGACCATTAGACAGGTGATGTACCCGACACCTTTCCGGGCACCGCGGAATGTCTCCGGGGCAACGGCATGGAGAAAGCCGAGCAGACTGCCGTTTTCTTCAGCTGCGAGGAAATGGTCGGGAAGACAGCCCTCGCCCACAGTAAAGCGCCGGAGAAAGGCATCCTCGTCCAGGGGGCAGTACAGAACATCTCCGGAGGCGCAGCACTGGTTCCACAGTGCGGCAGCGGCAGAAAGATCCTCAGGGGAAAAGGCACGGACCAACAAGGGGCAGGACCTCACTTTCTGGGTTGGATCTCTTGGATGGATGCGGCGGATGAGAAAAACTGGGAACGGGGACAGGGAAAGTCGTTCGAAACCTGTTCCTGCGGTGATTCAGCCTTTGGATTCTCTATAGGACCATGATACATCTTTTTTGAGTTTTCGGGAACCGGAATCTGTGAAATCCCAGACAGAGTCCGGCAGAAAACATGCCTTATGACCTTGCGGGGGACCTGGGACTGTGATAGCATATCGGTCAGGAACAAACAGCAGAGAAAGGAACAGGACGATGGCAGTGCGGATAGCGGCAGGCTGGGACGGCGGCGGAACAAAGACGAGGGTGTGCCTGACGGATGAATACGGGAAGGAGCTCGCAGTCCGGGATTTCGGACCGCTGAATATCAATGGAGCATCAGAAGAGGTCGTGCGGCAGAGCATCCGGGACTGTGTGCAGTTTATGCAGGATACATGCGGCGATGCCATGGAGTGCCCGGAGCTGGTGATCGGCATGGCCGGCGTCAGCAACAGGCATGCCACGGCATTTGTGGAGCAGACAGTGCGTGATGCCGGTTTCCGGGGGCATCTTCAGTTTCTTGGAGATCAGGAGATTGCACTGGCCGGTGCAATCACCGGGCACGGGGCTGTGCTGATTGCCGGTACCGGGTCAGTCTGCTGCGGCAGGGATCAAAGCGGCACACTGTTCCGCGTGGGCGGGTACGGGTATCTGATTGATGATCCAGGCAGCGGCTATGCGATCGGCAGAGATATCCTGACTGCTGTCGTGCGGGCAGTGGATGGAAGGGGCCGGGCAACCTGCCTGAAGGATCTTGTCTTCCGGGAACTGAAGACGGATGAAGTCCGCGGGCTGATTACCTGGCTTTATGCGCCTGCCACTGGGAAAAAGGAAGTGGCAGCGATCACAAGGCTGCTGCCGGAAGCCCTGAAAGCAGGGGATGAAGCAGCCCTGGCCATTGCTGAAAAGGCTTCGGAAGATCTGGCGGATATCGTGCTTGCGGGCTGGAAAAAGACCGGGATGGAAGACGGGGAGCTTGCCCTGACGGGAAGCATTCTTGAACGCTTTGACGGGATCCGGGAAGGCATGGCGCAGCGTGTACATGCGGTCTTCCCGAATATTGAAATCGGTTTCCCGAGGTCCGACCCGGCGCACGGTGCAGCGAGTCTTGCCTGCAAAGCGTTGAAACACAGTGATATTCTGGGTATCCAAAGAAATACGGAAAAATAACGGAAAAATTTGGACTCCGAAGTTAAAACGTTTTATCTGCCGCCCCCAAAAGGCGGCTTTTTGTTGCTGCAGTCCGGATTGGGGATGAAAAGACTTGGTTTCCCGGGAGAAAAGAATGCAACAAATAAGTGCAAAAAACACAACAAAAAAGTTCGTATATATTGTTGAGGTTTTTGTTGGATTTTGATAAAATATTGACAATGATAAATCGTTTCACATCCCATACAGGGGTTTCATATAGATCTTCTTTATCCTTTCTCGACTTACATGCACGATGGTACTGATTGAATTATCACAGAAAAGGAGAGCTGTCTTATGGGAAAAAGCTATGCCGTGCGTGTGAGGCAGTTCATGGAAAACCATAAAGTTTCCAGAAATCTGCTGGCCAGCATGACCCAGGTGTACCCGACATATATTGCCAGGATGGAAACGGGAGAAGTTCTGCCGACGGAAGATTGGTGGAACAAATTTGAAGTTCTGGAAATGTCCTACAGGCGCAAAGAGCCTGTGATTTAATCTGCAGCTGCGCCTCTGGAGGCGGGCAGCTGTCATATGAATGAACAAAGCGCTGAATTCCGCATGGAAAGGAATTCAGCGCTTTGTATTTCAGGGGGAAAATCAGCACATCTGCATGAGGCGCATATAGAAAGAAACGATGCTGTGAATGGAGGTCAGCGGGATGCGTTCATTGTTCCCGTGAATCATGCCGCGCTCTTCTTTGCTCATGGGCATGGGAGAGAAGCGGTAGACATGGTCCGAAAGACTGCAGTAATTCCAGGAGTCGGAGGAAGCCAGCATCAGATACGGCGTGACCACGGTGCCCGGATATTCCATATGCACTGCCTGCTCGAGACGTTTCCACGGCGCATCGCCGAAGGTGCTCGTCGGGGAGGGATCACGGCCGAAGGGCATATCCAGGGCGACTTTGTCATCATGAATGACGGACCGGAGACGCTCCATGACAGTGCCTGTGGTTTCTCCTGAATTGATGCGTACATTGCAGACCATATGCGGATTGGGCGGCATGACATTGAATGCACTGGATCCCTGCATCTGCGTGAAGGCGACGGTGGTGCGGACCAGCGCATTCAGTTCGCCGCCCATCAGACGGCAGGCAAGATAAAGAAGCGGGCGGAAGCACCAGAGATTGGCAAAGAGGAGGCGCAGTGCAAAGGGCGCATGCTTTGACATGCCCAGAAATGTGGACTGAGCAGCGTCCGACAGATTGGCGGGGAAGGGATGATCCTCAATGCGGCGCACAGCCCGGGCCAGACGCCCGATGGAGGACATGGCAGGCGGCGTGGAAGCGTGGCCGCCGCCGGTCGGCACGCTCAGGCGCACGGACATGGTGCCTTTTTCTGCAATGCCGACCACGGCAACCGGCTTTTTGACGCCGGGAAACACGTTTTGGACAATGGCGCCGCCTTCGTCGAGCACGAAGTCAAGCCGGAGGTGCTGTTCTTTGAACCAGCGGATGATGGCGGGGGCACCGTCCCCGTTGACTTCCTCCGTGCCGGAAAAGCAGAGGTACAGGTCCTGGGAGGGGGTATAGCCCTGAGCGATCAGATTGTCCGCAGCTTCCAGAATACCCAGGAATGTGCATTTGGTATCAATGGTGCCGCGTCCCCAGAGGACGCCGTTTTCAATGATGCCCTCAAAAGCGGGCTTGTCCCAGCCGCTTTCATCGACTGGAACAACGTCGAAGTGGGCCATGAGGACGCCCGGCCTGTCATGCTTTGCGCCTTTCCAGTGAAAGACAAGGGAACGGGGCCCGGGCATGGTGAAGGTGCAGACCTGATGCACGTGGGGAAAGAGAATGGGGAGTGAGGCAATGAGTTCCTCGAACTGAGTATCGTCATCCAGACTTTTATCCTCATGGGAGACCGTGCGGAAGCGAATCAGCGTCCGCAGATCCCGGACGGCTTTTTCACGGTCAAAGTGCATTTCGGGGGCCGCCTCTTCAGGGAGGACTTCAGGTTTCAGGCGGGCTGCACGAATACAGAGTACCAGAACCCATGCGGCGAGAAGAATAAGTAGAATCACCCAGATCACAGTGTAAGCCACCTTTCAGAATCTTTACTGAATCAGTCCCTTTTTCTGGAGAATCCAGCCGGCCAGGAGCGCGACGAGCGCAGCGACGGGCACAAGAATGCCGACAGAGCTGGCAAGGGAAGGCACAGCAATGAACAGGGTGATCATAAAGACCAGCGGTGCAACGGAAAGCTTCCAGTTTTTGGAGAAATACACGAGCGCAAGCGATCCCATGAGCGCAGGCATAATATTGTCGAAAGCTGGTTTCAGGACCGGGTTTTCAAGAACAGGCTGAAGGAAACGGATGCCAAATACGCCAAGCGCGATGACGAGGGTGGTCACCAGGGAAGATGTGGCAACCGCGATGGTGGAAAGCGCTTCTGCCTCATCTGTGCCGGGCTCGACGCCGGCGCCTTTCAGGGCATTGAGCACGCAGGGCACCTTGAGGGAGGAGAGGGATCCGGTGACAAAGGCGAGATAGGTCCCGCCGGTTCCGAGCATGGGTGCATAGGTGAGCACTTCAATGACGCCGACTGTCCAGAATACCGGAACGACGCCCAGAAGCCCCTTGAGTACATCCCTGAAAGGCGGCCAGGCAGCATACCGGACAGAAATGGCAATGGGCACCATGAGGAACATGAGGATCGCGGAAGCCGTGGAGATTCTTCCGTAAAGATGGGTGGCTTCATTGTAGGAACGATTCTTTTTCATTACAGGGCACCTCCCATCAGTGTTGTGAGCGGAATGGCGGCCAGCATGCCTCCGAGCATGCAGAAGGGCAGGGCATACTGTTCAAGCCATTTGACCTGGCATTTGCGGATCAGCAGTCCGCAGAAGGCCATGAGAATCATGGAGACCAGCGCGACGGCAATCGGGATAAAACCGGGGAGCCCTTTTTTGATATCCGCAAACAGGAGTCCTGTGAACGCACAGATCATGCCCAGGAACAGAGAATCCATCAACAGTGCACTCTTTCTGGCATCCTTCTCACGAATGCGGTCCAGTCCATTTTCAATCTTTTTCAGGCCGAAGAGAACGACAATGATGCCGGAGAGAATGCCAACCGTCATTACCCAGGCGATGGCACTGAATACCGTGGGATCTGTAACCAGGGTGGACGTGGATGTGACATTCATCGCGGAGGCAGCGGACTGAGCGGCCGGCAGCTCATAGGTCAGAGCACCGAGCACACTGAGGCGGAGCCAGGGAAGGGGAAGTCCGAGAAACTGGCTGAGCGAGATGACGCCGATCAGGATGGCGAGCGCAGGCGCAATGGTAAACAGGGCACTTGCTGAAATGGTGCGGCGGATGACGCCTGTGTCAATGTGCAGCGCTTTTGCTCTGCGTACAGCCCGCAGCAGGAAAAAGACGGACTGTGCGACAACAAACAGGATGACAAGGCCGCAGATGAAATACATGAAGGAACTGTTCGGTGAAAACTCCAAACATATCACAACCTTTCTGTTCAATATCCCGGGTATTGCTACTTTGAAAAGAACATCCATCATTGTATAGAAACAAATATGAAATGCAAGCACAAAAAGCAAAAAGACCGAATCATCAAGTGGCAGAAGAAGCTGACGCGTGGTAGAATGAAGGAAGAAAATCTTTTCCGGATTCTGTGCGGCAGGAGGGCAATAACATGGCAAAACATTTAATGACAGAAAATGTTTATACTCCCAAAGGGTGCATTCTGATTGCCGGCGCATGTCTGCATACAGTGGAACCGGAGGCCTATGCACAGCTGGCAGGACAGACGGATGAAGTGTATGAACTGTGTCTTGAGGAAACGCATATCAATATGGCGGTGACAAAAATCGCAGCAATCCTTGGAACCGGCAGAGTGACGAAGATGGTTTTTGCCTCTGTGGATAGATCTCCTCATTGTACCCAGATGCACTATATTCCGCATGAGATTGAGCGTACCATGAAACAGCATATCCCTATGGAACACTATGTTGTTTCAGAGGGGAAAGTGGTCCGGGTGACTGAATCGGCAATTGAATTGTCCAAGTCCCTTGCAAAGTTGAGCACTGGTATATATGGGGAGAGGCTTCAGGATGGGGAGCCTACTCGTTTTTCCTGACAATTATGGTGAAAAACGCAGGTGCAGAAGTACGCTTTCGGCAGAAAAAAGTGCTTGCACAAAGAAAACACAGGTGCTATAATCCTAACGTTCCGTTTCTGAACTACGATTTTTGTGCGTTTCAGAACGGCGCAGGTGGTTAGTCCATCTGTGATAAAACACCTATGATAAGTTAAATGTTTCGGCAGTTTAACTTATGCTTCGGGTGAGAAGTGCCGAATATACCGGTGTAAATGACGGCATTTACAGACCGGAGTTTATGGGGCATTGGCACAGTTGGTAGAACGAACTACCATTTGTGCACTCCCGCCCCGGAAACATCGAAATCCGATAAGATGTAAAATATGGTCGGAAAAGTTACCAAATAAGGGGCTATAGCACAGTTGGTAGCGCGCTACATTCGCATTGTAGAGGCCAGGGGTTCGAATCCCCTTAGCTCCACCACCAACCCTCGGAGGCAGAAAAGCTTTCGAGGGTTTTCTCATGGCTTAACGAATTTGTCTGCGATTCATGTTCTGTTCAGCAAGAAGCGCCCTGCTGCACGCTCTCGACATGTAAAGGAAGTGCAGCAGGGCGTTATCATATGATTCTTATCATTTTCAGCCGTTTCCGTCCCATAGATCACTGTCTTGGATCTGCCCAAAACTGTTGCTCATGTAATCCCAGAAAAACCATAGATCTTCATGGATACCGATCAGAATATGA
>Ga0129307_1001965_pt1 | contig 18592 bp, 14 predicted proteins | sample P1105metagenome_FD_94437 | JGI IMG/M metagenome (GOLD analysis project Ga0129307, IMG submission 94437) | Capybara group fecal microbial communities from Wisconsin, USA - P1105 metagenome | ecosystem: Host-associated > Mammals > Digestive system > Large intestine > Fecal | place: USA: Wisconsin... | reverse complement strand
TTCCTTTGCCGAATTTCCGTTTGTAAGCGGCAGGGATCTGGGAAAGCACCTTGCAGGCATGATCAGAAACGGCAGGGCACCCGAAGAAGAGATCAGAAAGATGCTGGAACTGCTGACCGGCAGTGTCACGGGAGAGTGCCACAACCTGGACGGCCTTTTCGAGAACATCATGGTGCAGCCTGCCGAACAGGGCGGCAGCTTTGTGCTTCTGGATTATGAGTGGGTCTTTGACGAGGCGCAGGACCGGAGATACGTACAGTACCGGATCCTCAGCTACTGGTATGATACATACAAGGAGCAGCTCTACGGATATAAGGACAAGAAGGAATATCTGGCGGTTTTCGGAATAGCGCCCGAATGGATCGGGGAACTGGAAGAAAAGGAAGCTGCTTTCCAGTCGTATGTCCGCGGAGGCGGGGCTGACCTTGCCGGAGCATTCCGGAAAAAACGTATGACACCTGCTGACGTTAAAGCTCAGGAAGCACGTCTTGCCGAGTTTACGGAATGGAACCTCCGGCTGCAGGATGAGATCGAAGAGCACAAGGCAGTCATAAGGAAGGAACGCGAGGTCGAACGCCTCAGCCAGAATCATATACGGAATATAGAAAAGATCAACGCACAGAGGGAAGCGGAGATCATACGGATGTCTGCGGAGCTTGAGCGGCTGAGGAAGCATCAAAGCCTTGTAAGCCGGGCGGCTGACCGTGCTGTCCGTGCGCTCGATACCTGGGCACCGGCGGAATCAAGAAAGCGCAAGCTGATCCATTTGATAAAGAATACGGTCCGCCATCCTTTTGCCCAGTGCAGGCTGTATTTTACACCGGAAGGAAGAGACTATATCGCCGGTGATTTCAATATCGGAGGCGAGTTTGCCGAGGGAGGCATCCTGACGATCCCCGGAACTAAAGATCCGCTCGTCTCGATCGTTATTCCCGCTTACAACCAGGTGGCTTATACCTACGCATGCGTAAGATCGATCATCGCCAATACGGACTTTGAGGAGACCCCCTATGAGGTGATCCTTGCGGATGATGTGTCGACGGATGCGACAGAAGAGATCGGCAGGTATATCCGGGGCCTGGTCATCAGCAGGAACAGTTCCAATATGGGCTTTCTGAAGAACTGCAATCAGGCTGCTGAAAAGGCTCGCGGGAAGTATATTTTCTTCCTCAATAATGACACAAAGGTCCATAACGGGTGGCTGAAGAGCCTGACAGATCTGATGGATTCGGATCCTTCGATCGGACTTGCGGGATCCAAGCTGGTCTATCCGGACGGCAGGCTGCAGGAAGCGGGCGGAATTATCTGGTCCGATGCTTCCGGCTGGAATTACGGGCGCCTGGATGATCCGGACAAGCCGGAATACAATTATGTCAAGGATGTGGACTACATATCCGGTGCGGCGATCATGATCTCCGTCAGCCTTTGGAAAGAGATCGGCGGCTTTGATGAGCGTTTTGCGCCGGCTTACTGTGAGGATTCAGACCTTGCGTTTGAAGTGCGCAGGCACGGGAAGAGGGTCGTTTATCAGCCTGCATCCGTCGTGACGCATTTCGAAGGCATCTCCAACGGAACGGACGTGACCGGAACCGGCCTCAAGAGATACCAGGTCGTCAACCAGCAGACGTTCCGCGAAAAGTGGGCGGAAGAGCTGAAGAAACAGTCCGTCAATACCGGCAATCCGGATCCGTTTAAAGCCAGAGACCGCTCGCAGCACAAGCCCTGCGTCGTGGTCGTGGATCATTATGTGCCCACCTGGGACCAGGACGCGGGTTCCAGAACAACGTACCAGTATATCAGGATGTTTCTCAGGAAAGGTTTCAACGTCAAGTTTGTCGGCGATAATTTCCTGCATGAGGAGCCTTATTCGTCCGCGCTGGAGCAGATGGGCGTGGAGATCCTCTACGGTCCCGAATACCAGAACAACATACTGGAATGGTTCCGCAAAAACAGCGCCAATATCGATTTCTGCTATCTGAACAGACCGCATATCGCTGTCAAATATATTGATTTTCTGAAGGAAAATACGGATATCAGATGCATTTTCTACGGACATGATCTGCATTATCTGCGTCTTCTCCGTGAATATGAACTGTCCGGGGAGATCCGTAAGAAAAGGGAATCTGATTACTGGAAGAGCGTGGAGTTCTCTGTCATGGAGAAAGCGGATATGGTGTATTATCCGTCACAGACGGAGATCGATGCCGTTCACGCATTCCATCCCGAGATCCGGGCAAGAGCGATCACAGCTTATCTGTGGGATGAGTTCCCGGATATCAGTGAAAGTCCGGAGAGCTACGGCGAAAAGAGGGATATGCTCTTCGTGGGCGGCTTCAAGCATCCGCCGAATGCGGACGCCGTCCGGTGGTTCGGAGAAAAGATCTGGCCGTCTCTGCATGAAAAACTCCCGGGCGCACGTTTCCTGATCGCAGGTTCGGGGGCGGATGAAGGGATCCTTGCCATGGCGTCCGAAGACAGCGGGATCGATGTGCTCGGCTTTGTATCCGACGAACGCCTCAGGGAGCTTTACCGCAGCTGCAGGCTGGTCGTGGTTCCGCTCCGGTACGGCGCGGGCGTAAAGGGCAAGGTCGTTGAAGCGGTTTATAACGGCTGTGTTGTCGTCACGACGGCAGTCGGTGCAGAGGGAATACCCGAGGCTGAGACCGTCATGAAAGTGACCGGAGGAGATCCGGCTGGTACGGCGGAACAGGCAGCCAAAGCGGAGCAGGCATTTACGGAAGCGGTCCTTGATCTGTATGGTTCCGATGAAAAATGCGCCGGGATGAGCCGCGCCTGTGGCGATTATATCCGCCGCCATTACAGCCTGGAAGCAGCATGGGACGTGATCCGGGAGGACTGGCAGTGGACGGCAGAGAACTGATCCGCACCAGGCTGACGGATCTGGACCGGATGGCGTATGAGCGCGGAATACTGAGATGCAGCGGTTTTCTGAGTTATGCCGAACAGTCAGAATACCATCTGCTGAACCGAAACGGCATGTTCCGTACGTCAGTACATTTCCTTGAAGGCGGATATGAAGATGCCGAGAGAGCGGCTGCATTCTTTCTTCCCGACTATATGGAACGGGAAGACGCTGCGGCTTCGGAGATCGTGACGATAAAAGCGTCCGCCGTCAATGACCGCTTTGCGGATGAACTTACACATCGTGATTATCTGGGCGCATTGATGAATCTGGGCATCGAGCGGGACTGTATCGGGGATATACTGACCGAAGGCAGCAGCTGCATATTTTTCTGCAGCATGGAAATGGCGGATTATATCACGGAAAACCTGCTTCGTGTAAAACATACATCCGTCCGCTGCAGTAAGGCTGACAGGAATGCGCTGAATATCAGGCAGGAGCTGGAAGAGCTGCAGGTAAATGTTGCCTCTGAAAGGATCGATGCCGTTATTGCCGCATTATACAGAATATCAAGGCAGAAGGCAGCACAGCTGATAGAAGCAGAGCATGTCTTTATCAACGGCATTGCGGTAACGTCGGCAGGAAAACAGATGAAAGAAGGAGACCGGATATCCGTCCGCGGTCACGGAAAGTTTATCTATGACGGGATCGGAGGCAGCAGCAGGAAGGGACGTCTGTACGTCTCGCTGCGGCGTTTTGTCTGATCCGGTCTTTGTCCGGCATGGAAGGAGCCATAATGATCAAACAAGCAGAACTTATACTGGACGAACTGACTGCCCGCTATCCGGCGCTTCAGCCGGTGCGGGGGGACATTGCTGCCGCATATGAGATCCTGAAAGAATGTTATGACGGCGACCACAAACTCCTCATCGCCGGCAACGGCGGTTCATGCGCGGACAGTGAACATATCGTAGGCGAGCTGATGAAAGGTTTCCGCAGGAGCCGCCCTTTAAGCGAAGAACAAAAGAAAGCGATCGCGGCATTTGATCCGGATCATGACCCTTCATGGACCGGAAAGCTGCAGCAGGGGCTGCAGGCGATCGCGCTGACAGGCCATCCTGCACTGAGCACGGCTTTTGCGAATGATGTGGATGCGGACTATATTTTTGCCCAGCAGGTTCTGGGATACGGCAGGCCGGGCGATGTCTTTCTCGGGATCACGACGTCCGGAAACAGCAAGAACATCCTGAAAGCGGCGGCTGTCGCAAAGGCTGCCGGAATGAAAGTGATCGGGCTTACCGGCCGTGACGGAGGACGGCTCAATGCGGCGGCGGACCTGATGATCATCGTCCCGGAGCAGGAGACGTTCAAGATCCAGGAGCTGCACCTGCCGGTCTATCATGCGCTGTGCCTGATGCTGGAAGAGACCTATTTTGGATAAAAGACGGAATGAAACACTGTTTTGCGATAAGTGCATATGGTAATTCTCCGTATCTGGAGGATTGTATCCGTTCACTCAAAGATCAGTCCGCGGGCGAGCCGGTCATCGTTCTGTGCACATCTACGCCGGATCCTTTTCTCGAAGAGCTGGCGCTGAAATACGGTATACCCTATCATGTCAGGAACGGGGCAAGCTCCCTCAAAGACGACTGGAACTTTGCCGTCGAAACGGCAGTCCGGGAGACCGGGGCTGAGCTGGTGACGGTCGCGCATCAGGACGATCTGTATCACAGGGATTATCTGAAGGCGCTGAAAGCCGCCTGCAGCCTGTATCCGGACCTGATCGTCTTCTGTACAAGGTACCGGACGATCAATGCCCGCTCCGAACCCGTTTCGGGCAAGGCGGAAGCGGTCAAGCGTCTGCTGAGGTTTCCGCTTCGTCTTCGCAGGGCTGCGGACAGGACGGTGATCAAACGGGCGGCGCTGGTATTCGGAAACTCGATCGGATGCCCGACATGCACTTACAATATTGCCGGAACGGGGCTCCCGCTCTTTTGCAATGATTATCATTTTGTGATCGACTGGGATACCTTGTGGCGCCTCGGCAGGATGCCGGGCAGATTTGTCTGTCTGGAAAAGGAACTGCTGGATTACCGTGTCCATGATCAGGCAGAGACAAAAAAGAACATAGAAAACCATGTACGGGAACGGGAAGAGATGGAGATGTTCGGCAGGATATGGCCGCGTCCGGTCGCCCGGTTCCTGATGCATTTTTATAAAAAGGCATATACGGCATACGGCTGAGACAGGGAGACCGTTTCAGGGCTGCCGGCTTTTGCCGGCACGGCAGGAAGCTTAAAGCAGGAGTCAGATGCGGGCACTGATCGAGATACTGACAAGAGAAGAAAATGTAAGGATGCAGTACGAGATCCTGATCATGCTGTGTGCATTTTCCGTACCCGCACTTAAGACGGGAAACCGGAAACACCTCGCTGCCATATGGGCGGCAGAGGCACTGGTCTTCATCTATCTGCACAGAGTGCTTCTTCCGTTCATTGTCTCCGGTGCCTATGTTTATCTGGTCGCAGGCATCATCTGTATGATACTGAAAGCAGATACCCGCGCGTTCGGACTTCCGTTTCGGGCACTGAAGCAAAAAGCGGAGGTCTGTCTGGAACGACAGAATGTCCTTTATACGCTGGTGCCTCTTATTATCGTGATGATCCAGGTCTGCCGGATCAACATTGCGATCGACTATGATTCCCTCCGGTACGGACTGCGTTCTGACGTTCTGCTTACCGGCGGGCACGGGATCAGGGGATTTTTTGAGAATACGGGTCTCGTGAATCTGGTATACACATATCCGAAGGGTTATGAGCTTCTGACAAGGCCGCTGTACTTCGGACATACCTATGCATTTGTTCTCTGTGTAAATATCTGGGTCCTGATCCTGGTCCTGCTTTTTGCTGGTTCGGTCACCGGACTCATCACCGGATCCCGAAGGGCGGAAGTGCTGACGGCACTGCTCCTTTCTCTGGTGCCGGGCATTACCAACATGTCCGTGACCGCAAAGAGCGATCTGATCACACTGCTTTGCCAGCTGATCTTTCTCTACTGCGCGGTCCGTTTTCTGAAAAACGGCAGAACGGACGAAGGCGGGCCGACTGACGGCGAACTGACCGGTGCCGGTCTTGCGGCGCTGGCAGCCAGCTATGCATTTAAACCGACCGCACTCGTCTTTTCGTCGCTGCTCGGGATAAGCGTGCTGGCAGTATTGCTGTTTTACGGAAAAACGGAAGGACGGAAGATACGGCTGGATAAAAAGGGTGCCAGGATCCTGATCCCATCCCTGGCTTTTCTGGCTGTGATCACATTCCGGACATATCTGATCACCGGAATGCCGTTTACGAGTGTGTTTACCGGTGTTTTTGAAAAGCTCGGAATGGAACTGAAATATCCGTTCCGGATCCAGCCGGTGAGCAGCAAAGCGCCGGAAGGACTGGTGAGCGTCCTCCGTTTCTACTTTGGACGGATCGGACGGTTTCTGTTCTGCCCCGTCGGAGAGGACATGCTTCATGTGCAGATGGCGTGGGGAGGGCTGGCTTTTACGCTGATGCTGTTCCTCATTCCTCTTTCCTGCCCTGAAACCGCGGGTTATATGGCAGAGATGAACCGCCTCAGAAAGATCGGGTCAGGCCGGGATGAGGCAGTCCTTTTGACGGATGACGGAGAGTTCAGCGCTGCCGGCTATCGTCTTGCCGTGACAGTGACTGCTGTGATGACAGTGTCACTTCTGGTCACGCTTTATATGCTGTATCAGATCGACGGCAATTATTACATGCTGTTATACGCGCTTGTGATCATCACCGGCTGTTCGGGCGTTTACACCCGGGCGGCGATGGAGACCTCTCCGCTCGGCAAAAACCTTCCGGTCAGATTCAGAGCCCGTTATGGAAGGGCACTGATCCTTCTGTCCGGAGTAATGATCTATTTCACTGCGTTTACCGGCTGGGCAGGACCTGTGGGCCTGACGCCTGTCGACCCGGTCAACCGGGGATACTATAACCATGAGGTCGAATACGGTCTTTTTGACCCGCTGCACTGGGACAAGTCCGTGCGCGTCATTGCTTTTGCCGGAGAGCCGGAGTGCTACCTTCTGAAAGGCAGGGTCGAGAGCTGGGTGGATATTGACGGCAGCGGCGGCAATGTCTATCTGACAGATACCAAACTGAATATTTTCAAGGAATACTGCAGTTTTGCGGATATTGACTATATTTACGCGGATCTGGCTTTCCTTAAGGACCGTGAGGACGAACGCCGCCGGCGCGCAGACACCCTGTTCAGATATATGCTGGAGGACGGGGATTTTGAGGAAGTCGTGCTGGCAGAAAACAGTTCGGGAAGGGTCTTTGCCAGAGTCGACAAGGATCGTATGCGTCAGGAATGGGAGATCCCGCTTTCAGAGGAAAAGGCAGAACGTACCGCCGCTCAGTGCGCATGGTTTGAAAGCATTGGCGGATACAGGTGATGGATGGGCTGAATATGCAGCAGGAAAGTAACAACAACCGAATACCTTCCCTGGTCACGGAGTGCATCCTTCTCCTTCTGATCGCGGCGTTTGCGTTTTGGGTCAACCGAGATATAAAGATCCGCGGCCTGTACATGGACGACCTTTATATGTGGTCCTGCTACGGTGAACAGAGCATCTGGGAATTTGCTTTTCCGATCGGCACCTCGACGCGGTTCAGACCGGTATACTGGCTGGCGACATACCTGCAGATGATGATCGTCGGGACACATGTTTCCCGGTTCGTGGCTTTCAACATCGTCTGCAATATCGCTGCAGCCTGGATGCTGTTTTATATGGCAAAAAAGCTGTCGGAATGCCGGTACGTCGCTGCGGGGGTGTCCATCTGCTATCTGGCGTCCCGTTTTGCTTATTATCAGATCGGGCAGGCTCTCGGACTGATGGAGACGATGGCTCTGGTCATGGCGATCCTTATCCTGTATCTGCTGTACAGATATATGCAGGGGGACCGTGACCGGCCGGCGTCCGTGCGGACTGATATGCAGGACAGGCAGACCGGGTATTTTGCCGCAGCACTTATTCTTTACTTTCTGCTGGCGTTTACGCATGAAAGATATATCAGCCTGTTTCCGTTGTTTTATTATGTCCTGACGGTAAGGCTCCTGCATCAGCAGGCAGGCACCGGGACACGGAAGCACTGGCAGCGGAACCATGCCGGCGAATGGGCTGCGCCCGCAGTGGTACTGGCGGCGATCATCCTGATCCGGAGTTTTGCGATCGGCAAAGCGCTTCCCGCAGGCACGGGCGGCACGGAGGTCACTGAGACATTCCGGATCTCCGAATGCATCCGGTACGCCTTCAGCCAGATCCTTTATATATTCGGTGTAAATGACGGACCCGAGCATCTGAACGGACTCCCCTGGGATCAGACGCCGCCGCTCATCAAGCGCTGTACAAAGTTCAGCGTATTGCTGATCGGACTGATCTGCATTGCGTTTGCCATACTGGTCCTGCGTGAGATCATTCTGGCATACAGGAAAGAAGGGACGGAGGGGCAGGGATATGCCGCCCGTTTCCGGGAACATGCAGAGACCTGCATCCTGTTTGTTATGTTTATCGCTCTCTGCATCGGATGTTCTTCGGTGACGATACGGGTAGAGATGCGCTGGATCTATGTGTCCTATGCAGCGGCACTGCTTTTTGCGGCATATATGATCGGAGAGATCTCCGAAGGCTTCAGTCCCGGTACTGACCCGGACGGGGAAAGCGGGCGTATCACCCTGCCCCGCGTCCTGGCAACGCTGCTTTTTGCCGGTTACTGCATACTGAGTCTCAACTGCAATCTTTTTTACCGCACCTGTTACCCGAAACTGTATTTCTGGCCGAACCAGCTGCGTATGAATTCGCTTGCCGCTGAGACCATAGACAAGTACGGAACGGAAGGGATCTTCGGTAAAGACATTTATATCCTTGAGAACACATATGAAATGACCGACTTTTATGCACGGACATTTTTTAAGCCGTACGATCCGGAAAAAAAGGCGGAAGGGACAAGGGTCATATTTGCGGACAGTCTTTCAGACGTCCCGGCCGGTGATGTTCTTTCCGGCAAAGCGCTTGTGCTGAAGGAAGTCCCGGAAGAAAACGCTTACAGGGATCTGACGGAAGAGATCATAAAAAACGGTCAGATACCGGGAGATATGCTCGATGCAGTTTCATGAAAGGATCAACAAAATCAAATACGGCCTGATCCCGGTACTGGGACTGCTGTTTCTGCTGTGGTATATCCGTTCGGCAGGCGCTGATGTGGTCTATTCCGACTACATACGCATCATAGATGAGTATCTGCCGGATGTGTCGGATCTGTCGAGGCTCCTGGTACCGGATATCCTGACGCGTATCCCGGCATCTTTCGCTGCCCGGGCTTTCAATGTAAGGACGTTCGGTTTTTCGGTCACTTTTGACCGTATGCTGACACTGGCGGGTATGGGGCTGATCGCCCTGGTGCTTTATTTCTATATGTACCGTCACAGGATCGGCATCTTCTGGCAGCTTATGACCGGCATTATCCTGTTTTCCCTGAATAAATGGGAGATCCTGCTTAACGGGACCGCCTGGGCACATGTGGTATCGTTCGGGCTGTTTTTTTTGAACTATCAGCTGATCGATCTGCTCTGGACGGGCGAGGCGGACGCGAAACAGGAACTGATGCTGATGCTGATGCCGTTTTTATGGCTGCTGTTTGCGGGAGAGTATATCGCTTCCTATGCATGCACGATGATCCTGATCTGCCTGCTGGGCATTCTGACAGGAGGAGCAAACAGCTGGGCGGGAAAAGGCGAAAAGGGAATGTTCGTCGGTATACTTTCAATGACGCTCGCAGCACTGCTGCTGTATATGCTGAGCCGTCATTACGCTGTGTGGGAACATGCCGGAGCCGCGGATACCGGTATTAAGGAGCTGGTGCTTTCACAGCCCTGGTTCCTGCCGCGCTTTTTCATAAAGACCTTTGCGGGGACCGCTGCCGGACAGGAAACACTGCAGGCATTCTTTGCCGGCGGAAGGGCGCTGCCTGATACCGCGGTGATGGCGGCGGGCATGATCGTCCTGGCAGCATATGTTTTTGCATTCATTCTGTATTTTGCAGGAGATATGCTGGAAAAGACTGTGTTCCCGCTGATCCTGCTGATCTCGGGGCTGATGAACCACATCCTGGTGACGGCAGGCAGATGGATCTTTCTGCGTGAGGATTATGCCTTGAGCTCCCGTTATGCCGGGCAGTTTATGATCGGGATCATCGGGATACTCATTGTATTTGCGCTCTACGGAAGGGATGACAAGCGCGTTAAGCGAAGGGCGGCACAACGCAGGAAAAAACGCATCGTGGCTGCGGCGGCCGCTGTTTCGGTTTTCATTGCGGCGGGAAACTGTTATACTACTTATCAGGAGATCAGGAAAGCTCCCTACAGGGAAGCAAACTATGAAAATATGGCGGCAGCGCTTCTGAATCATGAAGATCATACAGAGGAAGATCTGTGCCGCATCATGGAATGGCATAAGGATCCGGCGGTGCTGTACCGCGCGATCGGTATCCTGGAAGAAAACAGGTTCAATGTGTTCAGGGTGCCTGTTTTCGAAGAAGGCGCGGAAGACGCCGGCTGAATAAAGCAACGGAGGAATAAGAGGACATGAAGGTCGTAATTCTGGCGGGAGGACTCGGCACACGCATCAGTGAAGAAAGCCATCTGAGACCAAAGCCCATGATAGAGATCGGCGACAAGCCGATCCTCTGGCATATCATGAAGTACTATTCATCCTTTGGATATCATGATTTTATTATCTGCGCGGGATACAGGCAGTATGTGATCAAGGAGTATTTTGCGGATTATTTTCTGCACAACTCGGATGTCACCTTTGATCTGGCGAACAACGGAATGATCATTCACAACAACAATTCCGAAAACTGGAAGGTCAGCGTTATCGACACCGGTCTGCATACCATGACCGGCGGCAGGGTGCGCAGGATCCGCGAATATGTGGGGGATGAGAGTTTCATGCTGACGTATGGAGACGGGCTTTCCAACGTCGACCTTAAAGCGCTTGAGGAGTTTCACCGCGCTCACGGAAAGACCGCTACGATAACGACAGTCAACATTTCCGAGCTGAAGGGCGTACTGGAAGCAGACAGCAAAGGCATGATCACATCGTTCAGAGAAAAGGAAGACTGCGACGCCTCACTGATCAATGGCGGATTTATGGTGTTCAACAAGGAAATTTTTAACTATTTGGATGATGATTCGACCATACTTGAAAAAGATGCGCTTGAAAAGTTGAGCCGCGAAGGCCAGCTGATGGGATTCTATCATCCGGGATTCTGGCAGTGCATGGACACGCAGAGAGAAAAGAAAAAACTGGAAGAACTCTGGGCAGGCGGCACCGCACCATGGAAGGTATGGTAAGGGGGTATTATGGTCAGCTTTGAAGAACTGAAAGCGTTTTATCGGGGGAAAAAAGTCCTCGTGACCGGGCACACCGGCTTCAAGGGGAGCTATCTGACCGTTCTTCTCGGTCTTCTCGGCGCGAAGGTATACGGATATGCCCTGAAAGCGGGGACAGATCCATGCCTGTTTGATATCCTTTACGGAAGCGGTGTGTCATCCCGTTCCGAAACGCAGCTGCATGTCAGGCTTCCCGGAGGCCAGTCGCCGGTGGAAAGCATCTCCGAAAGCCATATCGCGGATATCCGGGACATGGATGAACTGGAAGCATTCTACAACCGGACGGAACCTGATATCGTGCTCCATCTGGCAGCACAGCCGATCGTACGGGAAGGCTACCGTATCCCGCGCGAGACTTACGAGATCAATGTGATGGGGACAGTGAACCTGCTGGAATGCGTGCGCCGCAATCCATGCTGTCGTTCATTCCTGAACGTCACCACCGACAAGGTCTACCTCAATGAAGAAAGACCGGATTATGCCTACCGGGAGGAGGATAAACTGGACGGGTATGATCCTTACGCCAATTCCAAATCCTGTTCGGAGCTGGTGACGCACAGCTACAGCAGTTCGTTTCTGAAAGCTGCCGGCGTTGCCGTTTCCACAGCCCGTGCCGGAAATGTGATCGGGGGAGGCGATTTCAGTCCCGACCGTATCATTCCCGACTGCGTAAGGGCGGCAGTCAGCCGCAGGACGATCGTTGTACGCAATCCTTACAGCGTCCGTCCCTATCAGTTTGTGCTGGAACCGCTTTATGTTTATCTTATGATCGCCATGAAGCAGGCGGAGGATCCTTCATATGCAGGCTGGTACAATGTCGGGCCGGACACGGAAGACTGCGTGACGACCGGGAAGCTGTGCGATCTGTTTATGTCTTCCTACGGAGAAGGACTTCGATGGGAAACGCCGGCTCAGCCGTCCGGGCCGCATGAGGCAGGTCTTCTTAAACTGGACAACGGCAAGCTGAAGAAGACGTTCGGCTGGAAACCGGTCTGGCACATGGACCGTACCGTCAGAGCGATCACTGACTGGACAAAAGCCTGGGTGCAAAGCAACGAAACTGCCAATGAGGAACTGATCAGGCAGATACATGAGTTCACGTTAACAGGAAGCATCTGAAATGAATGACTTTTTTAAAGATCTGAATGAAGCACAGGCCAGGGGGAAGATCCTTGAACTGGTCAGCGAATACTGTGATCTGTATCATAATACCGGAAAAGACAGGCCGTATCATGAAGGCGACCGTATACCGTACGCCGCGCGCGTCTATGATCATGATGAGATGGTCAGCCTGACGGACAGTGCGCTGGAGTTCTGGCTCACGATGGGAAGATATACCGAGGAGTTTGAAAAGGGACTGGCGGCTTATATCGGCGTTCCCTTTGCGGATGTGGTCAATTCCGGCTCGTCGGCCAATCTTCTGGCATTTATGGCGCTGACGGCGCACCAGCTCGGGGACCGGGCGATCAGGAGAGGAGATGAAGTCATTACCGTAGCGGCCGGCTTTCCGACGACGGTGACTCCCATGCTCAATTTCGGCGCCGTTCCCGTATTTGTGGATGTGAAGATCCCGGAATACAATATCGATGCATCGCAGCTCGAGAATGCGCTTTCAGAAAAGACCAGGGCTGTCATGCTTGCACATACCCTCGGAAACCCGTTTGATCTTGCGGCAGTGACTGAATTCTGTAAAAAGCACGGCCTGTGGCTGATCGAGGATAACTGTGACGCACTCGGCAGCAGATATCTGCTGGACGGAAAGTGGGTCATGACAGGTGCCGCCGGTGATATCGGCACTTCCTCATTCTATCCGCCGCACCATATGACCATGGGAGAAGGAGGAGCGGTCTATACAAAGGATCCGCTGCTTCAGAAGATCATGCTCAGCATGCGTGACTGGGGCAGGGACTGTGTCTGCAGGTCCGGACAGGACAACCGCTGCGGCCACCGTTACGACGGACAGCACGGTACACTGCCGGCAGGATACGATCATAAATATGTGTATTCCACTTTCGGATATAATCTCGGCATCAGCGACATGCAGGCAGCTGTAGGCTGTGCCCAGCTGAAGAAATTCCCGCGTTTTGTCGAAAGACGCAAGGAGAACTGGGCGTTTCTGAAAGAAGCGCTTGCGGATACCGCGGACCGTATCATCCTTCCGGAAGCGGAAAAGGCATCGGATCCGAGCTGGTTCGGATTCTGCATGACGCTGGCAGAAGGTATAGACAGGACAAAGGTCCTTAAGTATATCGAAGATCACGGTGTTCAGACCAGACTGCTGTTTGCCGGTAACCTGACGAGACAGCCGTGCTTTGACAGTGTCCGGGGAGACGAAAGCGTCTATCGTGTCGTCGGCGGGCTGACCAATACGGATATCATCACGGAGAGGACCTTCTGGATCGGCGTTTATCCGGGCATGACAGATGACCGTCTGGCTTATATGGCAAAGACGGTCCGTGAAGCAGTAAGGATGCAGTAAGCTTTCCGGAAGGGATATCCGGCTTTGGCGATGATGCCGGCAGGAGGAAGTTTTATGGGTACGATCAAGGTTTATAATACCGTCCGGCTGAAAGAAGCGCAGGAAGCGAGTCTGGAGATCCTGCTGGAGGTCGACAGGATCTGCAGGGCAAACGGGATCAAATATCTGATGGATGCGGGGACACTGCTGGGCGCAGTCAGGCACAGGGGCTTCATCCCCTGGGATGATGATGTTGACATCGCAATGACGCGCGAGAATTTTGACCGGTTTTTCAAAGTGGTCAGGGATGATGCGGGCAGTGTTCAGGACGGACTCCCGGATACCATGCAGCTCGTAATGCCCGACGAGTACAGGGGCGGAGAAGCGTTTTATGATTTTACGCCCCGCATCATCTATCTCAATTCAAGACGCCGTGCGGAAACGCCGGAAACGGAGTTTTACGAGGGCAAGCTGAATCATCTGTGGGTGGATATTTTTATTCTTGACAATATCCCGGACAACGGGATCGCCGACGCCTGGACGCGGTTCCGTCAGAAGATGATCTACGGTTACGCCATGAGCCATCGTTTTCAGCTGGACATGGATAAATACAGCCCGTCAGACCGCCGTAAGGTCGGGATGCTGGTCCGCCGGGGCAGGAATAAGGACATGAAAGAGCTTTTCAGGGAACAGGAGGAGCTCTCACGCAAGTACAATGACCGCAGGACCGGGCGGATGTATTATTCCAACTATCAGCCCGACTATATGCAGGATACAGTGGAGCGCGAGTGGTCCGAACAGACCACGGAGCTCGAATTCGAAGGCTATATGCTTATGGCACCCGCCGAATATGACAAGGTACTCCGGGTGATCTACGGCGATTATACCGTTCTTCCGCCCGAGGATCAGAGAGTTCCGTCCCATTCGGATGAGATCGAGGTCTATAAAGACGGCAGGCCGCAGGAACCGATCGTCCGCTGATCGCAGCCGGCGGCATTACAGACAGATATTGCTTCGGCAGTAGGTTTTGAAGGATTATGATGAAGTGTATCAGTGTGATCGTTTCCGTCTTTAATGAAGAGAAGGCGCTGGAACAGTTTTACGGGACAACTAAAAAGATACTGGATGATCTCGTGGACAGCAGACCGAAAAGCGGTGACGGGGCTCTTTGCTATCAGCTTCTGTTTGTAAACGACGGAAGCGCGGACAGCAGCCGCCAGATCCTGGAAACGTTCCGTCAGCAGGACCCCGCACATATTTCCGTGATAAGCTTTTCACGGAACTTCGGGCATGAAGCAGCAATGACGGCAGGACTTGATTACGCTGCCGGGGACTATCTCGTATTTATGGATGCGGATCTTCAGCATCCGCCTGCCCTGATCCCGGAGATCCTCGCGCGCTTTGAGGAAGGGTACGATGTGATCAATATGATCCGGACCAGGAACGAGACGGCCGGAGCAGCCAAAAACCTGACCTCTGATCTTTTCTACAGGCTGATCAACCGCATATCCGAGGTGAAGATGGAGCCTGCGGCTTCTGATTTCTTTGCGATTGACAGGGCGGCGGCGGATGTCCTCAGGAACAGTTACAGGGAGAAAGTACGGTTTTTAAGGGGCTTCGTACAGAATATCGGGTTTGCAAAGACAACGATCAGCTATGAAGCTGCTGCGCGTGTTGCGGGCAGCAGCCACTACAGTTTGCGTAAACTCTGGAAGCTGGCGATGGATACGATCGTCTGTTTTTCCAATGTCCCGCTGAAGCTGGGGATCTATGCAGGTCTGCTTTCCGGCCTGCTGGGTGTACTGCTGATCATCTATACACTGTTTACCAGAAGCGGGGCGCCGAGCGGATATGCGACGATCGTCATCGTTTTATGTTTCATGTTTGCGGTGCTGTTTTTACTGCTCGGCATCCTGGGCGGATACATTGCGATCATGTTCCGGGAATTGCAGGATCGTCCTATCTATATCATAGAGAATATCAGTGACGGATTTATGACTCCTGACAAGGACGGACCGGAACTGTAAATGTATATACGGAAAGAGGCGAAAGCAAGCATGGAAGAGACCAAAAGAAGATGTCTTATCGTCGGAGGCGCACCGATCGAGGATTATGAACGGGTGCGGCATTACATCCGCAGGGATGATTATGTGATCTGTTGTGACTGCGGGCTGAAGCACAGGGAAGGCCTGGAAGTCGAACCGGATCTCATCACCGGTGATTTTGACTCTTACGAAAGACCTGAGACGGACGTGGAAACGATCGTGCTTCCGACGGAAAAGGATGACACTGATACGGTCTATGCGGTCAGTGAAGCGCTGCGGCGGGGGTTTGACGAGTTCCTTCTCGTCGGCATGACCGGCAGACGTCTGGACCATACACTGAGCAATGTGTATATCCTGCTCCGTCTGTCCGAACTCGGAAAAAAGGCAATGATCGTGGACGACTATTCGGAGATCGAGTATATCCCCGAAGGAAAAACGGTAGAGATCGATGATTCCTACGCGTATTTCTCTTTGGTCGCTATCGACGGAAAGGTATCCGGCGTGACGATCAAAGATGCCAAATATGAACTGAATGATGCGGAGATCCGGCCGTATTACCAGTATGCCGTCAGCAATGAGGTCATACCCGGAAAGACCGCGAAAGTCAGGACAATGCACGGATCACTTTTACTGATCCGTGATATGATCGGCTGAGACCGGCCGGACAGGATCGAAAATACAGACTTAAGGCACGCCTTCCAGATCAAAGGAAGGCGTGTATTCTTCTTTGGCGCTGCTTTTTTCCTGCATATATCCCTTCAGTCCCAGTGCCACAGCTTCGTTGACGACGGAGTCGTATTCGAAACTGGTGATACGCCGGTTCAGGGAATGATATTCTCTGTCGGATAATGCTTTATAAAATGGCGTATACTGGCTCAGGAGACTGATCAGGAACGAACCTGCCGGAAAGCTTTCTGCAATGTGCCGCAGTACATCGATCGAATCCCTGCGGTGGCCGGGAAGGACCATATGCCGGATGATAACACCGCGTTTCATCAGCCCGGCACTGTCATCGGACGGGGATCCGCCAAACTTCGGCGGGCCTGCCTGCTGGATCATTTGCCGGATGGCTTCCGTTGAGGTTTCGAGGTAGCCGGGTGCGGATGAATACCGGACAGCAAGGGCATCGTCACTGTATTTCATATCGGGAAGCCAGATATCCACATACCCGTCCAGCATCCGGACAGTTTCCGGAGTTTCATAACCGCCGCAGTTATAGACGACGGGGATGCGGAGCCCGGGACGGGCTTCATCCAGGGCGCGGATCACGGAAGGAAGAAAATGCGTCGCAGTGACCAGATTGATATTTGCGGCACCTTCATCCTGAAGACGCAGAAAGGTTTCTGCAAGCCGGGAAACGGAGACCTCCCTGCCGAAGCCTTTGGCACTGATCTCATGATTCTGGCAGAAGATGCACCGCAACGTGCAGTGGGAGAAGAAAACGGCACCGGAACCCTGTTCACCGCTGATGCATGGCTCTTCCCACATGTGAAGGGCAGCGCGTGCAAGTTTCGGGGCAGTGCCGGCACCGCAAAAACCGCTTCTTTCGAAGCGGTTTATGTGACATGCGCGCGGACATAAGGTACAGTCCGCATAAAGCTGTTCAGGACCGGGTACCGCGGCCGGAAAGCCGCGCCCGGAAATCGGTTCCATAGACATTGCCGGTACGTTTTATTTCGGGTCACGAAAGACTGTTCTTTCGTGTTGATTATAGCATAACATGTATCTTTTCCGCTATCGGGAAGCGGGATCTGTGATACAATTAAAAAGGATCCGGCCTGCAAGGCAGGGTCTGTAAATGAACGGATAACGGGAATAAGCAACATGAAGATCGTATTGCATGAGCCGGGCATCGCACTGAATACCGGCAATATCGGCCGCACCTGTGCGGCGACGGACACGGAACTCCATCTGATCAGGCCGTATGGATTTGTGATCAGTCAGAAGGAGATCAAAAGGGCAGGAATGGATTACTGGGACAAAGTCAGGCTGTTTCAGTACGTGGACTATGAGGATTTCCTGGAGAAAAACCGGGAGATGTTCGGGAGCGGTGCAAAGCTGTGGTATGCCACCACCAAGGCGCGGCAGGCATATACGGACGTGCGATACGGCCCGGACGACTATATCATGCTGGGAAACGAGTCACGCGGTATCCCCGAGGAGATCCTCGTGGAACATCCTGACACATGTGTGCGCATCCCCATGTGGGGAGAGATCCGTTCGCTGAATCTGGCAAATTCCGCAGCCATCATTCTTTACGAAGCGCTGCGGCAGAACGGTTTCCCGGAGCTTTCCGGTCAGGGAGAGCTGCACCGGCTCCACTGGTAAACGCACCATCTTCAGAAGAGTCAAAACCGGCAGCAGGCAGGAGATCATGTCACAACGAGGCGGGACAGAAAACCGAATATACGCGGCGATCGATCTGAAGTCTTTTTACGCGTCCGTGGAATGCGTGGAACGCGGACTGGATCCGTTGACCGCAAATCTGGTCGTCGCCGATAAGAGCCGTACGGAAAAAACGATCTGTCTTGCGGTATCTCCGTCTCTGAAATCATACGGTATATCCGGAAGGGCGCGCCTATTTGAAGTCGTTCAGCGCGTGGAGGAGATCAACCGGGAACGCAGCTTCCGTCTGCACGGAAAACCGTTTTCAGGAAGCTCGATCTTCGGTCCGGAACTCGAAAAGGATCCCGCGCTGAGACTTGATTACGAAGTCGCAACGCCGCGTATGGCTTATTATATGAATTACAGCTCCAGGAT
>Ga0129307_1001964_pt1 | contig 18603 bp, 8 predicted proteins | sample P1105metagenome_FD_94437 | JGI IMG/M metagenome (GOLD analysis project Ga0129307, IMG submission 94437) | Capybara group fecal microbial communities from Wisconsin, USA - P1105 metagenome | ecosystem: Host-associated > Mammals > Digestive system > Large intestine > Fecal | place: USA: Wisconsin... | reverse complement strand
TCATAGCCGATGGTATCCGGTTCTCCGCCGCTCTCCTCCATCCTTCTCAAAACGTCCATGGAGCCCGGATGCTCAAGCAAACGTTTCTCCACGTCAAGCCAACTCAGTTCCATATGAAGATTCATATTATCCTGAAACCTCGCTTTTAATATTTCTAACATGTTTTCCCCTCCAATTCCCCGATTTGACATGCTTCAAGCAAGCGACAATTCAATTCATACAATGCTGTTTAATTGGAATCCCACGTCAGCCTTGTTATAGCTTCATCGTAAATAAACTATTACATGCCATTTCCAAAAACAAACACATCAGTTTCAGAAAACAAATTAATTATTACATTAAGTCTCATAAATGTAATAGTCCAATAAATCATATATCCAGTCGTGGATATCCGTAAACATAAATCCCAAAGACTTAGCCTTATCTGAATTAATATTGAACTCAGGATCACCATTATATGGCGCAACATCCCCGTCAGCTTCAAGTATTGCCCTCTTCTTTGTCCTTTTCTCAATATATTTGAGAATCTCACCAAGGGAAATAGTACCTTCTGAAGCTCCATTCACAGCTCCTGCAACATTCTTATCAACCATATACGCCATAAGCCTTCCTGCTTCATCGGATTTTATATAACTCATCTGACAGTCCAGATTATCTATATACATAGGATGTTGATTTATAACATGATCCACATAGAATTTAAGTCTATTTGTGTAATCATCCTTACCAAGAACAACAGGATATCTGACCGCCAGCCAATTCTTATCTGCATATTTTTGCCACAGAGCGTATTCTGCTTGGCGTTTTATCTCATCATATGGGAAGTCCGCTCTGTTACACCATATAACAGGACGCTCCATACCATTAAAGTCATCTTCAGTTGTATTTATTTTTTTAGGATTATAAACTGCTGTGCTGGACATTTGGATATATCTATCAGCATCTATAACTTCCATTGCATTCTTTATATCATTTGAACAGTAGGCAAGTTTATCTATTACCACATCAAAATGTTTGCCTGAAAGACCCTCTTTCATACTATCTGAATTTGTCCTTTCGATGGTGATTCTTCTGACTTTTTTACCGAAAGGATCAGACGCATTTCCTCTTGTGGCGATTGTTACATCATGCCCATTTTCAAGAAGAACATTAACCATATGAATACCAAAAAATCTGGTACCACCTAAAACTAAAACATTCATTTTTTTACCGTACCCATTCTAAACTTTACTCTTTAGATTGATATCTTTTTGAAGCATTCATATATTCAAAGACTTCATATGATTCCCTCAGATATGAAAGATTAATAAGAAACAGAATGAAGTCGATCACATATATAAGCATCTGGAGACTAAAAAAATCAGTATGAGCCTTGAAATGGAGGAGAGAGATAATATATACGATCGGACATATAAATACAAAAATATAAGATAATCTGTAAAACCTAAGATATGATGGCTTCTTTAGAAGTATCAGTCCGTCTGTAATAAAATGATGAAGAACAACTATTATACAGCATATGATACTTACTATCATAAGATTTTTATTGTTTAAATAGTAAACATGATACTTCGTAGAGAATCGGGATAAATGCTCTATATCATCTTTCAGGATAAGTGAATTCACAACAAGCATAGCAGTCTGTCCGATACCTATGATCATATATAAAATCACGAAATACTTAAAGAATCCATGAAGTCGTCCGGAGGAACTTGTGCCCGTACTATAATCATCTGACGGATTGAAGAGATATACCAGCGGAATTATGATGAACAGTCTTACAAAGAACATAATGATGAATGTAATAGGATTGAAGAAGACATGTGAAGACACACCACCGCCCGGATCATCGGAAGTAGTAAGAGGATAATATGTTTCATGGATAAATCCTCCGAGAGTCAGCTTTACATCTATCTCTCCGCCGCTTCCCAATGGAATCAGTCCTATTCCCGCACCCAAAATCCCTTCGAAAAGAAATAGAATAAGAGTCGAAATAATAGCAATCAGCCATATTTTTTTAGTTCTGCTTAGTTTTTTCATAATTATTTTCCTGTCAGGCCTAGTCTGAAATAAATACCGGAATAAACTATCACAGGTTATTCTGGAATAAACTTTTACAAGCCATTCCGAAAAACAAACACATCAGATTCTGAAAACAAATTAATTATAACATAGATTATCATGGTTTCAATGTCACTATTCATCAAAAAAAGACATATCGTAGCTACTATTACGTAACTACGATATGCCATATTTCCTTTTATTTTTATGCTATAGGATGTCGTAAATGGGTAAAATTTCTTACCCATTTACTATATACTGATAAATATCCTCCCTAACAGGAGTATCCAGCTTCCACTCTATCTCCACGGCAGTCTTATCAGTATTCGGCATAATAAATGGTCTTGTAAATCCTGTAGCTGTCATTCTGCCAAGGTAGTAAAATTCCTTGGATATTTTATCGTCCTTGTTCTTTCTCACGAAAAGTTCAACATCTATGCCGCGTTCCTTTGCATGAAGGAAGTTCTGTACATCTTCGGATTCAACAGTTCTGCTCTGCTTTGATATTGCGATGAGTGAGCTGCGAGATGTGAAATGATCCTCATACTTTATAGTATCCTGAATGTCATCACTTTTATCATAGTTAATGAATACTGGAAAAGTCTTAGTAGTCTTATCATACTTATAACCACCGATATTGAGCGGTACCTCATTATGCTCCCAATTAAGAAGTCTACATGCATCTTCATAGGTATATTTCTGATACAGCACGAGTTCCGTATCCTGGTAAGTCTTGGAATAATCACGCTCGTATCTGTATCTTCCGAATTCAAGAAGCTCCTTCACAATGTCGTAGAACTCTTTGTTATGAATCATTTTCTGTAGAGGCTTGCTTATCTCGAAGTCGCCATCCTGGCTCTTCTCGATAAATACACAATCCTCGTAGGTTTTCTTTCCGGAACCGGATGGAAATTCATTTGTAAGTACATTTACAACACTCTTAACAACCTTGTCCGGGCAGTCCTTGTTGTAATTCTCCTTCAAGGAAGTCTTCATCCCATGAACCAGCGCATCCTTATAGATCAGCATACGAGATAGCATTTCCAGTTCATGTATACGCTTTCCACTTGCGAGCTTCTTGGAAATGAATTCGACTATCTTCTCTTCATTTGCAGAAAGCCTTACCTTATAATCCTTCTCATACTTCACAAGGAACTTATAATATGAACCAAGGGAATTATTGTCGAAAATTCGGAGCACATCCATTTCACCGTATCTGTCGAAATCCATCAGGTTTGGAATGCGTCCCAGCTTGTATTTTAGATTCTTATAGTTTTCTCTGATAAGCTTGATGTCACTAAAGTTTGCCGTATCGATTGCAGCATAGATTTTCTTCTTAGATATCTCATCAAAATGAATTGTCGAGATTCCCGGAATAACCTTTTCACCCTCAGTAACATAGCGGCGGATGTTGTCCTTGTTGTATGTTCTATCGCCCGAAAGAGCAATCGGAATCATGAAGTTATTCTTATAGTTGGCAATGAAATCAAGGATAACTACAAAGTCCTTATCATCATCCTTTCTGAGACCACGACCAAGCTGCTGGACAAATACAATAGGTGACTCCGTCGGACGGAGCATAACTACCTGATTCACCTCAGGGATATCAACACCTTCATTGAATATATCCACAGTGAAAATGTAATCGAGATAATCCCCATGCTTTGTTCCATCTATATCAACCTGAATATCCTTTGTCAGAAGTTCTATCGCAGCTTCTCTTTCTTCCTGAGAATCTGCCCCGGTAAGAGCCTTCGTCTTATAACCTCTCTCATTAAAGATTCCACTTAGAGTTTCTGCTTCCCTCCTGGAGCTACAGAAGACAAGCCCCTTCACTCTGTCACCTGAATAACCATAGAAGTTCATTTGCCGAGTGATGTAATCCACTCTCTTATCAGAAACAAGGAATCTGAAATTTTCCATTTCAGTTTTCTCGTCAATTACTACACCATCGATTTCCATATCCGTTATACCGAAGTAATGGAATGGACAGAGGAGATTTTCCTCCATAGCCTGCTGAAGTCTAATCTCAAGAGCAATATTGTAATCAAATGTTGCGAACACATCAAAGTCATCTGTACGTTCAGGAGATGCAGTCATGCCAAGCCAGAATTCCGGTTCAAAATAATCCATAATCTTCTGATAGCTAGCCGCTCCTGTTCTATGAGCCTCATCTATGACGATAGTTCTAAAGCAGTTCCTTGGAAACTGCGTCATAACTTCTTCTTTTGACATCATTTGCATTGTAGCAAAGAGAATATCCGCATCTGTTTCCTTGCTATTACCTGAAAGAAGTCCATATGTCTTGTTTCGACCAAATACATTTTTATATGACTTCATCGCCTGCTTTGCAATCTGCTCACGGTGGACGATAAAAAGAATACGGTTAGATTTCGCGGTGTTATTCTTAGAAACATTCTCAGAATCACCCATCGCATCACGAAGTCCGAAGGCAGATGCGTACGTTTTGCCCGTCCCTGTCGCCGATATGAGAAGCGCTTTATTCTCGCCCTGTTCTACTAGATTTCTAAGATTGGAAATAAAATCCACCTGCATAGAATTGGGTGAGAGTCTATATTGTTCCAGTGAAACAACAGGGCTTGCCTGTGCCGCAAGCTTTCTCTGTTTCTTTATAGTCTGATACTTAGTTCTATACTCCTCAATAAACTCCTCATACTTACTAGTATGATTCTTATCTTCCCATAATGCATCAAAAGCATACTGAATATTTTTATACATTTCACCTTCCGAAGTTGATACCATTTTGGTATTCCACTCTTTATTTACAGAAAGAGCTTTGCCGGTCATATTGGAACTTCCGATAATAAATGTATATGTCTCGTCACGCCTAAAGATATAACCCTTAGTATGGAAACCGATTCTTTCTGTATCAGGAGTCACTCCTGTTCCATCTTCTAAGGCAGCACTACCTTCTCCTACAACTTCAGAACCGGATAATACTGCATCCTCATGATACATACGAAGCTCAATATTCTTAAATTCTGCAAGCTTATCGAGAGCTTTGGGATCAGTAAACATGTTGTAATCTGTTGTGAGGACCTTTCCAGGAACACCTCTTTCTTCAAGCTCCTTAAATGTAAGAAGCAGTGGCTCTATTCCACCGAGAGTTATAAAGGCAACACTAAAAGTAAAGGAGTCACATCTCTTTAGTTCTTCCTCTATCGATGTGAGTACCTTTACTCCCTTTTTATGATCATTTGATATAAAATCCGGTTTATATACAGCACTTGATTTATTGGTTGAATCAATAAATGCAGTGGTTGCACCGGATATGATTTTTTCTTTATAATTCATTTTTAGCCTTTCAATCATCTAACTATATAGATAATATCTTTTAAACTCTATCTTTTAATTTGTCACTGAACTCATCCAAGTCTCAAATGCTATAGCCTCTTTATTCTTCCGTCTATATTCTTCTTAATTTATTATCTGATGCATTTCTATTTTCAGAAGTATACTCAATTTTGTCCAATTCGATTAAGTCTTCTATACACTCTGAAAATGTTTTAGAAATGTTTCCCGAATAACCCAAAGATCTATATAATTCGGTTGCTGAAAATTCTTCTTCATCAAGCATCTGGATGATTAATTTTTTAATTTCATCTCTAGATCGTCTACGTTTAGGAATCATTGTAGCCGGCATCGTTTTCTCGGTAAATGCATCATGAATAGGAACTATCACAGAAAAATATGATCGTTCTTCATCTGTTAGTAATTGGGGTAATGGGGATCCATTCTCTTTTATTGCTTTTATTGCAGTAGGAATACCAGTATTTCTTCCCTCAATCAAATGAAGCTCTTTTAAAAAATCCCCTATGCGCCTATTACGATATCGTCTGGTTCTCATCTGATATGTTTTTATACCTTCATCTGAAATTGATCTATCCGGTCCCGGAACACTCGTAATTTCTATCTTGTCTCTTTCTACTCTAATAGTTATTGGCTCATATTCCTGGTAAGATCTATGATAAACCGCGTTAGAAACAAATTCTTCCAATGCCTCATAACTATAATTTTTTACCCTAACCGCTTCTGCCTGACCAGGAATTTTATATACCTTTTCTGCAATAATATTGTTTTTCAAATAATTCATCGCATCACGAAGCTGCTCATCAATTGGTCCTCCAAAAACACGTTCTTCCATACCTTGCCCAGTTTCATCAGGGATATTTACAATTTCAATTCTGCTATATGGAAAGAAGTTCTCTGGATTATCATTAAAGAATAATAAACCTACATTTAGAGGTTTAAAATACTCCTTAGGACCATCAGCTATTCTTAAATCCGCAGTAATATCTTCCATACTCTTATTTTCAAGATTTTCTAAAAGTGCACTTCCAACATTTTGAAGATAATTTCTAACAAGAGGATATTTTATATCTTTTAATTCTGCTTTTATATTAATTCGATCATCAAATGGAATATTATGTGATAATTCTAATAACTCTTTTACATCCAAATCCGTTGCCTCAATAGTACTTGCCATTTTTCGAATGTAATATATCTTCTCGCTATTTTTGCTTGATGGCTTTTTCGGACACTGATAGGGGCGTTCATATCCTCCCGGACACCATACTAATAAAACCCACTTACCATCAACCCTTACAGGCTGAGTCTCCGGTAAGTATGACGGCTTAAGATATTTGCAATATTGAAGGAGCTCCTTTTGAATATGATCTATTTCCTTTTCTTCAATTCCGCTTACTGGTCGAATAACTCTTCCGTCTTTCTCCTTTGCTCCTATCACAAGATAACCACCACCCCAATTATCTATATCATTTGCGAATGCACTAATCGTTTTTAATGTGGTGTCAGGATTCCACCCTTCCTTGAATTCAATTCTTGCCCACTCAACGATATTGTCATTAAGTAATTTCTCTATTGTAATCGGAATTGCCATACATTTTATCTCCTTCCTCATAAAACTCACGACCAACTCACGACTTAATTATAATCGTGAGTTGGTCGTGAGTCAACATTAAGCAACCGCGCTTCTATCCAAAAATCTTTAAACCAAACCTACCCTAGTTGTAGATCTGGCAGCTTCTTGGAAAGCAATATACTGTGATTGTCTCTTTCATAGTAGTCTCCTTTCCCCCTAATAATTTAGTCTAAATTCTGTATATATTCTATAGCTTCCTCCAGATCTCTGTCTTCCACTTTGTCGGAAAATAGATCCAGAGCTTCTTCTTTTGAATATTCTATCTGATAATCCAATCCCATTCGGGAATGATAGTCAGCCTTTGGATCCACTATTGGCACCATATCTTCTCCCACTGTTGGAAGGATTGGGAATCTCATTTCCACTAAGCTGTCACTAAGGACTACTGATCCGCCTGTACTCTGGGCCGCACCCCAGGTTGAAGAGTTACCCATAACAGTAACATTTTCACAGCCCTTCAGGAAGTAAGTTAGTTCTTCTCCGGCACTACAGGTCTGAGCATTCACCATCAAAACCACTGGCATATCGCTCCATTTACCACCTTGAACATCTTCCGCCTCTGAGGCAACAATGTACTCTCCATCCTTATCATACACCAGCAAATATGGAATAGACTTCTCCGTAAAAAGTGATGCCACGGTACGAGACTCAAACCCGTAGCCGCCATTATTGTTTCTGATGTCTATGATAATCCTGTCCATTCCCTGCTGACGCATTTCCTCTAATCTTCCGTCCAGATCATCATTCATTTCCTGGGAATAGCATTTTATAGTGTTCTTAGTTATAAATATAGGATTCGTGGAATATTCCTCATCCGTTATTCTCATGTATCCCACATTTTCATTCAACATGCCAGTTGAATAATTGTCATGGGAGATAATATTGTTACCATATAACTTCTCAAGCACTCTTGTTCTTCTGCCATAGTATTCTCCCTCAGCACCTAACTTTGCTGTTTTCTCGGTGCCCTCTTCATCAATAAATGTAACTTCTACCTGGTCTCCACCCTGTCCGGCCAGGAATATAGGCTGAACCATGTGGATATTTTCCCAGGTCTGAACATCATGAATTCTGTCGATACATTTTACCTGCTCAGCTGCCTCTTCCACCGGCACTCCATTCCATTTCGTTATGACGGTACCATTATGGATTCCTGCTTCATCGCAAGCGCTATCTTCATCAACTGCTATCGCGATTACATTGCCATTTTCAATCCGAAACATAGATAGTCCGTAGTCATTTCCTGCCAGCTTTGATATAGCCGCATCCCTCAGGGCTGTGTCTCCTCTGAGGGAAACATGTCCATCATGAAATTCGTATTTTAACTCATAGACTGCAGCTGCAAATGCAACCTCATCACCATTTGCTTCTGCCTCTTTAACCTTTGGGATCAGTTCCTCCCGGATCCTTGCATAGTCGATTTCCTTCCAGTCGTTCAGAACATATTCCTGCTCCATATAATCGATGGTTTTTTCAAATGACTGAGTCCATCCCAAATGAGAATAATTAGCTACATTTGGTCTAAGGAATACTGCCCAGATTTCAACGATACTGACGAAAAAGAATATAACGCTGAAGATGACCATTATGATGGTATATGCCACATATGACCTTTTCAGCAGGATAGCCAGGCCCCATAAAGCAATAATGACCGCCATTACGCCAAAGAGCGAATACCTGTATACTGTGAGTTCGCTATTTCCAACATAGCATCCCTGGGACAGAAAGACACCATATGCTATTAGTGGAATCAGGCATAATGCCGACCATATTTTTATGTGCTTCTTCATAAATGCGTGAAGAATTGCAAGTACAACTATGGAACCAAACATAAATGCATACAGACCTTGCATCGTCGTATCCATTTCATAGATTAACCCATATAAAATCTTCATATGACCATCGTCCTTTTCTGCAAATTTTAATCTTAGCCAGAATATAGCAGAAGGAAATGGTTTAATCTTTGTCTGTTTTTTAATTGTATTTTTATAGAATTTTAAAAGTCCAGTTCTTTTTTCCTAAAGAAGAAATATTTTCCTTAAAAATCAGAAAAAACGCCTACAAGTATATATCATAAACTCATAGACGCCTTATCGCTATATATATTATTAAGTTCAATTCCGATTTTAAACTACTATAAATTATTAGTATATTTTCTTCTTTTTAGCTTCTCTTTCTTTCTTAATATTTCTGAAATTCAAACAGATTATACTTGTATCAATTGCTGCAAGCGATGAAGCCTGAAAGATTATCATACTGTTTGCTCTTACTATTCCATATATTAATCCTATATCGGAAATCTGTTGCGAATGGATATAGAATTGCTGTGAACGGAAAAACCGCCATGAAATAATTCTCATAGCGGTCGTAAAAAAATCATTTATTATTTATTGCCTTGGTAAGATTTCTTCCGGTTTGATTTCTACATTCACATTCGGTTTTATTTCTTTTCATTAAGTGTTATTAAACACCTCGAAAAGCCTTATATTTACTGAATATAATCAATTCAACTTTTCAAGAAGTGTTATTTCAGATTATATCATTTTATAACAAGTCACGAAAGTCATAAGGGAAAATATAAGGGAAATCCATTATTAAAGAAATTTAGGAATTGTAGTTACTCATAGTAAATAATTGATATGGCTTAAATCGATACTGAGGGATATTATTAATTCAACCCCATATGCTTACTCAAAAGTTTCACATATGAAAATTCGCTCGGATTGTTTCTTAAACTCACTGAGAGCAAAAAATTAGGCAGTTATGAATTTGATCTTCAAAACTCATAACTGCCTTGTATTTTATTATTCAGTTTTCAAGAACTTATGCTGTAAATGTTCCCCCACTATATTAAATAAGCTTCTGACCTAAGCCAGAAGCTTATTATTCTATACGTTAATTACTAAAGTTTACTCCCAGTAACCATTTGCATTAAACCAGTACTGAACTCCGTCAACCCAGAGATACCGATTTACTGGATACCAGCCTGTTGCATCTACATACCACCAGCCTGTTGCATCCTGCATCCAGTGACCGCCACTGTAAGTCTCATCCCAAGCTCCATCACTACCGAGCCAGTAACCGTCTCTATATTCTGAATAGTCCATATATCCATCAGCTGTGAAGTAATACCACTTTCCGTCTATCTTCTGCCACTGACTCTTTGGATACCAACCATCAGTATCTTCGTACCACCAGCCCTTATCATTCTGCTTCCATGAACCTTTAGCCTTATACTCAGTATTTCCGTCAGCTCCATACCACTGACCATCTACCCATTCATTCTTGTAATCAGGTTTATCTTCATCTTTCTTATCATCATCTGAAGTATTCTTCTCTGCATCTGCAAGTGCTTTTTCAGCATTTTCAAGCTTCTTAAGGGTATCGGCTGATACCTTTTTCTTCTGGTCTGCTGTTAAAGCATTATATGCTTTTCTTGCTGCCTCGATTGCCGCCTTATCTGTTGTTGCTATCTTATCACTTGCTGGAAGGGCGTTGATTGCATCAGTTACCTTCTTTGCTGCATCTGTATCAGCTTCTTCTTTCTCTGCTTCTTTCTGTTCTGCATCTTCAAGTGCTTTTTCAGCATCTTCAAGCTTATTAAGTGTATCAGCAGGAACCTTTGCTTTCTGATCATCTGTAAGGGCATCGTAGGCTTTTCTTGCTGCTTCGATTTTTTCCTTATCAGTAACTTCAACTTCATCGCCATCTGGAAGAGCATTAATAGCATCTGCTACTTCATTTGCTAAAACTGTATCATCTGCCTCTTTCTTTCCTTCTTCAGCATCAACTTTTGCAGCTTTGATTGTATCTATAGCTTCTTTGACTTCTTTCTCAGCAACATTGTCATTAGTATATTTCTTGGCTTCATCGATTGCTTTTTTCAACGCCTCTGCTACCTGAGCATATACATCATCTTCCTTAATACTTTCATAATATGCCTCTGCCTCTTCGATTGCAGTATTTAAATCTGTCTTATCAACAGGATTAATCTTTGCTTCAATAGAATTCGGTTCGGTACCATTATGATTAGCATCTCCAACAACCTTATACCAAACATAGTAGGTTCCAGCATTGGTTCTTGTAGGGATGGATGTGGTATAAAGGTTTTCATCCGTCGGGGCTGTGTTCTCGGTAGTTACCGCATAGTACATCGTACCGTTTTCCGCCTCACCCGGCTCTACAAGCGCCTGTACCGTGCCATTGTAGACAAGTCCGGTAATAGCCTTTGGTGCTTTCTTGACAACCGGAGCTGTAGTATCTTCCGTTATCGTAAATGTTCCGGTTTCATAGCTTACAGTATAATTACCCTGCAATTTATCGCCGCTCGGCGTGATGGTGTAGGTTCCAACCGCTGTTCCAGCTTCACGGGTAATCGTGTAATTGACAGTATCACTTCCGACCGTACCGCTTACTGTTGCCGTCAGCTCCGGTTCAGGCGTTGTACCGACAACCATACTCTTGTTATCTGCTTTAACCGTGACCGCTTTGCGGTTGATCGTCAACATAAAGGTAGCCGTTGCGCTCTCATAATTTGCGGTATAAGTCGGTGTAAATTTGACTGTGATCGAACCGCTGTCAGATACATCCTTTAATCCGGGATTCCCCTCAAATGTCCATGTCCCCTCGACATCGGAGCTTCCGACCTTCGCCGTTTTGGTAAGCTCACTGATTGTGACCGCGTTGCCATCATAGGTCTTTGTAAAGTCACTTACCGACAGCGTCGGGACAACCTTATCCGTAACCGTCAGTGTAACCACGATGTTATAATCTTTGTAGTTGGTTGCACCTTCAACAGGGATAGTGACTGTCGCAGTCTTGCCTACATTGTCTGAGTTATTCGAAAACTTGAATTTCAAAGTTTTTCCGTCAGTTTCGATTGTAGGCGTACCGTCCAATACACCGTTTGTATCAGTTACACTGACTTCACCCAGGCTGCCGCCTGCTTCAATCAATGAGGAGAGATCGACCATCCCCTCTGCACCGTACTTCGCTGAGCCGGAAGCAGATACCCCATCATGATTAACCTTGTTAATCTTTACGTTTGTGGTCGTTGTATTGCCATTCGTACCAAAAGTATAATTTCCATTCGTCAGAGTCACAGTAACGGTAACGCTCTTGCTATCGCCTGCTGTATCGTCATCCATCGCGCCGGTCACAATATAGTCTGTTTCATTTGTCAATGTAGCTCCATCAAATGTAACCGCACTGATCTCAACACTTGTACTGTCCTTCACATAGTCACGATCTGTAGCAGTTGCACCGGTAATGCTGATTGATTTAGGTGCAATGGTATAATCCACGCTTGCAGTCTTACCGCCTGCTGTAATGCTTGCAGTATAAGTCCCTGCGTCGGTGGGAGCAGTGTCACTTTCTGCGTAGGTCGTATTGCCTCTACCAACATATTTAATTCCCGTTTCCGTGATGTTCAAACTCGTAGCAGAATTGAAATCATCAAGCCCCGTCAATGTCGCACTCGCACTGTTTGCGTCTCCGTAGATAGTCTTTATCGGCGCATTAATCGTTAGCGTTTTCTTGTTATCTGTCAGTGTGCAATCAGCAGTGGAACAGGTAGCCGTTATGGTCGCACCTTCAGCAGAATATGAAAAGTTGTGGATATGATGAGGAGGAACAATGTTAAACTCCTTCTCCACACTGCCCAGCGATGCGTAATCGCCCTTGAATGTGACGATCACCTTCGCCGTGCCGACATTGGTGTTGTCCGTGTAGGAATACGTGTAGTCCGTGCCTTTGGTGAGGCTGAGCGAGCCTGCCATAACCTGCGGCTCAGGCTTGATCTCGCTGCCTGTGTAGGTCTGGTCGGGAATATTGCCAATAACACCAACAGTTTTCAGAATAGAAACACTCCACTTACCGTTGCCGGCGTCGGTCATAGTGATGTCGTAGTAGCCCGATTCGTCATTGTAATCCACTCTAAAATTCGTGCCATTTGCATAAGTGAATGTCCCTGTGCCGCCGGAATAGGGGATAGTTACATTGTAGATATCGTTGTCCAAAAGAAATTTTCTATAGCTGTCTTCATCATATTTCAAAATCCGATACGATTGCCCCTGCTGAAGTTCTACCGTTGTCACACCGTCGTAGATAGTGGCCTCCGTAACAAAACCATATTGTCCAAGATATCCCCACGCAAACTCCGTCGTGCCGTGAGTGCCTTGCTCAAACACTGCGCTCACCGTTACATTGCCCTTGGGCATGAAGAAACTGTTGCCTGTTGTTGCGACATCGTTGTTGTCAGCATCCTTTACAACAAGGCCGCTTAACCTGTATCCCAAATCAGGGGTGGCGGTTATCGTCACCTTCTCCATATACTTAGCCGTTGCTGCGCCTGTCAGCGTACCGTATTCAATGTCATCGGCAATGGTGATGGTATAGTCGGTATCGTCCTTCGGAGCAATAATTCTACGGTCTCCGTCTTCGATAATAGTGAAGTAGTTGCTTGCGTTGGCGGTCACGTCAGTCTCATCGTGCATATAAGTAACGCTCTCGCTGATGCTCGTTGCGTCAACCATGTCGATGTCGTCGTAAATTGTAACCGTGCCGAACGTGATGGCAGGCCCGTAATAAGAATATCCCTTACCGATTCCGTCTCCTGAATCACCGCCTGTCGCCGTAACAGTTCCGCCTTTAATGGTGACATTGCCGAATTGTACAGAGGTTGAGTTGTCGTTATTGGTGTTTTTTATAACGCCCGTTCCGATTCCTGCGCCCCAGTGTCCGCCAGTTGCCATGATAGTTCCGCCTTCAATGACAATATTACCGCTGCTGACATTGCTGTCATAATTCATCAGTGCACTCAGTCCGATACCAGCAGAATTATAACCGCCCGTTGCCGTCAGCGAACCGTCGCCGTTGATGGTGAGCGTCGTGCCGCTGTCGCCAATCTGTATGCCGGCTTTGTTAGTTGCTCCGCTCACTCCGTTCGTGCCGACAAGGGTAATTGTTGCAGAACCCTTACAGACAATTCCGCCGCTAATCGTTGCGTTATTGAGCGTGATGTTTGCATTATCTGCAATCGTCACCGTGCCAGAGGTCGAGCCCGTCAGCACATCGCCGTCCTGCGCAGTGTAGCTTTCACTCCCCGAGAGTGTTGTTTCTGCGGCATACGCCGTCATACTCCCCGGCATAAACGGCAGTGTAACCGCTCCCAATACCATCGCTATAGTAAGTACGAAGGTCATTACACATTTTAGTATGCTCTTACTTTTTTGTTTCATAACTAATTCTCTCCAATCATATTTTTATTTCTCTTATTCTTCCACATCAAGACAGTCTGTTTTTGACAAAACAAAACCGCCGGACAAAGGGTCTAATATCCCTATATCCGACGGTTATCCATCTCTATTATATTCAGTTTCAGATATCGAAAAAAGAGCGCAGTTATGCCTTGCTTGCTTGCTTGCTTGCTTGCTTGCTTGCTTGCTTGCTTGCTTGCTTGCTTGCTTGCTTGCTTGCTTGCTTAAGCGTAGCGAATCTCGGCATGGCTGTCAACTCCTTTTCCTACATTTTCTTATTAATTCAGCTATTATAAATCTCATAAATCAATCATCAAGTTATCATAAAAATCACAGTACAAGTGTATCAAATTTTAGGCTATTTTTCAATGAATCGTACTGTAATTTTTATATGATTTATATCAAATTTCTTTAATTATCATATCATTGAGCTGCTACAAATACACACCCAAAATTATACCAAATAAACATCATAAAACGATTTACACACTTTCCTCTACCTTTGAAAAGAACCGCTTTAATTCCATTATAGGAATAGGTTTAGAATATTTATATCCCTGCAGATATGAGGCTGACATATCAATACACTTCTTTTCATCTTCCTCATTTTCAACACCCTCATATAACACAGAATAGTCAAGTCCCGAAAACATACTGGCCATACTTTCAACCATCTTTTCCGATCTTAAATCACTGCCACTCGCAAGTACCAGAGACCTGTCAAACTTGATGATATCAAAAGGAAGTTCCATGATTCTCTCCATATTTGAATATCCTGTTCCAAAATCATCCAGATAGAACTTAATACCTTTTTCTTTAAGTTCCTCTATCTTATTTTTCATAATTATAAAGTCACTCTCTGTCTGTGATTCAGTAAACTCTATAGCAACTTTCTCCTCTGGAATTCCACTTTCGCATATGATCTTATGAATATCCTGCGTAAATGATTCTTCCTTCAGCTCTGAGACAGCTACATTAATAGATATTCTATTTACCTCATAACCTTCCTTTAATAGATATCTGATCTCATCGCATGTTTTTTGAAGAATTATCTCTGTTAAAACATGTATATATCCATTTTCTTCTGCCAACGGAATAAACTGATCCGGAAAGATAAGCCCAATCCCTGGAATCTTAAGTCTCATCAAAGCTTCCGCTGTATCATATTTCCCTGTTTTTATGTTATAAACAGGCTGACAATAAGCAAGGACTCTCGGATCACGCAAATTCTTCCCTTTATATATGTCAGCAATTTCATTTATAATCGTTTCATATCTTTCAAACTGCTCCACATCTTCATATCCAACCATGTGGATTTCATTAGCTTCCATATTTCGATGGATACTTTTAATAAAACTAACAAATTCATTATTTTTGCTTATCTCATCAAAACACTCGCCCATTACAACTTTATAATCAAATCCATATTTTTCATATTCACCTGAGAGATAATTTAGAATTCTGTTAATCTTATTTTCATAATCTGGATTGGTTTTTTTCTTAGCCATTAGAATAATATGCGCATTTGAAACCTGAAACAGAACAGCATTATGGAAAATATCAGTAGAAAACTTTCTGATTGAATCCTGAAGTGTTTTAGGCAAGACTGCTCCTTCAGAATCATATTCAGGAATATATAAGCTAAAGAATAATAATTCTACCTTTCGTCGATAATTATATTCAACCATATCCTTGAGAGCTGCAACATTAATTGCACCTAATTCTATATCATATGGAGTTGAATGAACCAAATATAGCATTCCAATCGTCGGAAACATAAAGGAAACTACTGTAAAAGATGACTGACCATGTTTTCCTTGGAGAAATAATATCAGAAATGCAACAATCATGGTTCCATAAAAACCATACATTACATATTTATATACTCTATCCCTATATGCCACCATCAAAAATATAATAACCGCAACAAAGGCAAGATATCCATATAGAAAAATATTGTGTCCGGTTATAGCCGTTCCATCTTTATTAAGCCTGAATCCTGTTCCACTAACTGTCGTAATTATATCCGTTAATATAATAGATATATATATCCCACTGGAAATAATCATTGTCGGAATCTTCTTATTCCTTTCCAGATGTTGCAATTCAACAATATATACCACATATAGCAGTAAATTAGAAAAAAGGAATCCATGATATAAACACCTTATTACATATACTGCAGTGTATTTACCATCTGTAATACCTGAATATATATGATGATAAATCACATCAGAAAAAGCAGCCAGCATAAGATAGGCCACGATGTTTAGATAAAGATAAAAGCTTCGGGTCTTATTCACATACGAAGTAAATATTAAAACCAGAATTACAAAACACGTTGCAATGACTGTAATATCTCCAACCGGTGAATAGTTGTCGAAGTATAATTGTTCCGCAACCACTCCCATTAATGTAACCTCCAATTTATTTTCCCCATACCTTCACTGCAAGCAAAAATAAAGAAACAGTATTTAACAGGACTCCCGCCCTGTTAAATACTGTTTTTTAGTGTTTTTGTATTCATCACAAAAAGAACAGATCACTGCTGTCTGCTGTCTGCTGTCTGCTGTCTGCTGTCTGCTGTCTGAAGATTGTCTTAAACTATTTTTCATCTGTCAAGTCCTTTCTTAGATCTGCCCTTTAGTCAAAATATCATTTTTTCTCAACAAGTCCTACATATGTAGCACGTTCAGCTTGTGGAATATTCAAAAGATCCATAGCCTGCTCAGCAGTATATTTTAATTTTTCCATTATATCGATTATGTGACTAGTGGTTGTCTGTTCTTTCGTCTTCTTTGCTGTCTCATTTCGCATATCTTCCATAACTCTACACATTTCAGCCACCCCTTTCTCATCTTCTTTATAAAACCTGACTTTTTCTGCCAATTCCCTAAAATTCATATCATCTGCATCTGTACAGAAGAAATCATGCATAAGCTTTCCGAGTTCTGTAGATGCATTTTTATCTGCTCCATTAACATAGATGATATGTTCACCATCATCAAACGATTTTCCTGTATTTGTAATCTTTCGTTCGATCTTATATAGCGGAAGTCCTTCCCCAATAACATCATTCTCTGTAATAAATATAACAAATGTTTCCGGCAGATCTGAATAATCTTCTCCTGACTTTAGCAAATGTGCATCAAGGATACTTGAGTGATATCTTGCCCTTTTTCTGTCTGCACCTTTATCCGATCGTTGAACCTCAATGTTATATTTCTTCCCGGAATCATCATCTGCATCAATATCTAAACAGATATCTCTACCAAGTAAGTTCTTCATCTGTCTTTGTGTTGTCACACTCTTAACACGTATATCTGGCTTATCAAGAATGATTCTGAGAAGAAGCTCAGCACCTTCAATATAGCCATCAAAACATGCATTCATAAAATCATCATCTATCAGCCTAAGTCCTCTAAGACGCTGTAAATCTTCCTGATGTAGTCTTTCCTTTTCAGCTGAATCTATTTCTACATCTGAATATACTGATGTTTTATTCTTTCGAACCTCTTCAAGTTTTCTATTTAGCTCTTCTATTTGATTAAGTATTTCCTGTTCTGTCATCGTCGCTCCTAATTTTATATTATATTAGGTATAACCATCTGTATCACTATAGATATAGATGATAAACGGAATAAATCATATAGCTTTTCAGAATGATTATACCAAAAAAAACACCGTCTCTCAATGAAAACTCACGATTTACATATTCCTTATTGAGTCAATAAATATGTGATATCTCATCATCTTCTGTTTTTTAATAATACCCCCTGTTCCTCTTACAACTTCTTACATATGCTCGCCCGGCACTGTATATAAGGTGAACTATAATGTTTAACCAAATTAGGTTGATAGATAAGATGGATGTGATTTCTTCTGCAAAGAAGATTGTTATAGCAAGTGCGATTACTGCAACCCACATGGATATATGATCTGCTATTTCTTCTTTGTACCATTCGATGTATTTCCTTCCGGCAAAGTAGATTATCAGCCCAGGGACACCGCATATCAAGGTCATAATGATTACTATAATCATGTAGTGTAGTATCTGCTGCAGAACATATACCTCGATTCCATCTGTAACTCCAGCACACCACACTCCTGCTGAGAGCGCGCTCGTTGCAAGTGATTTTATTACCTTAGCAATTCCTGTAAAAAAGTTTATCAAGTTCTCGGTGAAGCGCTCTGACTTAGCAGCCATAAATAATGTTATTATTACTGCATATAAGACCGTGCTCCAAAGTTCAGACTGAATAGCAGCTATCATTGCTTTGTATTTAGCATCGGACTTTTTGATTCTTGCCTTATGTTCCTTTT
>Ga0129307_1001963_pt1 | contig 18605 bp, 18 predicted proteins | sample P1105metagenome_FD_94437 | JGI IMG/M metagenome (GOLD analysis project Ga0129307, IMG submission 94437) | Capybara group fecal microbial communities from Wisconsin, USA - P1105 metagenome | ecosystem: Host-associated > Mammals > Digestive system > Large intestine > Fecal | place: USA: Wisconsin... | reverse complement strand
CTCTTGGAAAGCAAAAAACACTTCCAAAGGTCTGTCTATCTCATGAAGTTTGTTCTCACTGCTAAGGCTGAACCAACGACGTATAGAAGTTATAAAGTCGTATGCATTAAACTGAGGACGGATATCCGAGAAGGTGACATCAGAAACACATAAAGATACAGGTCTTGCCCACGGCCTTGCATTGGAGTGAGCCAACTCGGTGGGAAGATCTTTCCTCAAAGCATATACCTCAGGGAGAGACACATCTTCTTTATGGCAGATGATGGCTATCTCTTCCGTGTCCCTGATGTCATTGACAGGCTCGTCAGGGACTTCTAAACATATCAGTTTAGCTCTGATGATTTCATCTCCATCGCTGTTGATGTAACACGATACATCTTCTGCATAACGGTGTCTGACCAGTGCGGCATAGATGTTTCGCGCCCTCGCTAAACGCAATTGTTCTCCTCGAACTTTATTGCCTCGGATAATCTTTGTATTATAATCCTTCATAGACCGGCACGAGGAGCAGGGTTCGCAATCGATGAGGTTCCAGCCAACGACGTTAACGTTAACAGTTTTTTACCTGTCTCTGTAATCTTGAAAACGATGGGTTGAGGTATATCCCCCACTTTATTATGAGTAGCCGTATTCACGAAATGATAAGAGCCTGATTTCAATTTCTTGATATACTGCTGCTTTGCCTGATAACAGGGTGGATTCTTGTCATCATTTTTAATCTCGTCCGAAGAAGCCAAGATATGTGCTGCTGTACCAATTTGCTTATCAAGGATGCTCTCCGCAGAAGGAAGGATTTCTTTCTTATTGTCGGACTCATTGAAGAACGACCACGAGCAATGATGCGGCGATAGGAAGACGTTCCATTTCAATTTCTCATCATCGTTGTTGTTATCCAGTATGTGCTGCCAAATGTCATGTTCGGCATCGCCGCCCATCAGCACTCTAGTTTTGTAGTACACTTCACCCGCTATTTCCACTTTGAACCAGAATTGAACGACAATTGAGGTAGCATTCTTGTTGTCATACTTTTTGCAGGTCTCCACATCTTCCTTAAAAGGAGCATGGATAAAGATTTCTAACCAGAAAAAACTGCTACCGTGGGCAGATGTCACTACCATGCCCGGCACATAACAGTAGCGGCTGTCAAACTCCTTATCCTGGTCGTAACCGATGATGCGCAAATAATTGCCCTTGGAACCTTTGAAATCGGGATCATCGTCATACAAATCTCTACGACGTTTGGCCTCCTTGCGCACAGCCATAGCCGTGTCGGCCAGATTGTTCTTCAAACCACGAGGCGTTATCCAAAGTTCCTCGATGATAATCTCATCTTTGTTTTTTTCCTTGTCATAGTCATCCACCTCGCCATGATAGAAATTGTCCCCAAAGCCTTTGCAATGGTCATCATGTGGGTGTGTGCTGATGAACAGGTCAACATACGGTCGGCCTAAGGTATCCTTCTTCAACTCTTTCAGCAGGTCTTCTTTAACATTGTAGTTGACCTGCTTTCCCTTGCCGTCAGTGAGGTCTGACAGAATCTGGCAATCCACGATTATCGTCTTGCCATTATCTAACTTTATCAGCGTACAGTCAGCATTGCCGACAGGGTAATATTTGATTGTATGTTCCATAATCTAAGTTTTTGTTAGTAATTATTCTTATCGTCATCTAAATTTAGGAAGACGTTATATAACTTCTTTGCACATCTTCTCCCATTTGTATATGCTAACCATGTGGTAATAAACGAGAACACAACACAGGTAAATCCTCCCCACATGAAAAAACGTCCAAGTGGTAGTGTAATACCCCACCTGTTGATAGCTGCAAGAGCAAACAAAACTATACCATCCAGCATTATTGCCGCTGTCAGGTTGCGATAAAAACCATAAATGCAATTATAATCGAAAAGTATATCATCGAATCGAGTTACATCCAACAACCAGTCTACCGCCTCATCTACACGCTTTACATATTTCTTGTTCTTGTAGGTCTTGTTTTTTATTGACTGAAGGTCTATCCCCTTTTTGGATTTGATTTTCTTTCGTATAGCGGTCTTTTTTTCCTCTGTAAACTCATTGTCGTCAGCATAGAGCATCGCTGTAGTCGGTTTCAACCTGTCGCAAAACAGGATTTTTCCAGGATATATTAATGAAATGTCTCTTAATACAAGGCGCAAAAAGAAAAACAATGCAGAACTGATAGTCCCCAATGACAAAATATAGACCAAGGCCTTGCCACACATCTTAGTTTCAAGAAACTCGTCTATTCCCATAGCGAGACCCACAAAGATTGGGACTACGAGGAAGATGTAGGTAGGCTTGATACGTGCTTTACTATAATAAACCTTTTTACGCTTTTCTTTTGTTTCTTTATCTATCTTTTTCATATTCTATTTCTCTACTTCTCTATAATGAAGACACCAGTATCACATATTGCGAAGCACATGAGTAAGCTGATTATCATCCAACCACAATCTCCATATTAGTTATACATTCTCTCACGCGAGAACGTAAACTGAGATAACGTTGGATAATCTGTCGCGTTGATGGTCACCATTGGACATGGCTTCAAATCCTTCAGTTTCTTTCCGTGGTAAAATAGCCAGTCATATTGCTTAGCTATCAGAAAGCTTACAGGTAACGCCTTATACCATATAAACCACAGCACAACAAATGAAGTCGCCAACCTCCAACTACCCCCAACCCAAGTTGCCAAGCCAACAAAACCAAGTACCAGAATCAGATTGAATAAGGCCATATGCAACACACCTTTACGTATCTTCTCACAGAATATTTCTTCAAAACTCTCATAGTTGCCGTCATGCAGAACATAGCTGGCTGAAATGATGGAACCGCCAGACACAGACGATATCACATCAACTTTGTCCAACACACTTAATTTATGCAGAGCACGCAACGCACCAATATGGTACGCTGCAACTCTGTAACCGCCGCCCGAAAGGGTCAATCCAATTCTACTATTATTAATCATAATTATTTGACACTACCAATTTAGGGCTAAAAGTCATCAGAGAACTTATTTTCGTATTGTTAGAAATCAGGTTATAAACATACACAACATTATCCTCTTTACAAGTAATTACCACATCGCCAGTCTTTGTTGTGTACAACGGAATAGTAGGCTCATGATGAAATAATATGTTACGAACCTCCTGGCGGGGATGTTCAAACTGATTATCGTAATTACTTGAGCAGATTGCCACCTTGGGATTGATCTTGTTGACAAACTTTTCTGTTGTGAATCCGTTATCAGCACCATGGTGAGCTAGAATCAACACGTCCACTTCTGTGGATGCAATGGAGCACCATTCAATAGTTTGTGCGATTTCACTGCTTTCGCAATCACCCAGACTAAGGAGCGTAAACCGACCTTGGCGAAATAATTTCACTATAGAATTATCATTGTGTAAAGTGTGACCCTCAGTCGGATTATACAAAATATCATTATATTGTCTTTTCTTTCCTGCGGTCAGACCATTTATATAGTTAGGCGTTACAGCTTTTGAACTAATAGTGTTTCTAACGCAATAGTTCAGAATCATCTTTTTACAAGCCTTACCACACTCCGAATCAGGTTCATAGCCTGGATATTCAATTCGTAATGGTCTTAGCTCGCTCAAAATGCATCTCAACTCAGCCTCTTTGCAATGATCTTCATCCCAACTGGTTATATGCAGACAGCTTACGCGAGTTGCGCCTGCACAATTCATTTCATATAAAACGTTAGCCTTGTTTACCTCATTGTATCTACCTTCAATGAGTGTAAAATGGTCATCAACACTATAAGAGAAGGAAGAACCTTTCTCACCTAATTGATACGCTCGAAATCTTGTTTTCTTCATATTTTATAATCCATAATATTTTTCATTTTTATCCAAGGCAAATAATGTGCCAAAATCAGAAAAGAATAATATAAAAGTCGTATTTTTACTTTTGTTTTTGACGCAACTTGCGTCAAAATATCCAATAAACGCAGAATGACACTGTCTTTCGATTATTTGCATATGCCGTCTGTCCACTCTACCATGCACTGACATGATCACCGATTCTCTATGTCAAAATGACACATTTTGTCCAAATTCTGTCAATAAAACCTAAATCAACACACTAAACAACGGCTAATTCGGCATTTGTTGCTATCTTTGTACCCATATAAAAGATTATTGCATATGATTAGTGGATTAAGAATCAAAAACTACTTGTCGTTTAAAGAGGATACTGTGATTAGTTTTGAGGCATCAAAAGATGAATTCAGACAAGATTCACTCTTGGTTACCATGAATGATGGCACTCGCCTCTCCCGCATAGCCATAATATATGGTGCTAATGCCAGCGGCAAGTCAAACCTTCTTGAGGCATTCGAATATCTCTTCTGGTTTTGGAAACGGAAAACTGATGACCAGGACACCCCTACCGGCGTAGAACCCTTTGCGCTCGACGTTGACACACCGTCACAACCCACCGAATTTGAACTGAAGATTTACGTCAACGACAAAAAATACGTTTACCTACTTATTCTTACCCCCAAAGAAGTACTGTCAGAAAAGCTGTTGGTATATAACAGCAATCAACCCTCTCTGCTGCTTCATCGTGAATTGGTCGAAGGCAACACCGCTCTTAAGTTCAACCCATCACTCATCAAGGTTCCCACAGCTGTTAAAGACGAACTTACAGTAAAATGCCTGAAGAATATGTCGCTTTTTGCCGCTCGCAAAGCTGTCAACTGCAACCTGGGCGAGATTGACGATGTCAGAGACTGGATGATTAACCACACCCTACCGGTTATAGACCTGGGGGCGCAGATGTTCAACTATGCAGAACGCAAAATGTTTGAGAATCCCGAGACAAAAAAACATCTATTGAAATTCAGCCATAACATCGGTCTCAATATAGAGGATATGGCAGTCGAGAAGGATTATATGCCCCTGACACCAGAAATGATTCAGTTTATGAAATCTTCCGGACAACTCTCAGATGAGAACGCAAGCAAACTTAGCAAAGACCCCAAGATGCCCAATGGCTTCAAAACCGATTTTATGGTATCGGTTAAAAATATAAGAGGTAAGGAAATCTACACTTTGCCCAAAAACTGCCAAAGCGATGGCACGTTACGGTCTATGGGTGTTGAGACAGCTCTCTACATAGCCGAACAAAATAACATGCTTCTCCCTATCGACGAGATAGAGACCTCCATGCACCCATTATTATTAAAATTTATGATACAGAGTTACCTTAAAGTTCCATCCCGTAGCCAGTTGCTCATGACAACACATTACGATCCCTTGTTTACTGCCGTTGATGAATATCTGCGCAAAGACAGTTTTTGGCTCATAGATAAAAGCGAAGATGGTAATTCTGTACTTTACCCGCTTATCTCCAAAAATGGAGTAAACAAAATGAGATCGCTTCAACGAGCATACTTAAACAATAAGCTTGGGGCTCTTCCCCAAATAGCAGACTTTGATAGTCAGTCATAGCCACCTCCTTAAATAATCATAGAAGTAGATACAGTACTAAGGACGAAAGGATTTTAAAAATGTCTACAATTGAATCATAAAATCATAAAGAGAATGTTATATTTCCGTAAAAAAGTTACGGAAATTGAAGTAAACATTGTATCTTTGTGGCAGAAATTAAAAGAATACAACTATGCTCATCCGATTTGCTGTAAAAAATTTCCGAGGTTTTGCCGAAAGGATTGAATGGGATTTGTCCCAGCCGAGTAATTATGCATTCAACACCTATGCCATCAAGGATGGAGTAGTAAAGAATGGCATCATCTATGGCCCCAATGGTTCGGGGAAGTCTAATTTCGGATTGGCCATTTTTGATATCGAGAACCATTTGTCTGCAAAATGGAAGAAGACGGATTATTACTCCAACTTTGTCTACGCAGGCAATCCGGATTCTCCAGTGGATTTTGAGTATGTATTCAGGTTCGGCAAAGACCTGATTGAATACTACTATTCAAAAAACGCAGTGGGATTGCTTGTCGCAGAGTCGTTGCGTGTCAACAAGAAAGAGGTTTTCAATAGAAACGAAAATACTTTTGAAATTGACGAGAGCCAATTCAAGATAGATGCAACCATTAAGGAAAACTTCAAACAGAACGTGAATAGCGTTTCCGTTATCAATTTCCTTACAGCTTCCTATCCATTTTCACAAGACCATTATATCGTCAAACTGATGATGTTTGTGAATTCCATGCTTTGGTTCAAAAACTTGGATAGTCGTGAATTCATAGGTCTTGAAACAACTGTTTTCAATTTGGAGGAGTTCATCATCCGGAACAAGTATGCAGAAGACTTTTCTGAATTCCTTGCAAGGGTAAGCGAGCAAACATTCAGGTTTGTTGCTCCGAAAGAAGGCGACAAGATTTTGTTTTGTGATATAGACGGAAATTCGATTCCATTCCAGTTGATTGCCTCGACAGGAACAAGGGCATTGGAATTGCTCTATGTCTGGATGAAAAGAATGAAGGATGCCTCGTTTGTCTTCATCGACGAATTCGATGCTTTCTATCATTTCAAACTATCGTTGGAAGTCTGCCGCAAACTATTCGCATTAGACTGCCAGGTCTATATGTCATCACATAACACCAACCTTATGACGAACGACCTCCTCCGTCCGGATTGCAATTTCATCCTTCAAAATAACAAAATCAAGTCATTCCAGTCTTGCACTGAGAAGGAATTGAGATTCGGGCATAATATGGAGAAAATCTATAAATCCGGAGCACTATATGTTGAATAGCGAGTCACATCTTTTTATATTTGAAGGCGTTCGGGCTGAGTCTAAATATGTCGACTCGCTCGAACAGAACTTTCTCGGCAAAAAGATATCCGTGAAATGTGTCTATGATGCAGAAATCTATCAGTTATACAGGAGGTTGAAAGAAGAAGAGTACTCCTTTGACATGATTGAACTGCTGAAGGAGCGCAACGAAACTAATGCTGAAATCCTTAAGGACTACACTCGTGACAGTTTTGCATACATATATCTGTTTTTCGATTATGATGCTCACTCCACTCTCGCCAACGATAACAAGATTGCAGAAATGCTCGATTTCTTCGATAATGAAACAGAAAACGGGCTGCTTTATATAAGTTATCCAATGCTGGAAGCCATACGTCACTATAAGGACATGGAGAGTTTCAAGGTTCTGACGGTGAAATGTAAGAGGGCAAATTGCATCTACAAAGACAACTGCGAAGATGTGGAAGCGTGCATGAATGAGCCTCACTATAAAACGTTCTCTGCAGCTGACTGCCGCCCTCAACTGAACAATGTCAACAAGTACACGAGAGCGGTATGGCAGGAATTGATACTCGCTCATATTTGTAAGATGAACTATTTGGTCAATGATGTTTTTGGCATTCCTCTCAAAACAGAACCCCAAAGTTCGATATTCAACAAACAATTGGAAAAGCATGTCAATCACAAATGTCCGGAAGTAGCCGTGCTGAGTGCTTTCCCGGTTTACGTCCTTGACTATTATGGGGTAGAAGGCTTAAGAAGAAAAATGGCAATATTATAAAATGAATGGTATATGGCATCAGAAATAGCAGCAGTACCTGTATTGACCGGCGAGGCATCCGACAGCTTCGATAGGTTGATGGAAGAAAGTGAGGCCCGCCGTGGCCTGGTGGACTTCAGCCGTGAAATCGACGAAGCACGTGCCATCCTGTCAAAGGCCAACCTTTGAACACATCACTTCATTGAACCATTTTTTGTACGTTCTTGAAGGGATATATTATCACTATGTGATTCATTATCCCCTTTTTCCTATCTGGAAAATGACGGGATGGAAGATACACAATGTATTACTTAGTGACTGATGATACTGTCATTCTTAGGATGTCATCGTCGTATTTCCGAGATGTCAATGGGTCACAAAGTGATGGATTAAAGACCCATTTCTTGAGCACAAGTGAAGGAATAACGTATCATAGCGTGATTCATTATCCCTTTTCTAATCTGGAAAATGACGCGGTGGAAGATGCGCAATGTATCACTTAGTGACCTAAGAAACAGTCATCCTTGAGATGTTATTGGCTCTTCTGCGAAGATGTTAATGGGTCACAAAATGATGGATTATAAGACCCATTCCTTGATTGCAAGTGAAGGAATAACGTATCATAGCGTGATTCATTTTTCCTTTTTCCAATTAAAAAAATGACGGGGAGGAATATACACAATGTATCACTTAGTGACTGATGAAACAGTCATCCTTTGTATGTTATTGTCTTATTTGCGTGATGTCAACGGGTCACAAAGTGATGGATTAACGACCTATTTCTTTGACGCTCTTGAAGGAATAACGTATCAAAGTGTGAATCATTATCTCCTTTTCCAATCTGGAAAAGGACGGGAAGGAAGACACTCAATGTATCACTTAGTGACTAATGAAATTGCCATTCTTGGGATTTCAATGAATCACAAAGTGATGGATTAACTGTCTTGCTTCTTGCTGGCATTAGGGGAAATAACATATCATCTGGTGATTTGTTTTTCCCCTTTTTCGTCTAGAAAAAAATGGCAGGGAGTACCACTTAATGTATCACACATTGACAGATGAAAATGGCCATCTGCAGTATGATTTTTCACTTTTTCTATATTATGAAGTATCAAGATTTCATAGAAAAACAGCATCATTATTGGCTGGAATAATGTATCACGAAGTGATGGAATAGACCGAGTTGCGAGGTCGATTTGAAAACCCAACTATTGTTGGCAAGTTCACTTTTGGGGACCCAAAAGTACAACTTGCTTTATCATCTCTGAAGAGACTCTGACTTGCTTTTTGTGGTTTTCTGGACAAGCAACCTTCAATGACAAAAAGTGATATCTGGGTTAATGAAAATTGCCATTTTCTTTATTGAAAAACAATACAATTTTTTTGTTGGATTTTCTCTGTAACTTCCGAAAAGAATAATAAGGAAAAAGACATCGTCATTCCAATTCCAAAGGTTGATAGACATTCACTTTCTTGGGGATGACCATGTCTATTGCCACGACTGAGAGTTTATCCTCGGCGGCAGGTTCTGGTCCACCCGGCCACATCTCGATGATGTTCATGTGTTCGTAGGCGCCGTCGGGAATATAATAACGTGGATTATGGACATACTGCTTGCTACAGAATAGTTTGTTGCGATGGGCGATGAACTTGTCACGTTTCATTGCCGTATAACCATCCTTGCTCATATAACTTATCTTCGCAGGCTTCCTCATCAGTTTCACGAAATCGAAATGGAAGATGCCATCCGCATCCTCTGCTCTAAGAATCATGCCTGGCAGGCCACGCAGTTTCCATGGTCCGTAGGGAGCCGAAACGCCTTCGGCATACCACGCCGTCCATGTCCTTCCACCATACCTGCCAACGGCCTTATGACATAGATAGCCACCGATGGACAGCGTGTCTTCCACCAACGACCAATCGAAGTCGGGCAGCGGTTCGCTGACAAAGTACCGGTTGGGGGTGATCTTGTCGAACGCACTGACTTCTCCTTCGGGATAACCCACATAGATGACGGGAAGGTTGTACTTTCTCGCATGCCACTCGCCAAATTGGTAGTCCTGATTATCCCATTCCCCGAAGTCTTCAATCATGGCGCGGTTGAACTCTATGCATTTGGCCGAGCGACTCCCAACGATGACAGCCAGCTGTACGGAATCTGTCGCGGCATTCCCGTTTTTGTCTGTCGTGTTCGTCACAAAGTCATAAGCCACCACGAACTGTGAATGGTCAATACTGTCCGTTTGTCCATGCGCTCCCATTGTCAGGACAAATGCCATCATTGTCAGCAACCCCTTTTTCATTGCCTTACTTCAGTTCCAGCGGTTGAAACACGTGAGCTTGGCTCAACTCCAACACGCCATTGACAACGCATAGGATTTCATCGCCAATCTGGCAGAACGTCTCATCTGCATTCATACTTCGGTGGTCAGGTATGTAGTAAGTCGGTTTCTTGGGATAGAGTTTGTTACCGAAGATTTTGATGCGGTTCTTGATGAGTTTCTCCTCTGCAATCCTTGAGGTGATGGCGTTGTGCTCGTAATAGATGGGCGAGGCGGTGCGTCTGATGTCTGCGACGATGAAGCGGTGGACGTTGTCATCGGTCTTGGCTTCGAGAATCATGCCCGGGAGTCCGCAGAGTTTCCATGGTCCTGCCGATGTGGGGAGGTCTTCTGCATAGTGCACCGTCCACTTCCTGCCATGCAACAGACAGGTGGCTGTCTTGCACAAGAATCCGCCGACAGTCAACGTGTCATCACAAAGCGTCCAATCGATAGGCTTCCGCCCTTCCCGTGTCTCATAGATGTTGGGGATGATGGCGTCGCGAACCGTGGTCATTCCCTCGGGATGGTTCGTCCACACCTCAGGCATGAAGCAGTATGCCTCTTCTTTCCATTTGACGAGTTCTTCAGGCGTCCCATAGTCGTAGCCCTCCGTATCCTCGCGGAACTTCCGGTAGGGGTAGCTGCGAGTGCAGTGCTGCCCCACCTGCACGCACACCTTCATTCTGTCCGTCACCGCCTTTCCTTCCGCGTCCAGCGTCTGGCATTCGTAGTCATACACCGCCACCAGGCTTGACAAGTCGATGCTGTCTTGATGTATCTTTGCCGCAATCATCGCCGCCATCATGTCGTCAAGGCCGTCATCCACCACCTGTCCCTGAACCCCTATCGTCAGGACAAGGACCATCATCGTCACGATAATCTTTTTGCATTTCAGGCTAAAAACGTCATGTTCGGCAAAGCAACCAAACTTGTATTGCACTCTCTTCATCGGTTTGTTCATATTGTTGAATGTATTATGAGGTTATTCCAAATCCAAAGGTATGAAAACATTTGGGTGGGGATTGAAAACATGTCCCTTCATCTCAACGAACTCAATGCCATTGCCAAATTGGTAGATGGTTTTGTGCCGCTCGATGTCCGGTGAAATCAGCGAGGACGGGCTGGTGAGATACGAGGGATTGTTTGTGATGCCGTCCCTATACTTGATGAACTTTTTCCTTGACGTCCTCATGATGTCGATGCGTTTTTCGTATTCAATGGGGTATGAGGCGGTCAAGAGGGAAGTCATATGAAACTTATGGATGTCGTCCGATTCCGCGCACAGGATGAATCCCGGCAGCCCTCCAAGGAGCCATGGGCCATAGGGCATCGGGAGTTCCTCTGCAAACCAGGCTGTCCATTGGCGACCGCGCACGTTCGCGGTTGCCTTCTTGCAGGTATGGCCATTTATTTGAATGGTATCAGACAGTATCAGCCACTCGACATCTCCTTTCTTCTCAACCATCTCAAAATCGTCCATGAGGACGGTCTCCCGGATGGTGACCTTGTCTTCATCAGGAAAGGCAATGTATATTTCCGGGACGTGATGTTGGCGCTCTGTCAGTATCCGGACATAATCGTCATTGTCGTCTTTATCCAAAGACAATTCACAAAACCCCTTCTGTGCCACTATTTTCTTTCCTATCAGCAATGCGATGTCATATTCATCAATGGCTGCCCTGCCTTCCGCGTCCTTGGTGTTGCATGAATAGTGATACCCTACAACGACATTCGACGTGTCGAGCACCATGGTCTGTGCTTCTGCTTGTAGTCCCATGCTCATTGTCGCCAGCATCAATGCCAACACACAAGTACATGGTATGTTATTTATGGTGTTTTGGGGATTCTTCACTTTATCATCATATTACAAAGGTCAATTAAAGCTTGAACATGGCCCTGAACATGACCGTGCGGCCACAGAGGCCGAAGTCGTAGCTGTAGGTGTTGACGCCGTTGAAGATGGTGTAGGCGTAGTTGCGCTGGTTCAGGAGATTGTCGAGTTCGAGGCGGAGTACGAGCCGTTTCAGCTTGTACTGCGCCGAAGCGTAGAAGAGTGACATGCGCTTGTGTTGGTCGGCGGTGAGCTGGCGGCGCACATGGTCGTAGTTGACAGAGAGGTCGATGGCGGCGATGGGAAAAACATGGACGGCGCCGCTGTGTGTGAGCGAGGTCGAGGTGTTCTTTTCATTCGAGTATCGTGACTGCGACCAGCCATGGCTGATGTCGTATTTCAGTTCGAGCCATTTGACAGGTGTGACGGTGGCGTTGCCATGCAGGCTGTAGTTGTTCGAGTGGGTGCCGATGACAGCTTGTCCGACGGCCTGCTCTCCACTGCCGAAGTTGTAACTTCCCCCCACGCCAAATTTGGCATAGAGCGTCGGGATGTTCTTCGTGGTGGAAATGGAGAAACCAGTGGAGCGTGAGCGCGTGTCACGGAGCAGTGCCGTGTTGCTGACATCGATGCCGCTGACGTTCTGCGAGAAGAGCGTGTTCTGCTTGTCCTCGCTGTGGCTGGCCGAAAGGCTCAACGTGAAGTACTGCATGGGCAGCTGCCACTTCCATTCACCCGACGTGTGCCACGTATCCGACTCGCCGATGATGCCCGACGAGGTGCGCACGGTGCGGTAGTTCACCTGCATCGGCTCCGTCAATAGCGTCATCATATCTCCGATCTGCGTATAATAGCCCGTGGAGAACGACAACTTGCTGTTGGCAGAGAAAGTGTAGTTGATGCCGACCGAGGGATTGAGCACCGGCTTCGTGTAATTCAATTTGTTATAGTACAATCCCTTCAATGCGGCCCCCAGGCCTGCACTGAGGTAGAAACGGCGGTTGCGCGAATGGATTTCGAAGCCGGGGTTTGCAGTAGGCGAGAACGCCCAGCCCCGGATGTGGTTGACCTCACCTGTCGCCATTCGGTTGGTCTCCAAATCGTCGTACGTCGCATTCATGCTGACAGGCAGGTTCAACCGGAACGCCTTGCCTATGGGGACGTTGAACGACGAGCCGACATTTATGCTGAGCGTCGAGGACTGTGCCGTCTGCCCGTAGCCGTCACCTTCCGAGACAAACGACAGCCTTAGCGTCGGCGTCCGTTTGAACGACACGTTGGCATTGACGTGGCGGCGGGCGCCCTTCTTCGTCCTGCCCATCCAGAAGAATTCATTGCCCATCTCGAACGACGAAGTCCTCCGGCGTTGCTCGACCAGGGAGCCGCTAACATTGACATCCCCTTCGTTTTCCTCGAATTTCCCCTTGATATAAAACGTCTCGTTGAAATACAGCTGGTCGGCATTCTTCATATAGTTCACCGACAATTTCGGCAGGTGGGTCTTCGTCAGCGGTGATGTCTGTTCGGCGACGGTCACGTAATCTCCCGCGTTGGTCAGGTATGTCGTGCTCTGGCTGATGTCATGCGTGGCGCGATGGTAGCTGTAGTCGGCGTTGACCTTGAATGTGGTGAAGGAGTCCAGCTTGTTGATGGTGTTGACGGTCGCCATTCCGTTGCGTCGGTAGACATGCTGGCCTTGCGGCGGTCCTCCTCCGTCGAAGCCGCCGAACAAGCTCGTGGCCGGCGTGCTCACGTCAGAACCGCCGAAATGGTTGGTCAGGTCGGCATTCCCAAAGTTCTTGTAGTTGCCTCCTTTCAACGAGCAGATAGTTTGGAAGGAATTGGTGAACATCATCCCCGTCAGTCCCAGCAAGGCTTGAAGTCTGTCCCTCCCGTCCTCCATATATCCGGCTCCCATCTCTTCCTGTCCGAACGGCTTGAACTTCGCCTTGTTCGCCAACTTGATGTTCATCGACACATCGTTGCTTGGCACATCCTTCTCCACACGCCGGCTGTGATGGTTGCGCACGATCTCCACGTTCGTCACATAGTCAGCCGGGATGTTGCGTGTGGCGAGATTGTACTGCCCACCCAAGAGGTCCATTCCCTCGATGTTGAACTGTGAGATGGGTTTGCCCATATAGCTGATTCCTCCGCTGTTAGACACGTCCACGCCAGGCAACCGCCTCAGTCCGTCCTCCAGCGTCACGTCGCCCTTGCCCAAAAACGACGCCAAGTTGTGGCTCAGCGTGTCGCCTCTCTGCCTCAACGGGTCGGGCTTCACCGTCACTTCTTGTAGCGAGATGTCCTTGGGTGTCACCACCATGTCCGTCTTGGTTGACCGTTCCTTCAATGTCATTCGTTTCGACTCCTTCTCATAACTGATGTGACTGAACTGCAAGTCCACCTCACCCGCAGGTGTAGATTTCAGTTCTAAAGCATAATCACCCTTCGTGTTCGTGGTGGTGAAAGCCAGTGTTTTAGTACCGCTGACCAACTTCACTATCACGTCGCTCACAGGTTTGGCCTGAGGGTCAGTCACCCGTCCCGTCACCTTGACTTGTGCCGAGGCCGACGCTGCCAGCACCACATATAATATAAGGCTTTGGAGTCGTTTCATATTTGTTTCTACTTTAGTTCCAGTGGTTGATACTGACGGGGATTGGAAATTAAAACAACTCCGGCAACACTCCTAACATTATCGCCAGCTGAGTTAAAACTATTCTCCACATACCCAAAGGTTTCCATGGGGTCTGGTGCATAGTAAGTGGGATTCTTCACGTAGCGACTATTACCCAACACTTTCTTCTTGTATGCAAGGAATTTGGAGGCTTTCATCTCATGGTAGTCCACTCGCTGGGCTGCAAACTTGCCATGGCCGTCAGGAACAATCCAGGTAACGTATTGGGTATATATTATTGGTGTATCCTCCTGATGAAAGCCATAAAGAGTAAAGGTATGTATGCCCTTGGCATCGGTTGCCTTCGTGATGAGACCAGGCAAGCCTCCCAACTTCCACGGCCCGATGCTGGCGGGCACTTCCTCTGTGTAGTACACGTTCCAAGTCAGACCATGATACTTTGCCGTGGCCGACAGACTGGCATAGCCGCAGATACTGTCCTGCCCATCTGTCAATGTCCATTCCTGCTTTTCCAATGGCTCGTCCGTTATGTAGCGATACGGATAGAGCATCTCTTGCGTTGTGATTCTACCTTCGGGGTAGTTCGTGAAGATGGTACCCATGTGCATCTGGGCAGCCAGATAACCGTCAGCTATACGAGAGCCACCCTTTTTCTGTCTGTCATACTCCTCGTAAGGGAAACTCTTTGTGATGCCGCCCGATGTCTGTACTGCAATGTACATCGAATCTGTTACTGGCTGACCGTCAGCATCAGTAGTTTTACACTCATAGCGATAAATCGCCGTGAACTTTGACACGCCAATCGTGTCTTTCTGCGCCTGTGCTCCTATCGTCAGCGCAAGGGTCATCATCATCACTAAAATCTTTTTCATCTCTTCGCTTTATAGAAACAACTCAACGAGCACATAAAATATTGCCATAAGGGTGCATCTCTCAAACTAGTATGAGAGTCTCCACTTTTTGGGAATCACGTTCTTGTTATCCATTTAAATGAATTCAGAAAACACGCCTCATGGATTCACATTGTTCATCTGCTCCATGAACACGGCGGTTTCTTGTTTGAGCAGGATTGCCACAGAGTCGGTGGTGGCTTTGTAGAGGGCGTGGTAATGTTCAAACTGGATGGTGTCGCCAAGTGCCATGTACTTTTCAAGAGAGTCTTTTAAGGCGCGTTCCTGATGCTCCAGTACCATAAGGTGAGCGCTTTTGGGAAGTTCGTAGACGACCTTTTCGGTCTTTGGCTGGCAGCCGAACATCAATGCGAGCATGCTTAAGGTGATGACACTTTTGTGCATATTGCTTACTTTTATTGGTTCAGTGCTTCCAAAATCTTCTCCTTGAAGTACTGTTCCGTACCGTCGCCGAATCCAGTCTGGCTCAAGACACATTCGCCTTTGCGGTTATAGAGGAAATATTGCGGGATGCCGGTAAATTCGATGATGCAGGGGAGCTGGTCCCAATATTCGTTGGGCACCATCAAATGGTAACCTTGGGTGTTGGCGGTGCTCCTCTTCCACAGCACCTTGTCGCTTGTCTCATTGGTCAGATAGACGAACACCACGTCCTTGTCCGCCAGCTCCTTCTTCACGGGCGTCATTTTCTCGATGCCATACTTGCAAGGGCCGCACCAGGTCGTCCAAAGGTCGATGAAAACCACCTTGCCGGGAAACATGGCTGCAATGGCCTCGAAACATCGGTCGGGCGTGGCGTCGGGCATGGGGAGGATGTTCTGTTCCGAGTCGTATCGAATCGTCTTGACGAGGCTGATGTTGTGGATGTCGGTGGAGAAGTCGAAGACGGTCGCGTCATCCGGCAGCGGATCAAACCACAACACCAACGAGTCGGCCACGCTGGTATTTTCGTATTTCTTCCCGTCTATAAACGGCTCTTCCTTTAGAATATGGGATACATAAACCGTATCTCCCTTGCTGTTGCGGAATGGAACGGTCTCGTCCTTCTCGTAGGCCGGCTTGCCCTGTCCGAACGTGCTGATGCGCCGTCCTCCTCGCAAGGCATACTTCTTGTCGTCGGCTTTCAAATAGATGTCCATCAGTATGTACCACGAAAAATTGCTGTTCACACTGATGTGGACCACCGTGGCGGTATCCTTCAGTTCCACCCGTTTGGGTTCCAAATGGGGCACTCCCTCCGGCTTGTCGTAGTCGGGGTTCAGTATCACTTTGTCTTGTGCCTGCACGGCCATCGCCAGCACCAAGGCACACATGGTAAAAAGCTTTCTCATAAGGGCATTTTTTGTTGACAGCGTCAAAGATACTGCTTTCTTGTCCAATGCCCCAATGGATGAGTTTGCAAATAGTTTGCTTTTGTCTTGATGGAAAAAGAAGAGTTTGCAAATAGTTTGCAAACTCAGTTTAACTTCCTTATAATGAGAGGATGAACTCGTCCCAGTCCTTTCCGCTTCCGTCCTTGTCGAAAACCTTCTTGTACAAACGTCTGCGTATGGAGCTGATGGTGCTTTTGTCCTTGTTCAGCACCATGGCGATCTCGGAAGGGGTGGAACGAATTTTCAAAAGCATGCACAGTTGGTACTCCGTCGGCGAGAGATTGAAGAGTCCGTAAAGACTGCTGCTGAACCGAGGATAGACCATCTTAAGCCGTCGCTCCAGTTCCTTCCATTCTTCCGGTCTGATGTTGTTGCCCGCTTCAATGTGACGACGCAGGTCCAAATAGTATTCCGACCGGAAGAACTCATTCTCCACCTGCTTCATGGCGTCGGCCACCACCACGGGGCGCAACGTGTGCTCCTCTTCTATATCCGCCAGTTTCCTCTCTATCTCACGCTTGCGTTGGCGCAGCTTGTAAATATACACTGACACAGCAACGGCCACAACAGCCATTCCAATGATGATATAAAGGAACATCATGTTCTGCTTCTTCAATTGCCGTTCCGTGGTGGACAGCACAAAATGCTTGACGGGCGCATCGGCGTCGTCGGGGTATTTGTTCACCAAGTCTCGGATTTCCTGCTTGCGCTCCTCGGTCATGGTCGTGGAGCGCACCATCCTCTCCTTGTAACCCATGAAGTCGGTGATGAACGTCGAGTCGTTCACCCACTCAAACGGCATCACGCGGTCGCGTTCCATATACAGGGAGTCGTTCAGCCGATAGCGTCCTTTCTCGTGTGCGATAATCATCATGTCTTCTCCTACGGCATGAAGCTGCACCGTGTAGTATGTGCTGTCGGCATCGTAAATCTTGCACCGCGTGTATTGGGAGTAGATGGATGGAGTTGTTCTTCCATCAGGTGCGGTCTCGCTTTCCAGCATCCACACACCGATGATGGTGTGTTCCTTGGGCTGTGGATTATTGTCATTCGCCGGGTTTTGGGCATATCCCGCAAACCCGACAAGAGTGAGGAGGATGGTGACAATGGCTTGCTTGGTCATATGGTTTTACTTATCTTGTATGGGATGGCGTCTTTTTGTTCAACATTGCATAGGTCATGCTTATTTATAAAACTATGATTCGCGTATATTATTGCCTATTCTCTTTCTGACATGAGTTTGCATTTTGTTTGCATCAGCCTTTTCCCTTAGCGAATAGTTTGCAAAAAGTTTGCAAGGCCGTCCTGCGCGCCGCCTTGCAGCCTCACGTCTGAACCCTGCCCCATTGCCGAAATGGTGAAAAAGGTGAGAATGATGGTGATCAAACGATTGCCCATAAATTTTTCACTTTAATTGATCTTTCGTCTTCTTCCGTCGCGATTCGGCAGAGTCAGTGCAAGCACTGCTCTGCTCTCACTGCTCCGTCAGTTCCATCGGACTGTATGGATGGTCTTTGAATTCTGGTCCCGCTTCTGATGTCAACACTCTGACCCAGTTCACGTTGATTTTCTTCTGAAGTTTCAGCATTTGTTCCCGCGTCACCTTTTTGAACCCCGAGAAGTTCCATTGTAATATGGGGCGTTGCACCCGTTCCAGTTTCACCAGCTCGAAGTCGTATTCTTTCTTGGCATCGGAAATCTTCACAATCAATCCTGGAAGGCCGCCGAACTTCCACGGCCCTCGACGGATGGGAATCTCGGAGGTGAACCATGCTTCGTAGTCGCGACCTCGCCAATGGCATGTTGCCTTCTGGCAACTGTAGCCTTGGATGGTTAGCAGCTCATCAGTCAATTCCCACTGCTGCAAGGGATATTCCTCGGTGTATTGGCAGCATTCCCTTTCGAGATTCATCGGCATGATGGCATACTCCGTCAGCTGGTTGTCCTTGATATAGATTTCGTCGAACTGGTATTCCGACCAGTAACTGG
>Ga0129307_1001958_pt1 | contig 18643 bp, 21 predicted proteins | sample P1105metagenome_FD_94437 | JGI IMG/M metagenome (GOLD analysis project Ga0129307, IMG submission 94437) | Capybara group fecal microbial communities from Wisconsin, USA - P1105 metagenome | ecosystem: Host-associated > Mammals > Digestive system > Large intestine > Fecal | place: USA: Wisconsin... | reverse complement strand
TAGTACGGAGTTTGTAAACTGGTTAGACGAAATAAGGGCTAACACTCCAGAAAGTAACAGTAACAAAAAACTTAAAGCCATAGGAGTTAAAATTATGGCTAACTTTAAAAACAGTAACCAGCCAATTACAGACTTAAAAGAATACTTAGAAACTAACAAGGAGTTTATTATAAAAGAGTTTATCCCTAAAGGAGCTAATTTTAACGAAGTTAAAGAGTATTTACTTAAGAATGAAAACCATAAAAAATAAGCCAAATATAAGGAGTAAAATACAAACGGTTTACTCCTTATTTCTATTTTAATCAAAATGTTATATATAACTTTCTGTATATCTTTGTAAGTGCTTAATAGCCATTTAATTTACTATACAATTTAACAAGTTTTGTATAGTATATTACGAGGCTTGACAATTAAATTTACTATACAATTATACGGTTTTTGTATAGTATTTTTTTAGTTTTTACTATACAATTTTTTAACATTTGTATAGTATTTTTCTAGTTTTTAACGAGGTTATGGTAATTATTTACTATGCAATTTTTTAATATTTGTATAGTATATGAAAACAAATACTTACCAATTGGCTTTAATTCATGAAAAAACAAGTAAGCTATTTGTTTAAATCGATTGGCTTAAAACGAGTTTGTTATATTATATTATATTATATTATATTTATTTTAATAATAATAATATAATAAAAATTTTCTTACGAATATAGGGCTGTAAAAATTTGTATAGCATACTATACTAGCATGATATACAATACTATACAAGGCTTGACTTTCTGGAAAACAAAGACATTATTATATTATTATATTATTTTAGGATTACATTTATATATTATTAGTAATATAATAATATTAGTTAGTATTTACTAACCAGCCAAATATAAGGAGTAAATTACTATGTCTAGTAAATTAATCCAGATGGATAATAACGAAATGTTATTATTTATAGGTATGTTACAAAATGAATACGACGAAAACGGAACTTTAAAAGAAACCGATTTAAATAAAGTACTCGAGGGGGTTTTTAACCATGAATAAACAACCCCTTAGTTTAAGGAAAACCGAACCTATAACAATAACAATAAACCCAGCTATTATACTAGCTGGTTTTATTCTTTTTTTAATAATACTATGTTTAGGTTTTGGAACTATCGACAACTATAATACTTTACTTTCTGGAGTTGTTTAAACCATGATTATAAACAACTTTAAACCTTTAGTTATCTGGTTATTAAACAATACCAGTATAGATAATAACAGTAAGGTTACTAATAGGGAGTTAAGAGAGGCTTTTTTAAGTGAATATCCAGAGTACAAGCCATTTAATAGTATATTGGCTTTCCATATTGGGTACTTATTAAAGTTAATGTATGGTAAAGACTTAATTAAAACAACTGGGGGGGGGGGGTAAAGCCTCCTATAACATATTATTACCTCCAGATAACCAAATAAGAGGAGGTTTATAATATGCAAATATCCGAGTTAAACAGTATAGCAAATAACGAGTATTTAATTAAAAATGTTTTCGATACTTTTAATAAGTTACAAAATGCTAGTAATAACCATGATTACGAAACCAAAGTAAAGCCATTAATTAAAGAGTTAAACGAGGCTATTACTTTGGTATTGTTAAGTATAGGGGTACCTAGAAAATATATTAATATGGTTTATCTTAATTTTTACGAAAATACTAACCATAAAAATATTAAGTTATACTTTCAAAACCAGAAAACAGAAATTAAAAACCGTTCCGTCTGTGCTTTCTGTGGAACTAGTGAAAACTTACAAATACACCATACCAAACCAATTAAAGCAAACCCTCACTTAAAATATAATACTAGTAATATGGTGGTACTCTGTGAAACTTGCCATAAAAAACACCATACCGAAATATTAAACATTTCCGAGCTAGTAAGAGAGAGTAATATAAATTACGGTGGTATTATCTGGAAAGAAAACAACCAAAGAGTACAATAAAAAAGGGGGTTTACTGGTAATGGAAAATATAACTTATTGTATTACTACTTTAGAGGAAATACGAAAGGCTAAAGACTGGCTTAATAAAGTAATGGTAAGTAATAGTACTGGATACTTTGGAAGTTTACTTATAAAAGTAAATGTAAGAACTCCAAAGGGTAAAGAGCTATTAATTGACTTTTACTTTAAGAGTAAACAATATTATACTAAGTTTAAAAGAGTTTTAAGACAACTGGAAAATAGGAGGAGGTAATTATTAGTTTTTTCGAGGTTTGTAATTGGTATGTTAGTAAAGTTTTGAAAGTTAAACCTATCTGGTTTAATGAGTATGTTAAAACTAACAGCAAAGCAAAGCCTAACTTTAAGAATAAATCAAAGTATGACTTTAGTAATAATAGTAAATATTATTTTTAACCATTACCTTTACTTTTTTTTATTACAGACTTTTTTATGTCAAGTCATTATATGACTTTACTTGACATTATAAAAACGATTTCCTTATTATTGAAATCGTTATTTTTTCAACAATTAAATAGGTAAAAAATAGGTAAACTATTGGTATGTTACTCCGGATACTAGTAAAAACATAGTAAAAATTATAGTAAAAACTCGAATTAGTACCGAATAGGCATAGAATTTTTGACAATACAAGTATAATTTTCTGTAATTTTCTGGGATTTTCTGAGAATTTTTTTTATAAAAAATTTTTTTTCTAAAAGTGTATTTTAACGGACGGTTTAAAGTAAGCTATTGACTTAGTAAAGACTGTATAATGCTCCTTATTTTTTTGTTAATTAAATAGGTATAATTATTTTTATTAATATCCAACTCCGTACTAACTCCGTATAAGCTCCGTATTTTTATTATAATATTCGAGTTTTATTTTATCAAAATTGGTCGGTACAAAACAATTATTAAACCATTTTAATTTAATCCAACCTTTATTATATTAATGGTAATGGATAATAAAGAAAGTAAATACTTGACTGTTACAATATAGTAAAGGTAATGATTAGTAATACGGTAACGGCTTTGTTTACTATATATTTGGTTTGGCTTAAATGACCACTTTTTGACAACTTAAGGGGGGGGGTTACTTTACAACTTAACAGATTAAAGAAAAAAGAAAGTAAGCAAAGAAAAAAGAAACTTTACTATTTCCAAATGTAAATTACTATTGGTTATATTACAACAAGGTTATTGTATTATACTACAAGGTAAAGGGTAAGCTATTATTATAAGGGTTACTTTGGATTATTTACAATACCTTTGTTTATCTTATGTTTTTCATAGTAATTACTATAGATTTCATAGTAAAAGTTTACTCGAAAAATAATTTTTTACTAGCTGGGTTTTATAGTCAAAGATTAGACAAAGATTAGACAAAGATTAGACAAAGACAGAAACCATAAAAAAACAATCAAAAACCATCAATATTAACCCCTCTGAAACCCCCTTAAACTCCCTAAAAAATACCTCTGAAATAAATAGTATACTCCTTAAGTGTTAAAAATATAGTCAATATGACACAAGTATGGCACTAGCATGGTACTTTTTGACAACTTTTGTAAGTTATCCGTTAAAAAAGGGGTAAAAGAAGTGGTAAAGAGGGGGTAAATATCCAATATTATAAGATTACTTTAACGGTTAAACTATTACTATGTAATTCATATGACTTACATATGTAAAACATATGTAAAAATAAACCCTCTGGAAAACCAGCCAATACCAATATAAAGCCTTATAATAGCTTACCTTTATACTCGTTACTGTGTAATTCATATGTAAACCATAGTAAAAACATAGTCAATAATAAGGCTATGCTTATTTAAAGGAGGCTGTTACTATGTAAATCATATGTAATTACTATGAAATTCATAGTAACCATTTTTATTTAATAGTAACTCCAATATTAATTATAAAGGAGTTATTATTATGGAAATATATACCGAAACTGGAAAGTTTAAAAGAGATACTATTAATAGGAACGGTAAGCCAACAAACCAGATACGAGTAACTGGTTTAAGTGTAAACTCTAAGTTTAAGGATAACGAGGACTTAATTATAATGAGTAAAACAGAATTTACAAGGCTCGAAAACGAACTAATTAATAGTAATGAAAAAGTAAAAGAATTGGAAAGCCAAATAAATACGGCTCCAGAAATATTACCAGCCAATCCAAAATATTACTCGGAACTGTTAGAGGCTAAAGACGAAATAAGCACTTTAAAAGATATTATTAATAATCGTAATGGTTTACTAATGGATACTAAAGACAAGGTTAATTTAGTATTGGATAAGCTATTAATAGAACTAACTAACCTTTACGATACTGAAATAGACAAGGGTAATAAAGAAACTTTAGAGGCTGTAAAAGATTTAATAGACTTAGTACAAACCAGTTATAATAATATTTACAATTACTTAGTTGAATTAGAAACCGGCCATAATAATAATATTGATAACTCCAATTTACTTACTAGGCTTAAAAAAGATAACTGTAAATTAAAGTTAGACTCCAGTAAAGTAAATGAATTTACCAAAGACTTAGAGGAAATTAACAAGTATTGTAATAATTACTTAGATATTGTAAAGCCTATTGAAATACCAGCCAGTAAGATACATGAAATAAAACTAAATGCTACAAGTAAGGACTTAGATATTAACGAGTTGTTTATTGATACCAATATCTTAGACAGTAAAGATAATGATATAGATATTACACCAGATAACGAGGGGTAACAAAGGGTAAAGTAAGGGTTACTTTTTGACAACTTAACCCCCCTTATTTTTTTTGTAAAATTTATTTCCAATAGCTCCAAGTATAAGGCTCTGTTTAGTTAATAGGCTGTTTATAATTGTTTTCATTTATGTAATTAAACGGCACTTAAGGGAACCTTATTTATATTTTCAACTGGTATACTACGAAATAACTACGAATATACTACGAATTTTATTAAAATATTTCTGGTTTATTTTCGATATTTTGGAGGGTTTTATTTTTACAATATTTTTACTTTAGTTGTTTAGTTTTGTTTAGTTTTATTTAGTACTTTGTTTAATATCTGGATTATTGGAAATTTTAAGGGTTTTGTAGTAATGTCAGTTAAAGTACTGTTTTGACTTTGTAAGGTATTGGTTTTACTTATTATGATTAATTATTAATTAATCATTAGTAATATAAACTTAGTAATTACTAGCTCCAATTATTATAAAAATAGCCTCGTAAAATAACCTTATTTTTATATGATTTTTTATATTACATATTGGTTATTATGAAACCCTTTATATACTAAAAAAAGCCAAAGATACTATTATAAAAAACCTATCTGGAGGGCTAACAATATGAAAACCGAAATACTAAATAATGAATTTGAAAGTAAAAACTATCTTATTGAAAATTTACCAGACCATATTAATAGGTATGTCAGAGTACAATACAAAAATACAACTAAAGACACTTACCAAAATGGACTTACTAAATTTTACAATTACCTTATTTTAAACAATACCAAAGAGGTAAACCAAACTAATATTAACAGCATAGTTAAAGAATATAAAAGTTATTTGGAAAACAATACCAATTTAGCCAGTACAAGTATAGACAACTATATAATTATTGTAAAAGTGTTTTGTACTGGATACCTTAACTTACAATTAAATAAAATTCGTAAAACCCATATAGGCAAAACTAAAAAAGTAAAATACTTAGAATACGACGAAGTAATAGGGTTAATAAATACGGTAAGTTATTGTACTGGAAATATTGAACAAATAACAAGGGATAAAGCCATTATTTGTACTTTGTTTGGAGCTGGTTTAAGAATTTCCGAGCTATTAAATATTAAATTAATTGATTACAACCCAGACGAAAGCACTATTAATATAATAGGCAAAGGGAGGGCTAAAGACGAATACGAAACCCTTATTTTACCTAAGCCAACTAATAACCATATAAAAGAATACTTACAACAAAGACAATTACATAATAGAGGCTGTAAATACTTATTTTGTAGTTTAACCGATAAACAACTTACTAGGCAATCCGTAAATAAGAATATTAAAAAGTATGCTAACGAATACGATAAACTAAATAATAAAAATATAAGCCCTAAAGTAAGTACCCATAGTTTTAGGCACTCACTAGCTCGTTATTGTCTTATTAATAAAGGTTTGACAATACACCAAGTAAAAGACATTTTACGACATAGTAATATCGAAACTACAGCCAAATACCTAGAGAATACTAACGAGGAAATACAACAATTAAGGGCTAATCTATTCTAAAGGAGCTAGTAAAATGTATATTAAAAACCCTAACAAAAAAGAAAGTTATAGTTTTAGGATTAACCCAGAGTTATTACAGAAAATTAAAGACTATGCAAAGGCTACAGACCAGACAGTACCAGAAATATTAAACGATATGATAGAGGACAAAGTAAAAGACTTACATTTAACAAACGATTACTTAGAAAACAAACTATCTTTTAACGGAGTTATAAGTTTACCTCCTTTAAATGAAATATACGATAATGGAAATTACAAGGAGTTTAACTTATTTACTGAAAGAAGTAATAAGGTACTTTATGAAATCCAAAGAGTACCTAATAACTTAGATATTTGGACGGATAACGAGGGGTATAAATCCGACAAAAGAGGGGTAAACCATGAGGGTTTAAGTTTTGTATTAGCTCCAGAGTTAATTAATAACCCAGAGTATTTACAAACTCCAGAGTTATTATTTTGTTGTTTAATACCGATTTATTTTGAAGTTAAAATAAATAAGATTAGAAAAAGTATTTTTTCTGTAACTAATGTTAGTTTTGATAAGGCTTTTAAAATGATAAACAAAACTAAGAACTTTGAACTATTAGACGATTATACAAGGTTTACCAATATGGTTAAAGACTTAATAGTAACTTATAGTAATAGGTTTAAAAATGCAAAGGAAAACCCAGACGGTACTTTTTACTGTAATGGTTATACTTACAGCGATAAACACCAGCTATTACTTGACTTATATAGTAAGTTAGTTATTGAACTAAGCGAGTACTCTATTAATGTAAATGTTAATGTTTTAAGCCATTACGATGGCACTATTAAACGATTAGGCACCGATAAGGATAACGATAATATTTTAGTATCCGATAACCCTTACTTATTACTCGAGGAACTTAAAGAAAAAGACGAAACTATTAAGGGGTTAAGGGAGGAGTTAGACGAAGTAAAACAAAACCAAAAAGAACTTAAAGAAATGATTAAGGAGTATTTAGAAGTTAGCAACGAGGAAAACAAACCAGATTTTAAAAACAGAGCTAAAGGTAATTAAAAAGGTAATTTTAAAAGTAACTTTAGTAAATGTTTATTAATCATGAGTAATATATATATTAATCATGTAAATAATTAAGTTAGAAAAAAAGAACTGTATTAAATTAATTGTAAGGAAATAATAATTATTTCCAGACAACTAACAATAATTAAACCTTATACTTATTTTGTTGTCCGGGATATTTAAACCCCTTATTTATTGGTAATGTATACTTAGGTATACTTAGTACAATACACTTATTGTAATACATTACTGTATCTTTTAATTAATGCTATTTTTTTAAGTATAACTTTGTTTTTTACTGTTTAAATTAGTAAAATAAGTGATACTATGAGTAATATATTAGATAGAAATATTACAGATACCTATAAAGGTAAACAAAGAGTAAACAAAACCGTAAGAGTAAATAAAGATACAGCCTTAAAACTCGATAAGTTTTTAGATTATTGTAGAGAAAACAAAGGGGCTAAAGTAAGCCAAAACCAATTATTAGAGGGTATTATATTATACTTTATTACAGATTACGAGGACAGAGTAACAAAGAACCCAGAAAAAGCCAATAAAAGAGTAATTAGTTTAGTTACAGGCCATATTTTTTAAACCTAATTGGAGGTTTGAACTTATGACAAAAAACAAGGAAATACTAAGCGATTACTGGGTAAAGGCTATTAATAAGTTACTAACTAGCTTAAACTTTGAAAACATTAAACCAGAGGAGTTTAACAACCTCGTAATACAAAATACAGACGATAAAATTAATATTTCTGTTATCTGTAATAACAAAATGCTAGTTTTAAACTTAAACGAAAGTACAAGTAAATTTACTGGAGGCTGGAAATATTTTTAATATTCTCAAACCTAGTAAAAAAGATACAGACTTAAGTACTGAAGTTGAAAGGCTTACAGAGGAAAATACAACCTTAAAAGATACCAATAGCTTACTAAGTAGTAATTTAAAGTGTTATATTGGTAAGTGCGAGGAGTATAAAACCAATACTAAACTATACGATAAAAAGATATTGGAACTTAAAGAGGAAAACAAAGCCTTAAACTTGGAACTTGATACCCTAGTAAATGAATTGGAAAGTAAAGAAAAAAGAATTAATTACCTAACCAAACGGTTAGAAGTAATAGAAAACCAAAATAAACCAGCACTTAATAAAAAGGCTGGTATATTAAGGAGTTAATATTATGGAAAACGATAATATACTTACTTTAGATATTGATACTGGAACTGGATTTATAAGGCAAATGCTAGACACTTTTAAAGAGTATTATACAGACAAATACCCAGACTATAATATTACTTATGAGGAAATCTTAATAATTGGCTTAAGTGATTTACACCAGAAAACAATACCTATTACAAATACAGACTGGAGTAAAAAACTCGATAACTTATTAGATTTATACAACCCTAGTATATTGGCTGGTATACATAGCACTATAGACGGCTCGGCTGTGGATATACTCAATAATGAGGGGTAAGACTATGATAATTATAGATAGCTTACCAATATACGAGGACTTAGATAAAAGGAAATGTTACAACGAGGCTTTAATACATTTCAATAAAGTACTAAGAATAATTAAAACTTTTGGTATTGGATTAAGTTTTAAACAAGCCTTATTATTAATAGACTATGAAAACGAGGCTTACAATAACTTATACAATTTTTATTATAATATAATCGAGCCTTTACCTCAAGCCTTAGAAAACCAAACTCCAAGTATAAAAGAACTTAGGAGTATGGACTTTACGAAATTATTAAAAGCCAATCCAGAGCATAAAGACAACTCTAAAAAAATAAGAACTTTACAAAAAGAGTTACGAATTATAGACACTATAAGAGAGGCTAACAAAAGCCTATTAACTGGAGGCTGTAACTGTGAATAATATTAAACTCGAACCTCTGGAGGTAAATTTAGAACCTATAGATATAGACTTAGAACCCTTAGAGGTAAACTTAGACAATACATTATTTAACGATATTGATTTAAAATTATTAGACTTAGGAGGCTTATAATATGGATTTAATTAAAACACCTAACCCAGCTTTTGACAAAACATTATTTTTACAAAGTTTAGCAAAATACAACAAACCAGTAGACTTTAAAATTACTGGAGTTGGAAATATTTTTAAAAGTAAAATGAACGGTAAACCTAACTTTTTCGTAGAAATGGAAATATTAAGCGATTTCCCAGACTGTAAAGTTTATGAATTAGACTTAATAGGAGAGCCTAAGAAAAACGAGGACGGAACTAAAAGTATTATTAAAATTAATGCTAAGGATAATATAATAGGTTTTCCGTACCAGCTAGTACCTAGTAGAGAGCCAGAACTATACACTATTAGTAATAAAACTAATCTGTTTAGTTTACTTAATTATGCTTTCATTAACAAGGGTATTGTAGAACCTAGTAACCAAGCTGGTTTTAATAATGTTAGTTTTGACGAAATTACAGAGGCTTTACTAGGCTTAGAATTTAAAGGGATAAGTATATTAATTGAAAAAACAACTTACAACCCTTATTATAAGCTAGTGCCTTTAAATGAAAATGGAGTAAATAGGAGTTAGATATTAATATCTAGCTCCCTAGCCTTATAGTATTCGAGTTTACAGAAAAATAGCACTACAATAAAATAGGATTTGAAAATATGAGAATTTAAAACAATTTCGTAGTAGTGAAAGAAGTATTAAACTAAAGAAATACTTACTTAATACTAAGTTTGTACTTTATTGTTTATATATTCTTTCGTAAATTTACGAGGAGTAAATTATAATGACAATTAAAGAAAAAAACCGTAAGGTAATGATAACCAGACCTTACGACTTAAGCGATTATAATATTAATTATGATATATCAAAGGTTTACTTAGCCTATGTAAAGAGCAAAGGCTTTGTTTTATTTCATGAAACCGATTATAATACATGGCTGTATAGTATCGAGGAGCATAATACCGATACGGAAATGTTTTTAAATAATTGGACTAATACAGATAAGGAAATAGTAAAGTTAAGAAATATATTTAATACTCGAGTTATACCAGATTATATTAAAAAATTAGAGCATAAAGTAAACTCTGGAGTAAATTACGATAGTAACCAGTTAGAACTTGACAAAGATAATATATTTACTGAAGTAATAGGAACCCTATTATATGACTTACAAAGGATAATAGAAACCGATAACTTTACCAGATTACAAGACTTAAATACTGGAAATAACACTATTACAAGGTTTTATTTAACTCCAGAAAAAACTTTTAATAAATATTTGGAACCTCCAGACCCTTTAAATTACCATGACTTTAAAGCCAAAAAAGAAAGTATTACAGAGGACTTAAAACAAAAGGCTACGGAACTGTTTACCATTTATAATAAATACCATAACTTACAAGGATATACAGATAGTAAACATAAAAAAATAGGTACCTTATTAGAGGACAAAGCCGTATTTAATGTAATAAACGATTTACTTAACGAGGTTGGCTTTGATAATCCTATCTATAGTTTAAACTATGGTAAAGGCTCCGAAAAAGTAAAACAGTTAAGGGCAACTAATGAACTAGTAAGGGAGTTACATATTAAAAGACATATTAAAGACGGCTCCAGTACAATATATTACTTTAACGATAATTTAAATTACTTTCAAAAACTGGATAAACCCACTTTACAGTATTTAGTACCTAAAGTATACGGTATTGACATAGCCAAAAAGGATATAACAGCCATTTACGATAATATTAATACTAACGATACTTTACATAACAATTTATTAGTATTTGATAATATCTTATACGATATAGATATGTTAGAGGAGTTTAATTTTCCAATCTGTAATTATAATAGAAAACATTACTTAACAGACAATATTATAGGGGTTAAAGATAAAGATACTGGAAATATAAACTTACTTACTTTTAATGATGGTTTAAGTTATCCAGACGATATTAATACTGTTAAGCCATTACCAACAAACGAGGACTTAATAGAGGACATGGAAAATAATTTAAGTATTTCCGAATATCCTAAAAAGTACGGTATGACTTTAACAGAGCTTACTTTAAGACAGATTTTAATACCAAAGGATAACCCTACAGACTTAAGAATGTTTATAGATTATTTGGAACGGTTAGGGAGTTGTATATTAAAAAGAAACCAATTTAAAACAATTACCTTTTACTTTGACGAGGTGGGTAACTCTGGAAAAAGTTGTTTAAATATGTTTTTCGATTTAATTTATAATGACAATAACCAGCCAGTTAAACCAGAGCAATTTAAAGACCAATTCGGAGCTAAGGAACTTTATAATAAAAACTGTATTAATGTCGATGAAATAAACGAAAACAGCTTTTTTAATATGCTCGATACCCTTAAAAGAATGTCAAGCCCTTACAGTAAGGATAAAGTAAGAAATATGAGAGAGGAAACCTTTTTTACAATAAACTATTACCCTAATATGTATTTTTTTGTAAACGAGCTTATACCTCTAGATGTAAAGAAACATAAAGCCGTCTTTAAACGGTTTGATTTCTTAAAAACTCCTAATATTTTCGTAGAAAAAAAGGAGTTAAATAAATATCATAATGCTTGGCTTGAAAACCCTTTATTATATCCGAAACTAAGGGAGGATAAAGAGGGCTTAAACTGGTTAGCTAGTGCCATGATATTGGCTTATAAAATAATGATGGCTAGACAAATACCAGCCTATACTTTAAAACAGACAACTAACGAAAGTATAGATATTTACTTAAGTACTAATGAATTGATTAAATTTTTAGTTACTTATACAGAGTTAGCCCCTCCAGAAACTCCAAGTAATGACTATGTAAGAATTAAGGAAATTAAAAGTAAATTTCTGGAGTATCTGGAACTAAAAAATACGGATTACAAAACCAATACTTTAGACAAAGATATAGGTAAAGAATTAAGGAACCTTTACGGTATTAATAAAGACAACGAAAAACAATACTTTAACAATACTGGAGGAGCTAAGTATAGGGTTAAATTAAAAGACTTTAACGAGGTTGAAAACGAATATAAACAAATATATTGTATTAATGAGTTTGTAAGCGATAAACAATTAGAATTACTTAGTTACAGTAACGATAATAAATTAGTTTACAATAAAATACAAGCTGGTTACAATACAATTAATAAATTAAATAAGGAGCTTAGAGAATTAGACAATTATAATATAGTTAAACAGTTAGAGAGTCAAGGCTTAATAGAAAATACATTTAATACAAGTTTAGACTAATCTAAAGAGGTAACAAAATAAAATAGGGGTTAATAGGGGGTACTATGTATATATATAAGGGTAAATAAGGGTAGTAATATAATATATAAGGGTAAATAAGGGTACCCTATCGTATCCTATGAAATTGTAAATAAATTATATCGTCATGAAAAAATATTTTTTTCTGGTGGTAAAATTCAAAATTTTAATTTACCCTTATGTACCCTTTTTTTACCCTTATGTACCCCTATTTTCTTTATATTTACCCCCTAAGTACCCCTATTAAAACCTATACTAAATTACTATTAACTGGATTAAAAAATAATAAGAGGTATTAAAATGGCTTACGGATTAAAAGGTATAGAAAAATTACTAAGCGATTTAAAAGAAAAAGAGGACAAACTAAAGCAAAAGGTTTATAATAATAAGGTTGGATATGCTCCAAAATGTAAGGTTTGTAATAGCCCCCTAGTGCATGAAATAGAGGAACTAAGAGAGGAGGGTTATACACTCGAGGACATATTAGAGGAGTTAGAAATAACAGATATAAGTATAATGAGTTTATCCAGACATTTTAAAAACCATTACCCTAAAAGCAAAGAGTATAAACAAAAGCAATTAATAGAGGCTTTGGAAAACATGAAAGAGGCTTATATTAATTACCCTTATCTAGAGGACTATTTTAAAGATAAACCATTAGAGGAAATAGAGAACTTTAACAGAGAGTACGGTTTTTGTACGGATACTTTTACACTCTGTGAATATATCCCAGCTGGTAAAGTAAGTAATTGTAATATGACTGTAAACCGTTTGGATTTAGAGGCACAAAAGGAAATACTAGAGAATAAAAAGAACCGTTTTTATTTTGACGATAACGATAAAAACCAGATATTTATTACTAATGTAAGAAACCGTATAGACTGTTTAAACTGTAAAAATGAGTACAACGAAAAACGATTAAATTTACTTGAAAAAATAATTACTTACAATTTCTTAAATATAACTCCAGAAAACAAAGAACTATACTATACTTTACTTAATTTTAATGGTAATCCAGAGGAGTTTATAGAAACTTTAGGTAAAGGTAAGGAGGAGTAAAAAGTTAGTTTACAGTAGTTTACAGTAATGTAAACTTTACTTTAGACTGGTATTTATCTGTTAAACTGTTAAAGTTATGACATGTTTATGACACTTAACGGCAATAAATGACACAATAAATGACAAAACTTGACAAAATTATGACAAAACAATTCATTTACGAGTCAAAACGAGTCAAAATTTAACCAAAAAAGGACACTTAACGGAGGGTTTTACTAATTTAGTATCATGTTTTGATACATAACAAACCAATACTATAAGTAATGTAAAAGAGGTTTTAGAAATGAGTACAAGCAAAACAAAGCACTTACAAGCAATATATAAAGAGCATTTGAAAACTATTAATAGGGCAAATAAGGGGTTTTTATGTCCTTTTTTGACAACATTTTAAAAAATTGTTGTTAAAGTGTTAAAGTAAGGTATTAGGTTAGTTTAAATAAGGTTATAGGTTAAATATTATATTATACAATCGAATTGTTTACAGTTAGTTAGTTACTTGGAGTTTGATATTAACCAGCTCCAAGTAATATTAAAGTTTATGCTGTTTTTCTGTAACCAATAAAAGTAAATAACTAGGGGTTTGGTAAATCTTTACTATTTCCATAAATATAACTCAAACTTAATTTTAAATCCAACTCCAAGCCCCTAAATATTTACTATTATCTGGAGGTTTATACTTATGGTTACTATAGAACTTACTAATATTAACGAGGTATTTACAGAGATTAATAATATTAAGTTAAAGTATGGTATTAGCTGGTTTAATGAATATAACGGAACTATACAAATACAATTTATTAAGGACGGTTATATATCTGGTAAGCCAGTAACTTACAAGTTTACCAGCCTTAATTTATTACATATCTTTAGTAATCTGTTAAGTCAAATACAGTAAGCTTAATGTATTTGGCTATTCAATTAGAGTATAGGGTTTGGTATTGTAAAGGTATTGGAAATATTAACCAATACTTTTATTATTTTGATAGGCTTATTTTTTTTGTTATTGTTGGCTTTGGTAATCTATTACAACTAAGTAATTTTTTACTATTTCTTTGGTTTTCTGGAGGGGTTTTTATGGTTTGGTAATGGTTTGGTATTTTCCTCCTTACCTCCTCCAGATATTCGGAACTTTTTACCTTTATTTTACAAGTGAAATTTAACTAATTTTTTAGTCAAAAAAGGGGCTGTTTTAGGGCTTATTTTCATAGCCTCAAACTCGACGGAGTGGGCTTTATTTGGCTAAATAAGGAACCGACTAAAAAACTACTCTAAATTTACCCCTATGAAATTAACGAAAGACCTTATAATTTTAACTTAGTTTATACTAAGTGCCTTTAATTTTAATAGTATCTTTCATTTAATTAAAGCACCTTTCAAACTTGAAAACTTTTCGTACGATATATATATGTCTGAAAAAAAATTTACTTTTACCCCCTCAAACTCGATTTTTAGAACGGTTTCAAGTGTAAAATAGAAACTTACTTAAATGGTTTGGTTTGGTTAGATAAAGCCAAAGGTTAGAGTATTGGCTTAATACTTTGTTTTACTTGGAGTTATTTTTTACACTTGAACATATACTTTTTTTTTCTTTAATCTGAAATTAAGGAGCTATTTACTTAGTATGAGTAAAACAAAGGATTTTAATTAATTTTAATTTTAGCACTTAGTTATATTTCAAGTGTAAACTTAGTATCATACTAACTATTTACTAAGTTATATATAGCACTTAATATAAAAATATTTCCAACAAAACAATAACGGAGGTTAAAGGTATGGAAAACAATACTAATATCCAAATAGATAATAACTTAAAAGAAACCCTTAACAACCTAGCAAACGAAAGAAATACAGATATAAATACTGTAATAAAGTTGTTAATGGTGGAAAACGAGGAGTTAAAGAAAACTCCAAACAATTACCTTACTACAACTAAAATAAGTAAAAATAAAAGTACCTATAGTACTGTAATACCAGCACCAGTAAAAAATAAATTAGGCTTAGAACCTAAACAGTTACTTTACTGGGATATAGACAACAATAAAATAATAATAACTCCAGAGATAAACCCAGCACCAGCACCAGAGGAGGAAAGTATAACGGCTGGTTTTGAAATATTAAACGATTTCCTATTTAATGGTAACAGCCAATACAGTACAATAGCCAAAGACATATTAAACATATTGAATAATAAAGGCTTTGACAAAAGGAGGAAATTACGAAAACTAAAAAACCATAAGTTAAGACTAACTCCAAGTTACAAGCTAGTTGTTAGTTACTTATTGGATTACCCACTTACTCCAGAAAACAACGAAATACTAAAAGAAATTTACGAGGAAATTAACAATACTACTATTGAATAGTACAATACTTAGAGGCTTTTACAAGTCAAAAGAACGGCTTACAACAAAAGTATTGTAAATTAACCATTACATATATAGTAAACAATACTTTTAAGCTATTCTTTACTAATTAGAAAGCAATTTTAAGGAGGTTATACGACTTATGGCTTATACTATTACTTGGGCTGGTAAAAAAACAACTATAAACGGATTACCAGACCATTATATAAGAAACTGGGATAATAATATTAAAGTCAAGTTTTACCATAGAGGTAAATACAAAATGAAAACCAATAAATACGGTATAATGGTACCAGCTCGTAACGAAACTATGATTTACATAAATAAAAAGTATTTCCTCCAACTTAGTTGGAACCTTAGCAAAGAAAACGAGGATACTTTATTACAGATAATTAAAAATTTATACTGTTTTGGCTGTGATTTAGACGAAATAAAAAGGCTATTGAAAGCCGTATTTTATACAAGGAACTAACTAATAGCTCCTTTTATCCTATACCTTTTTTTACTATTTTTTAAACTATTAGTTTATAAATTCTATATGGACTTATTTAGACTTATTTATTTATCTGGTGCCAATACCCTAAAACTTAACCCTTAATTATACAAGGCAAAACTAAGGCACCAGAGAGGCACCACTTAACAAAAGTATAAACAATAGTATAAACATTACTTTAAATCTAACTGTAACAAAACTGTAACGGTATGGCTAGTTAATTATTACAATCGTTACAGTAACTTTACAGAAAAAACCAAATAACTTACTACTCCTAACTACTCCGTACTACTCCAAAACATACCAATTATTTTTTTACTCTTTTTAACGATTAAGTAAAAAGCATACCCATATATTTTTAACGAAAGGTAAAGACTACTATAAACCAATACCAAACCAGTAACTAATATTTTAAGAAATACTTAAAAAATTCAATACCTTAATTAAACCTCCCTTATTATCCTTACTGGTAGAAGCCAACAAAGTAATATTAATGATTTTCAAAAAAATAGTTTTTAGGGGGTATAAGTAAAAAAATATACTCCTATCTGTTAAAAGTGCCATGAATTTTTAAAGACATGACAAGCCAAAGACTAGCTTAAAATTAATGATAATGTAATATTTTATAATACCATAACAGAAATTAATATTTATTTTACTTTTTAGATATATTAAGACCACTTAATAAGTAAACGGTTTGTTTTCCTATCGTTTTCATTTTCTTAAATCGATGGCACTTTTATAAAAATTATGCTGTTAAAATTACCATAACCTTAACAAGTATGGAGGCTAACTTTAACAAAAGGGTTTATACTATACAATTTCTGGAGTAATGTATAGGATAATTTACTATACAATTTTACAATATCTGTATAGTATTAAAAAATTGTTTAACAAAATGGCTTAAAATTGTTTAACATTTTTTTATCGTATTACAAAAAAGCCAATATTTGTAATACAAATGGTAACCATTATTTATAATGAATGGTAACCACCTATTAAAATACAAACGATTTAAAGCCAAAATTTAAATATAATTTTTTATAAAACATATGTTTAGGAGGTTTATATTTATGGATAGTGATTTAGTAGAATGGACGGAAATAATAAGTAAAGACCAATACGACGAACTAAATAATTTATACGATAAGTATAAAAAGGTAACTACAAAAGAAGTATTAGAACAAAAAGACTTTAACGGCTATTTTTATATTGTTTGTACTTATTATTGGTATATTAATGAAGTTGAAAACGGTAATATTTCCGAAAGTGAAAAAGTACCATTGTCTAAGGCTCGTAAAAGTTTTTTAGAGGCTAAAGATAAGATTAATTTAGAAAAAATTTTAAGTTAATTGTTGTATGTTACTCCAGATATTGTAAATAATTTACTATACATTTCTTTTATTTTTGTATAGTAAATTACTATTAACTTATAATATTTAAATACTATTAACATTATAATATTAATTACTAATAATATTATACTGGAGGTATAATTATGAGTTTGAAAAATACAACTATAAGAGTAAAAGAGAATGTATTAGAGGAAATAAAAGTAAAAGCCATTAGGGATAATATAACCCAAACCGAATTAATTAATAGGTACTTAATAGCTGGTTTAAAAAAAGACGGTATAGACATAGAATAAAAGCCAAATATAAGGAGTAAAAGGAAGTTTTACAAATGGAACTTAATAAACAGATTAATTTTAGACTTACCGAAGCCGAATACGATAGGGCTTTAAAATATAAGGAGCTTAGAAATAAGCATAGTAATAAAAAAATAGGTTTTAGAACTATCTTTATGGAAAAGATAGACGACGATATGACTACTAGCAATATAGGGCTTGAAATCAAAAGAAACGAATTACAAAAAGAATACGAGGAACTTAAACAAGCTAAAAATACTATTGTTGAAAATATGGAGGAAATAAGCATTAAATTGAATAAATTAAATACTGAATTAAACAATAGTACTTTATATGACTTATCTAATTTTAAACATAATGAAAATATTTTAAAGGCTGTTAATAGTGTAAAAGATTACTGTATACATAACAGTATCAAAGACTTTAAGCAAATACCAGCCCCTTTATATTTGGAACTTGAAAGCACTTTTAAAATAAAAGAAACT
>Ga0129307_1001956_pt1 | contig 18646 bp, 15 predicted proteins | sample P1105metagenome_FD_94437 | JGI IMG/M metagenome (GOLD analysis project Ga0129307, IMG submission 94437) | Capybara group fecal microbial communities from Wisconsin, USA - P1105 metagenome | ecosystem: Host-associated > Mammals > Digestive system > Large intestine > Fecal | place: USA: Wisconsin... | reverse complement strand
TGTAAGTGGTCCAATCATAAATCTCTTTTTCCTTGGTCTCACCCCAAGCGTAGTAGCCGCCCGAACCCTCGGGGATGGATGCTCCCACGTTGCAGCAAGCCCACTTGGTGCCGGAGGGGAGTCCGAGGTCGATGGCATGTGGGTGGTTGTCATCGGGACATGACTGGGCGTTTGCTATGAACACCACGAGCATCATAGATAGAGTAATCAATAAACGTTTCATATGTCATTTTATTTAATGTTGACTATTTTTAGTAATCGTAAAAAAATAACTTGGTACGATTATCATTCTTCAAAAGAGGTTTTCGCACCATAATAGAAATTAATAAAATAGTTTACATAATCCATATCAAGAAATCGCTTATATTATTTATTATTAACATAATATTTTTCATAATCTGCTAGAAATTCCGCAACATTACAACTGTTTTCCAGGCAGTTATGTGTGTCACGAAAAATCCAGCAGATATTGTAACAGAGAAGGAGATGGAGTACCTCAAAGACGCTAACGAGAGACAGACGAGGCAGTTCGCCGCCATTGTTGCCGAAAGAATTGGCATACACGGGGTGGCCATTGTCTGCTACGCCTTCGGTGTGTCCCGAAACACCGTCTACAGGGGGCTCCATGAACTCCAGGCCAAAGAGCACCTCGACGAAGGCAAGGTGCGGAAGAAGGGTGGTGGAAGGAAGAGCACGCTCTCCGTCCACCCCGAGTACATCAACATATTCCGGGAGATCGTGGAGTTCGACATTGCAGGACTTCCGCAGGATGCCAACACGAAATGGCTCCGCCTCACCCCTTCGCAAATCCAATCCATTTTTTCGGATGATTATCACGTGGAGGTGAGCCTCTACACCATCAGGCAAATCATCAAAGCGGAGGGATACACCCGGCGCAAGCCGGTAAAGACCCTGCCCATGGCGGACTGCGAGCTGCGCGACGAACAGTTCAAGAACATTGAGCGGCTGCGGAAGGAGTGCGAAGGAAAGGGCATCCCCGTGTTCAGCATCGACACGAAGAAGAAGGAGCTCCTCGGCTGCTTCAGGAGAGACAACGGCACCGCCTACACCACGGAGGCCGTGGAAGTCTCCGACCACGACTACTCCACATTCTCCAACGGAAAGATGGTTCCACACGGCATCTACGACGTCGGCAGGAACACCGGATACATGACCTTCGGGCTGAGCCACGACACCGCGGAGTTCGCCTGCGACTGCCTTGTCGAGCAGTGGGAACAGCACATCAGGCACATATACCCAAATGCTAAAAGCATCCTCATCCTTTGCGACGGGGGCGGGTCGAATTCCGCCAGGAGCTGGCAGTTCAAGTGGTGCCTCATTGAAACCGCGAAGAGACTGGGCATCGACATCAGGATCGCCCACTATCCACCATACTGCTCCAAATGGAACCCTATTGAACACCGGCTCTTCTCTCAGATTTCCAGAGTGTGGAGCGGAGCGGTGTTCAACAACGTCGAAGAGGCCAGGGAGATGGCATCCAGGGCGAGGACAAAAACTGGCCTCGCCGTATTCACGTCTATCAACAGAAGAAAATATGAGACAAAGAAAGAACGAAACCCACTTTTTAAAAGCGAGTGTGACAAGCATATCATCAAGGACGAAATCCTGCCAAAATGGAACTACCTTGTCAAATGCAACTGAGGACATAAATAATACCAACTTATTTTTTAACGATTACTAAACAGACTATGCTCATCACTGCACTATCGCACAACACCGGGTGTTCCCCAGATGTCACTTCAAAATATGCTGACACTATCGTCAAGTGGCTCATCAGGCAAATCATGGAGGAGGGCAAATTATTCGTCAGCGACTTTGGCGAGTTCTGCATACAAAAGCGCATGGAGTTTGTTTACCACGACACTGCTACGAAGAAGAGATGGCTCATTCCACCTTCCTTGCAGTTGCTCTTCACACCTATGCCACTTATAGACAAAGAGAAGAGGGAGAACAGCAAGGCTTTTGCTCGTATCGCTGAAGCCATCGCTCAGGAACATGGGGAAAACCAACTCACAGCGCACAAGTTTGCAGTGATGTTTTTCAAGACCATTCTCGATGCCATGGAAGAGGCTTCCTCTGTGGAGGTGGAGGGGCTCGGAGTCTTCGAACTCACACAAATGAAGGTGGCAGATGCCATATATGGCAAAGTTACCTTCACTGCCGACCGTGTCTTCCTGTCCGACATCAACAAGCCTTTCTCATTCTTCCAACCTGTAGAAGTCAATGAAGGGGTGTCTTTCCCCGACATAGAGACCTCCACACACCGCTTTCCCGAAGAAAGGAACAATAAGACTTTCCTTATCTTCCAAGAAAAGCAAGAGCCTGAAGAGAACGTAGCCCCCTCAGAAGCCCCCGCCGCGCCCTTCTCCGCAAGCGTCGGCTCTGCCGATGCAGAAGAAAACGCAGCCCCCACGGAAGCCCCCGCCGCGCCCTTCTCCGCAAGTGTCGGCTCTGCCGACGTAAAAGAGAAAGCAGCCCCCTCTGAAGCCCCCGCCGCACCCTTCTCCGCAGGTGTCGGCTCTGCCGACGCAGAAGAAAATGCCCCCTCTGTAGAGCCAGCTCCCGCCTTCCGCCGCTCCCTTCGCTATCTTCTCCCCGCTTTGTTGTTGGCTGGTTGCATCCTCCTGTTCCTTCTCCTAAAACCTGCCCAAGCCGACCAGCCACCATCATCTCCTGATACCACAACAGCTTCGAAATCAACTACTGACAATAGCTCTGCTGCCTTGGAGGAACCACCTTCGGAAGTCCCAACAACTCCTCTCCCGGCATCATCTGAAGACCAAGCTGGCACACTTGATTTCGCTGCCATGAACGCCCAACTGCCTTACGGTGGTTATGATATCGTAGGGGTGGCAAGCACCATCACCGTTCCCTCTGGCATGACTTTGCAGAAAATTGCCCGGACTTACCTCGGCACAGACTATACGGAATATCTTGTCGTACTTAACGGAGGGAATGCCGACCCACAACCGGGACAAAAATACATGATTCCCAAGCTCCTGCTACGCAAGCAACGACATTAGAAGATGCTGTCTCCTTAAAACACGGCGACATTTCACAAAAAATCTATCGAAAAGCCTTGCAACTTCGGATAAAAAAACGTAATTTTGCAGCATGGAATTAAGAAGACACATTGAAATACTGCTGTTGCGCAACGACTGCGTGATAGTACCACATTTGGGTGGTTTCATGGCCCACCATAGACCGGCACGCTACGACGAAGCCGACCACATGTTCATACCCCCCATCAGAACCTTGGGATTCAACCCTCAACTCACCATGAGTGACTCTCTGCTCGCACAGTCCTATGTTGACACCTACGACCTCAGTTTCCCAGAGGCGGTCAAAAGAGTGGAGCATGAGGTGCAGTTGCTCAAGGAGCGCCTCGAGGCCGATGGAAAAGTGGAATTGCCCGACTTGGGTACACTCCGGCTGAGTTCATCCGGGCGTTATGAGTTTGAACCATGCCTGGCTGGAATTCTCTCACCTCGTCTGTACGGGTTGGGGGCCTTTGAGATGAACCCTTTGGCAGCGCGAAATGCCGCAAGGACAGCAACACCTGCCGTCGTTATGCCTATTCATCCCGTATCAACATCCATCAACTCAGAAAAACCCACTTTGGCCACCATTATGTCACACATCGACAACACAACAGAAAGAAACGAAGAGAAAACCATCAGCATCAAGGTGAGCTTGTTGCGTAACCTTGCCGTCACCGCCGTTGCAGCTGTGGCATTGGTGCTCTTCGCAAGGCCGGTGGCTCCAGGGGAGACTATCGACGAGACCGAAACAGCACAGGCAAGTATGCTCGCTGTACCGCAACAAGCGGAGCAGAACGTGAATGCTGATCCTGGCATCGTGCCTGCTCTCTGCGAAATAGCTCAGAGGATGGAATCTGCAAAACACAAGGTCTTCACTCCATCAGCCGGAAAGTTCACCATCGTTTTGGGTTGCAATATGCCGCTTGACAATGCTCAAATCTGGCTTTCGCAAGTTCAGCAAAAAGGTGTGGCTGGAGCTGTATTGTTCCCATATCGCTCCGACAACATGGTGGTATATGGAGCTTACGATGACCGCCATGAGGCTGCGAATAAGCTCAAGGAGTTAGCCGAACTGGGGCTTGCCGGATGGATTATGGAGGTGAAGGGCTGATGAAAAGAGTGCGATGCCCCAAGTGTGACCAGTTCATCACATTCGACGAGACAAGATACGACAATGGTCAGGCACTGGTCTTCGAATGCCCGAACTGCCATAAGCAGTTCGGTATTCGTATGGGGGTCTCGCAACTTCGTAACAGACAAAAAGAGGAGACTTTCGACGAGCATCGAAATGATGACGCATACGGCTCCATCGTCGTCATCGAGAATGTCTTCCATTTCAAGCAGGTTATTCCTCTCAAAATGGGTGACAACACGATTGGCCGGTATATGAAGGGCAGCAAGACCAACACGCCCATTGAAACAGTGGATCCCAGTGTTGACATGCTCCATTGTGTCATCAATGTCTCAAGAGATAAAAAAGGTAAACTTAGATATGTCCTACGCGACGGGCCAAGCAATACTGGCACTTTCGTGGACAATGAAATACTCGGTGACAAGGAGCGCCGAACGATTTTTGATGGCTCTCTCTTCACCATTGGGGCCACGAGCATCATTCTGCGAACAGCCCCGGAAGACCCCTAAGTATCTTTTCCGCAGGTGGCAGCTATGCCGTCACATTCCTTCCATTCACCTTCCATCCTTTACAACTATGTATAAGCATTTCTTCAAGCGTCTTCTCGACATCATCATCTCGGCACTGGCTTTGGTGGTAGTTTCGCCTATCTTGCTCGCGGTAGCCATCAAGCTTCATTTCGCCAACAAAGGAGCCGGCGTCTTCTTCTTCCAGCAAAGAGTGGGGAAGGACGATAGAATATTCAAGGTAATCAAGTTCAAGACCATGACCGACGAACGTGATGCGCAAGGCAACCTTCTCCCTGATGCTGAAAGGCTCACCAAGGTGGGGAAGTTTGTACGGTCAACCTCCCTCGACGAACTGCCGCAGTTTGTCAATGTGCTGAAGGGTGATATGTCGCTCATTGGTCCAAGGCCCTTGCTTGTGCAATACTTGCCCTTGTATTCTCCTGAGCAGCGGCGCAGGCATGAGGTGCGGCCGGGCATATCAGGTTGGGCGCAGTGCCATGGGCGCAATGCCATGACGTGGGCGCGGAAATTCGAGTATGACGTGTGGTACGTGGACCACCTCTCTTTCGTGACCGATGTAAAGGTGGTGTGGATGACCATCAAGGCGGTTCTTGCAAGGGAGGGCATCAGCGGCGAAGGGTCAGCCACCATGGAAGCCTTCAACGGCCACAACTGATTGTTACATACCGACTAATCACATTGATTGGTCGGTATGCAAATTTGATAATAAGCCTAACTATAACAATATGTCCATGAAAAAGAAAAACATCATTATCGCCTTCACGGCACTGCTCGCAACAGGTGCTGCAGCACAAACTTATCCCTATCAAAATCCTGAACTTACGGCGGAGCAACGAGCGGCAGACCTGTGCTCGCGTCTTACTCTTGAAGAGAAGGCGAGCCTCATGATGAGTTCCTCACCAGCCATTCCCCGCCTCGGCATTCCACAGTTCGACTGGTGGAACGAGGTGTTGCATGGAGTGGCACGAAATGGCTTTGCTACAGTTTTTCCCGCCACCATCGGAATGGCGGCTTCCTTCGATGACCAATTGCTGCAGAAGGTCTTTGATGCAGCCAGTGACGAGGCGCGTGCAAAGGCCAACACTGCAAGACACTCTGGTGTGGTGAAGAGGTACCAGAGTCTCTCCTTCTGGACACCCAACATCAACATTTTCCGAGACCCGCGATGGGGAAGGGGGCAAGAGACGTATGGAGAAGACCCATACCTCACAGAGAGGATGGGACTTGCTGTCGTGCGAGGACTACAGGGCGACGGGACGCATAAATACCGTAAACTCCTCGCTTGTGCAAAGCATTTTGCCGTACATAGTGGCCCGGAGTGGAACAGGCATGAGTTCAATGTGGAGGCTCTGCCAGAAAGGGATCTTTGGGAAACCTATCTTCCTGCATTCAAGGCACTTGTGCAGGACGGAAAAGTGGCGGAGGTGATGTGTGCTTACCAGCGCATCGATGGAGACCCCTGCTGTGGGAACACAAGATACCTGCAACACATACTACGCGACGAATGGGGCTTCGACGGACTGGTGACAAGTGATTGCGGAGCAGTGGATGACTTCTGGCGCCCAGGGAGGCACGGGGTGTCGAAAAACAAGCATGAGGCATCGGCAAAAGCTGTACGGTCGGGTACAGATGTGGAGTGTGGCTCCAATTATAATTCGCTGCCGGAGGCTGTTGCTAAGGGAGAAGTGACAGAGAAGGAAATTGATGTCAGCCTCAAACGGCTTCTGAAAGCACGTTTCGAACTCGGAGATTTCGACCCGGAGAGCATCGTCGATTGGCAGCAAATGGATGAAAGCGTCGTGGCCTCGCGCAAACACAAACAACTCGCATTGCAGATGGCAAGGGAGTCGATGACCTTGCTGCACAATCAAAACAATGCCTTGCCACTCGCACGCAACGAACGCATCATCGTTATGGGACCCAATGCCAACGACAGCGTAATGCAATGGGCCAACTACTCAGGATATCCAACATCCAACACCACCATTTTGCAGGGAATACGCAAGAAACTTGGGCGGGACGTGAAATACTACACGGCATGTGACCTCACACGCGACGAGGTGCTGCAGAGCCTCTTCGCCAATATCCACACGCCGGAAGGAGGAAAGGGCATGCGTGCCACCTATTATAATAATAAGAACTTTAACGGAAATCCTGCGGCGGAAACTGTCATGACAGAGCCTATCAACCTGAGCAACGGAGGAAACACCGTGTTTGCTCCGGGAGTCAACCTCGAGAAATTCTCTGCTCGTTATGAAGGTGTCTTCACACCCGAGAGTGATGGAGAGGTGACTTTCACCACGAAGTTTGATGACTGCGTAAGGTTGCTCGTCAATGGTGATACACTTATCGACGTATGGAAAGGACGCGCACGAATTCAGGTGGCGGAGAAAAATCTCAAGGTTAAAGCAGGGAAGACCTACAACTTGCAACTTGACTATATGCAGGACACCGACATGGGGGCTTTGCAGTTTGATGTTGTCAAAAGGATGAAACCCACCAAGCAACAACTTCTTGAACAAGCAGAGGGCTTCTCTACTGTGGTGTTCGTTGGTGGCATTTCACCTCGCCTTGAAGGGGAGGAGATGAAGGTGGATGCACCGGGCTTCAAAGGAGGCGACCGAACCGACATCCAACTTCCACAGGTGCAGCGCGACGTGCTGAAAGCACTGCATGGTGCAGGAAAAAAGGTGATTTTCATCAACTGCTCCGGAAGTGCCATCGCACTAACACCGGAATTGGAAACCACGGATGCCATCCTCCAAGCATGGTATCCAGGAGAGGAGGGGGGCAACGCAGTGGCTGACGTGCTGTTTGGAGATCACAACCCTGAAGGAAAACTGCCCATCACTTTCTACAAGAGTGTCAACGACCTTCCCGACTTCCTCGATTACCGCATGGACAACCGCACATATCGCTATTTCACAGGAGAGGCACTCTTTCCCTTCGGCCATGGCTTGAGCTACACTTCTTTCAATTTCTCCAAACCGTCTTTCAAAAAGGGAAAGGTGATGGTCAGCGTCTCAAATACGGGTAAAGTGCGTGGCACCGAGACCGTTCAGGTCTATGTCAAGCGCATTGATGACAAGGGAAAGCTCATCAAAACGCTAAGAGGCTACAAGAAAGTCGCTCTCAACCCAGGAGAGACAAAAGTCGTGGAAATTGACATGCCTCGGGAACGTTTCGAGTCTTGGGATGACAACACCAACACCATGCGCATCATCCCAGGAAAATACCAATTGATGGTGGGTAATTCCAGCGACGCCAATGCCCTTAAGACCATCGTCGTAAAAGTAAAGTGACATCCATTTTTGTTTTGGGGACGCTAAGTATAGCGTCCCCAAAACCAATACTATAGCCACGATGACTTTCAAATCGCTCCATTGGGATTTTGTATCAGATGGAATGTCAAGGTTGTATATCGATGGTTAAAAAACTTTAAAACAACCGATTCTCTTTTGTCGTGGCGTGAAAAATTACTACCTTTGCAGCCGCAAAACGGGCAAGTCTTGTACGGCCAGCTCCCTGCGAATCCTCCAGGACAGGAATGTAGCAAAGGCAGTAGGTTGTAGCGGCGCGATGCAAGTAGCTTGCCCACCCGCCTCTTTAGCTCAGTTGGCCAGAGCACGTGATTTGTAATCTCGGGGTCGTTGGTTCGAATCCGACAAGAGGCTCAAAAAAGCCGCATCTTTATGGTGCGGCTTTTTTTATGCGTGATTTTTTGAAATTCTCAGAAGTCCATGGCCATTCGGCTGGCCTCCTTCTCGCTTAGTTCCGTCACCCTTGTCTGCATCACACGATAGACCCTTTGGCAGAGGTTGAGAACGGTGGGGCGATGTGTGGTGACAATGCACGTCTTGTTGGGATGTTGTTCTACGATGTTTTTCAGCACCATGCGCTCTGTTGTTACATCAAGGGCCGATGTGGCCTCGTCGAGCAACAGGATAGGGGCGTTGCGTAGCACGGCGCGGGCAATGGCGATGCGTTGTGCCTGCCCTTCCGACAGTCCTCGGCCGCGCTCACCCAATTGGCTGTGAAGGCCTTCGGGCATGGCACTCACAAAGTCCCAAGCACATGCTGTGCGGAGGGCTTGCTCCATCTCCTCCTCTGTTGCCTCCTCACAGCCCATCTTCAAGTTGTCGGCTATGCTGCCTGTGAGAATGGTGTTTCCTTGTGGCACGTATGCAAAGAGGTGACGCGTCTCGATGTTCAGCTCTATTTCCCTCCCATCTGCACCCATGATGACCGCCTCGCCCTTTTCCGGCCTGATTAGTCCCAAGAGCATGCGCACGATGGTGGTCTTCCCTTCGCCCGATGGCCCCACCACGCCCACAATCTCGCCGGGGCGTGCTATTAGGTTCGAATGAGTGATTACGTCTTTCCCTTTGACGTATGCGAAATCCACATCTCTCAATTTCAGTTCAAAGCCTTGCTCTGCAAGTTTGTCCAACTCGTAGCTTCCTTCAATATGCTTTTCTTTGGGCAGCTGCACCAGTTCGCGCACACGATGAGCCGACACGGAACTGCTAAGAAAGGCGGGGACGATGCCTATGACACTTGCAAAGGCTCCAGCCAAGGCCGAACGCTGCTGCAAGAACAATGTCATTGTACCAAAGGTGATTTGGTGGGACCAAAGCAGGTATAGGCAATAGCCGAAGGCCGTGAACTGCACCAGCATTCCAACCACCGACATATATACGTTGGTCTTGATTGAAAACCAATTATAATCCAAGCTGACAGCCTTGAACTTCTGTTGCCATTCGCGTAGCTTGCGACTGTATTGCCCCAGAATACCAAATGACTTGATGGTGTCCATATTATAGAAAGTCTCCACCTCAAAGGTCATCACCTGGCTGCTCATCTGCCGCATTTTGATGTTGTATTCGCGCTGCTTCTTGATGACAATCCTCGAAACAAGAAGCATGAATGGCGCACTAAGGAATGCCAACAATCCCATCACCACGTTGTAGTGCATGATGACGAGCAATGTGGCGAAGAATTGGTAAATGGAGATGATGATGGTGGGGAGCCAACTGATGGCATTGCTGCTCACCGTTCCCACATCGTTGGTGAACCTGTTGAGTACGTCACCGTTGCTGTAATGATTGATGGCAAGCCAGTCGGCATCGATGATCTGGTCGAAGATGTCGCCCTGAATGTCGTTGTTGATGTATATCTGAAGTTTCAGCGTCACACGGCTCAGTACGTTGCCAATGACAAGTGAGAAGATGGAACTTCCAAGCATTACGGCCACCAAAAGCCATAATTTTGACAATTGGTAGCCGGTGATGATGTCGATAATGTATTTTCCTGCCACGCTCGCCACAAGCCCCAACGTGGTGCTTGTAATACCGAGCAGAATATAGAAGGCAATGGCCTTCTTGTACCTTCGACTGTAAGTGAAAATCCACCTCCAGTCATCAAAAATTTCGCCCAACGTGCCATTTCTCCACCGAGAGATGAGCAAGTCGAGCGACTCAAACGAAGTGCTTTTAGGTTGCGGGGTGTTGGGGTCTTCCAGCATATTTTGTCAACGGTCGCATTCGCCCAGCAGGTGTTGGTTGATGTGCCTGACGCGGTGGCATGGTACGCCGTATGCCACATATCCGTCGGGGATGTCTTTGGTCACCACGCTGCCAGCACCTATGATGCACCATTTTCCTATCTTTACGCCCTGGATGATGGTGGCTCCGGCACCTATCCAAGTGCCTTCGCCCACGGTGACGTTGCCGCATAGCGAGGCATTGGGTGAAATATGGGCGTAGTCTCCCACCACGCATTCATGTTCCAAAATCGCACCAGTGTTGATGATGCAGTGCTTGCCTACCACGCAACCTGTCTGTATCACACTGGTGGGCATCACCACCGTTCCGACACCTAATTTGGCTCGTTTAGACAAAATGGCAGATGGATGAACGATGGTGTCAAACTCCACATTGTTGGCTTTTGCCAGACGTTCCGCGACATCCTTACGACGTTCGTTATTCCCGATGCTGATAATAATGGGTGACACATCCTTCTTGTCCTGTATGAAGGGAATGCCCATGAAATTTTCCATGGTTTTGTTGTCATCCATGATGCCTTCGATAGGCAAATCGAGTTGTTCCAAGATGTCCACGATTACTTTTGCGTGGCCACTGGCTCCATATAAGTACATACTTGTAGATGTTATAAGTTAATATAGAGGCAGATGTATTTACCATCTGTGGTTGCTAATTGCAAATCGTTTGCAAAAGTAGCGAAAAAATAAGTAAACTGTTCCTTTTCCGTGGATTTTTTTTAGTTAGCCATCACTTTTTTATAGAAATCAAGGAGACAATGCCACACATAGCCTTGTTCAAAACGTTCGCCCACCATCCTGCGGGCGTTGCAAGCCATACGCATTCGTTCTTTCGGTTGTTTCACCATCTTTCGCATGGCTGCGAGCAGGCTATCGCTGTCGCTAGGTGGCACAATGAGGCCATTTTCCCCTTCCACGATGATTTCCCTCGAACCGTTGATATTGGTGACGATGGCAGGTAGCCCCATGGCCCCAGCCTCCAACACGGTGTTGGGGAAACCTTCTCTATAAGAGGGCAGCACGAAGCAGTCGCCAGCGGCATAGCATGCCAGAAGGGCGGTTTCACGTTGCATCCCTACAGCTTCCACATCAGGGTGTTGACTGATGATGTGCCTGGCTTCCTCCGAGATGGGATCGAGGTCACTTTCGTCAGGGCCAACAATCAGCAGCCGCACGTCTTGCCGTTCTTTGGCTAAGGCAGCAAAGGCATGGCATAGTTCGTCGATGCCCTTGTCGCGTCCTACGCGTCCTACGAAGACGAAGGTGAGTTTCCCTTCTTTTCGTATCTTTTCAGCCTGTTTCATCACCTCCGGTCGGCGGTCGTAGTATGCCATGTCCACACCACGCACATTGCCATGACCTAAAACTTGGAGTGGCTTCCTTGTGATGTGATTTTGTATCAAGTCGTATTTTACACCCTCGCCCTCGGGTATCACGTGGGTGGCGCAGTAACAGGTGATGCTATCGGTGGCCATAAGCAGTCGTCTTTTCAGCCCATTGGCCGAAGGGAACACCAAACCTGTAAACGTATGTATCCTTACCGGCACGCGTAGCATCCACGCCGCCGTCATGCAAAGCAGCCCAGCCTTGGGGGTCATGGAGTGCACGATGTCGGGTTTCTCTTTCCAAAAAGTGTGCAAGATGCGGCAGAGTGACACCATGTAACGAAATTGAGAAATATGCCGTTCCATCTTGATTCTCACGCATTTCACTCCTTCGCGTTCCTCCACGATGTCCATCAGTTCCCCAGGCGATGACAAAGCCACCACCTCATATTGTTTAGACAACTCGCGCAGCAAGCCTCGACAAAACACCTCCAATGAAAGGGGGATGGTGGAGGCACGGATGATTTTCTTCTTTTTCATCTTTTTTCCCTTTTTGTGGCAGTCAGAGTAATAGAGAAATATCAATAATTTCTTTAACTACAACTTCTTTTATCCGTCTTTATTGATGATTCTTCCAATGACTGTCTGCATAGCCATAAACAAGGGCGTGAGCCGGTGCTTGGCTGAATAATAAAATATGTGCCAGTGAGGGGGAAAATAGTGTAAGTCCAGTTGTTGCAATGCAAGATGCTGGCGGTCGCGACCAAGAAGAGCGTATAGATTTTGATATTTCTCTTTCCATGTGCCCTCGCTGCGCATTGCGATGATGCCAAGTCCCAGCACGCCAAGTGCAATGCGGTTCTGAAGGGCTTCTTTCACATCATCACCCAACTGCTGCGTGGTGATGCGTTGCTCCATTGCATCATACAAGCGGTCCCATTTCGCACAAAGGTCGTCGCGGTGGCGGTTGGAATACGACCCAATGTACTTGCGGTAATGGTACCAAGGTTTCGGCACGTAAACCACTTTCCTCGCTCTGGAAAAATAGTCGATGTTGAAAACCACGTCCTCAGCTGTTCCTACGACACGGGTGTCCACGAAAGTGATGGGTGGGTCTTCTGTCACCAACCTTTTGGAGTATAGTTTTCCCCAAATGGTACCCCATGTGTCTAACAGGTCGGGACGCGACAACTCCTCACGATAAGGACCGTACATCCGACGATGCAACGAATGTACCTCGTCGCCCTCCCACACTCGTTCCGATGACTCGAATACCTTGGGGAGCGACTGTGACGCGAATTCCCTCGTGTAGCACCATGCAACGGTGTCTGCTTGATGGATATGGGCAGCGGCGATGGCTCTTTCACATGTGTTCGGGGAAATCCAGTCATCGCTGTCCACAAACAGCAACCATTCTCCGCGTGCAACGGTTATGGCGGTGTTGCGTGCTGAGGAAATGCCCGTGTTCTCCCTACGCTTGATGACTATGACGCGGGGGTCTTTCGCAGCAAATTCCTCCAGCAGTTCCAATGTGTGGTCGGTGGAACCGTCTTCGACGCAAATCACTTCCAAGTCACCAAAGCTTTGTGTGAGGATGGAGTCAAGACACTGTTGGATGTGTTGTTCGCTGTTGTAAGTGGGGATGATGATGCTGACCATTTCACTTGAGCAGAAGAGGGAGCATGTTGAAATAGAAACCGTAGGCGTAGAAGAGTAGGATGCCCGCCGCCAGCATGCGTTCGTGGTTCACCCAGAAACGCTCACGTATGAAGGGATAGACGAGTACTAAGGGGAGGATGAACCAAGAGATTTGGGCGAAACGGTTGGAATAGGGGGCGCGGATGATGAGTACCCAGAAGGCGTTGCAAATGAGATAAGTGTTGAAAATCCAATGGTAGTAGGCATCCTCAAACTTGCGACGCCACAAGAAATAAGCACCCACACCCACACCCAATGCACTGTAGGCAATGAAATCCCAACGGAAGGTGGTGGAGACAATGACACCTTCCGTCCTCATTTATTGCTCAGTCATGGTGAGATAACCTGTTAGTTTGTTGTCGTCCGCCATATAGTCGGCAAAACCGGCCATCCACTCTTGTATCAGGTTGCCCAGCAGAAATGAAATGAAGATGGACAGGAGCCATACTGAGAGATACAAACGGTTGTCGTTCACGTACCATGCCATTGCGGCGGCGGCAATCATCAGATAGACCGAATTGTGAACCCCTGCGCCCATCAAGGCAATGGTCACCATCATGGGGATGTTGTCTGCATAAGCCATGGCCAGGATGAAGAGTGAGGCTCCCACACCATTGCGTATGCCATTGACACCATACGCCCAAAAAGTGAACATGCTCATGACCACCAACAAAGGAACAAAATTGTATTCCGCAAAGATGCGTCGCATGGCCAACCAAAGTGAGCCTACGTATATGGCTGCAAAACAAAGGAAATACCCATGGAGCCCACTGTATTTCGCGAAAAAGTGTGTGATGAAGGTATACAACCATTCCTTGCTCCATGTGAAAAGGGAGAGATTTGCCTTGTTGGCCACATCTTTTTGGAAACCTGCGGCATAGTTCACCGTATCGCCATAGTTGCCAGAAACGGGCCTGAAACCCATCATTAGGATGATGAAGACACACACCACCATTCCTAAGATTTGGTTGATGGCGACGATTTTGTCATCAAAAACGACGCCATGTGCACACTGGATGAGTGTCCATAGTATCAAGAAGAAGATGATGTAGTGGAAATAGTCTCCTAAATATATGGAGTTGAAATATTCTATCATCCTAATGTCAAATATAGTTCTACATTGAAGATGGGGAGGATGACACTGAATGTCATTTTTTCAAACATTTCCTCATTTTTTGATTGATAAGAACCCATTGTTCCATCACCCAACGAAAGAGGCGGTAAATACATGGTATTTTCAAAAACAATGCCATAATGACCTTCTCAAATATAGATACTTTGGGATTTTTCAGAAATTCTTTTAAGCCCTTTTCTCGTACATCTTTCAATCGTTTATTTGCATATTCCTCATATTTTGTTCCTTTCATATCGTAACGTATATACAATAAGTTTTTTAAGAAATAGCGTAAATAGTGAGCTCGACAAGAGTGTTTGTTTTGTGGTATGTGTCGAAGGTAAAATAGGAAACCAGAATACACATTGATCGCCCTGTTAGGATTGTATTTCGAAATGGAATCACTTCTCTGGAAGTAATAATAAAGAGGTGTGTTATTGTATCCGATTTTCTCCAATATCATAAATATCCTTAAATTGAAATCCAAGTCTTGGCTGACTACGTTATTGAAGCGTATATCTTTAATTAGTTTTTTATGATATAGCTTGTTCCATACAGGATATAAAATTTTTATTTCATCTGGTGTTTTCATCTCAAAGATGTTACATATTATTTCCTCTTGATTGAGAATCCGCAGAATGCTGATCTTTATTTCCTCTTGAGTGTTATTGCCATAAACTCTCTTACATCCTACCATTGACAACTCACACCCCGTCTGTTTGGCTGTTTGGAGAAGGGTTTCCAACATTTGTGGATGTAAATAATCATCTCCGTCTGCAAATGTGATGTATTCGCCAGAAGCAAGGGCGAGTCCCACATTTCTTGCAGCCGAGATTCCGCTGTTGGCTTGATGAATCGTCTTGAATCTCTTGTCTTTTAGGCTGAATTCATCGCATATCTTTCCGCTGCCATCTGTCGAGCCATCATCTACCAAGAAAACCTCGAAGTTTTTGTAGGTTTGATTGGCAATGCTGTCAAGGCATTTGGGCAAATATTGTTCTACATTGAAGATAGGGAGGATGATACTGATCAATTCTTTTTCTATCATAGTAGATGATTTTTTAATTTAATATAGGCATAAAGTGCCAAGCCAAGGGGTATGGCGCAGACGGTAAGTAGTTTTTTGGGAGACTCTTGGATGAAATGACTATTACGTGAGATAAGGCTGCTTGACACATAATGAACAGCCTCTATGAACCGTCGCTTGGCGGTGGGTGCGAGAACCATCGATGACTTGCGGATGAAGGCGAAGCCACGAGGGTTGCGGATGTATTGGCGAAACATATTCATCGAGGAACCATCGGGTTGGTATTCCACTCGCACCAATGGTTCGTTGAGGATAAGCAATTCATAGTCTTGGTCGATTTGCTCATACAGCCAACCTAACGAGAGGTATTTCTCCCCAGGAAAGAGAGGGTAGGGAGGATAACGGCGAACGACATCAGTCCTGTACACCAATTTCTTGTCACCTTTTCCACCCTCGCTGTAGTAACGGGCGACGGTGGTGCGTTCACGATTCTCTGGTAATCGTTTGCCTATCACCTCTCCGGAATAAGTAGTGTCGAGACCGATGAGACCGGCTACTTCGTCGCTGCCTTTCTCTTGCCAAAAACGCACAATCTTCTCTACGGCATCGTCGGGCATGTAGTCGTCAGAGTCAATGCACGTGTTCAGCTCGGTTTCTATTATGCGGTAGGCGGTGTTGTGTGCTCCGTGCATCCCCTGATTCTCCTGAAAATGATAAATAATGTTCACCTTCCCTTCAGTTTGCCATTCTTTCACCATCGCTGCAGTATTGTCGGTGCTGCCGTCGTCCACAATCAGCCAAACAAAATCCTTGCTTGTCTGGCGGCATAATGCCTCATAGCCTAAGTGAAGACAATAGGCTCGGTTGTAGGTGGGAGTGAAAATGGTTAATGTGGCCATGGAAAAGGAGTTTATAACACATTTAGGTAGAAATCTTCCAGCCATCGACTGTTGCTCTTGATGTCGTATCCTGCTGAGGCCACTTTTTCTGCATAAGCAGGGCGGTCAAAGGTTCGGGTGGTGGCAGCGATGAGTTTCTCCGCCCATGTGGATGCGCTTTCATAAAGAGAAACCTTTTCAACAAGCTCAGTTATCATCACTTCATTGGGAATAATATCTGAAATGATGCAGGGCATGCCAGTACATTGCGCCTCAACAACCGCAATGCCCAATCCTTCGAATAGCGATGGGAAAACCATGACATCGGCAGCTTGTAGCAACTCATTGACATCTCTTCTCACGCCGAGGAAGCGAACTTGAGCAAGAATTCCTTTTTCCTTTGCTTTATTTTCAGTCAGCTTCCTTAAATTCCCATCTCCAATCAATAGAAGGTGTGCGTCAGGGCTTTTCTTCAATAATTTCTCGAAAATATCAAGGATGAAGCTATGGTTTTTCACCTTGTCAAAACGTCCTATATGGCAAATAGTCAATGTCGATGAGGCAAGCCTCAACTCTTTGCGTTTCTTTTCCCTCAATTGTTCATCAAACTTGTATTGTAAGGTGTTAATGGCATTTTTTAATATGATGGCATTTTTCGCCAATTGTTTGCCAAAGAGCCATTCTGCTGCTTCCTCGCCACAAGCGAAATAGTGGGTCAGGTAGGGGCGCATTTGATGCTTCATCCAAGTGCGGACAATCCATTTCAAGTCAAATTTCACATGGCTGTTGTGGGCGTGGGCGATGATGACGGGGATGCCTCTGCGAGAGGCTTCCTTGTAGAAGAAATAGCCCGACTCGGAGCACTGGCCGTGGATGATGCGGTATTCGGGGTGTGCATCGAAAAACGAGGAAATCTGTTTTTCGTATTTCCCGAAGGTGTGGGGACGAAGGGGCATCATGCGGTAGATTTTTCCGCCCAAGGAACGTATCTCTTCTTCGTAGTCGCCTTCCTCTTCCCGATGAACAACAAAATCAAACTGCACCTTGCTGCGGTCTATGGCACGATAATAGTTCATCACCATCGTCTCTGCACCCCCTCTGTTCAAAATGGTGAACAACATCAATACCCTGATTGGGAGTTTTTCTTTCGACTCTCTCATATCAAACTTTTTCATGTTTCAATGAAAATGTTATTTGTTGGAATAGGTGATTAGAATATGGTCATCCACCTTTTTTAACCCCAAATCGAACATTGCTTGATAGGCTTTGTTGAGCAGGCAATGTGGAACCATTGCTTTCAACCTATCCTTAAGGTTTCCTTCCTTCTTGTACCATGAACCAAGGTAGTTGTGGGAACAATAGCTTTCTTTGTATCTGACCGCTCCTATGTAGTCTCTCCCATTGAAATAGGGGTAAGTGAAAATGTTGATTTCATCATTCTCTTCTTGAAAACTTTCTATCTTGTCGATTGAACGGAAGGTGTGGTTTGGCGATAATGTTTCATTGAAAATTACAGGCAACCCTTTGGTGTCAAGGCTTCCATCTGCTTTTACAAATGTTCTTCCTTCATAATAGTCAAGCACTTCCTTGATCCATGGATTGCCCTTCTCTGTTCCGATGATGGCCGGTTCGAAACACCCTGTATAGTCTTCCCCGATGAAATAGGGAAGATGGAGGAGGTCGTCGAACGGCTTATAGACAAGGACGTCGGAATCCATATAGATACCCCCTAGGTGATAGAGAGCATATAAACGGATATAATCAGCGGCAAAAGCATATTTTCTCTTTTCAAAGGCTTGACTTGTCCAAAGGATGCTGTCAACATCAAATTTGTGGGTGTCCCACAACAATATTTCATAAGTGGGCAAATGCTTGCGCCAACTTTCAAGGCATTGCTGGATGGAAGCGGGGTATGGGTCTCCTGAGAGCCAGCAGAGGTGTATGGTTTTGGGTATCATGAGGAATGGAAGAGGAGGTCGATTTTGTTGATTTCTGACTGGTTGCCATAGTCATGTTGACTTAAATATTGGATGATGGCGTTTTGCTTGTCTGTATCCAAAATGAATGATGCCATTCCAAGGGCGCATTGCTCGTTCTCTAACGGCACGATAATCCCGTCCTTACCGTTTTCAACCTGACTCTTTGCCGTGGCATACTCAGTGATGACGACAGGCTTGCAAAGTATTTGTGCTTCGCGGACCGTAACGGATTTCCCTTCGAAACGAGAGGGTTGGGCGTAGATGTCGCATGCCTTGATATAGGGGTAGGGATTGTCTTTCTTGCCCAAAATGACAACCATGTCTTGCATCCCTTCTTTAAT